>ENA-UOJQ01000400-UOJQ01000400.1-human-gut-metagenome-genome-assembly--contig:-P63-NODE-400-length-51461-cov-16.760047_pt1 | contig 51461 bp, 55 predicted proteins | sample MGYA00242352_ERZ723899 | MGnify/ENA metagenome assembly ERZ723899
TGCACCAGTTCTCCGACTTTCATTCCAACATGTCTGGCGATCATATGCATAAGTACCGCGTACTGGCACACATTCCAGTTGCCTGCAGCAAGAAGGTCGTTGGAACGCTGGTTCAAAATCGCATTCAGATATTTTTCTCCATCTTTTTCAGATACCATGAATGTTACCTCGTAAGCACATGGTGCAAGATGCATATCTTTCTGTTCTTTCGGATTCCACATGGTTACAACAATGCGTCTGCTGAATGGAGTATTGACAAGATCATAAATTGCTTTATCAATTTGTGTCATATACCAGATTTCCCCATTGCGTTCTCCAATTATCCGTCCTGTTAAACGGCTATTATTTGTTGAACAGCCAATAATTGCGAGTGTTTTTGTGTCTGATTTCTCGCTAAAATATGGCAGCATTGTTACTCCCGGGAATGCCTTTACCATTCCTTTGACTGTAACCTCTGGGTAGCCGTACATCTTTGCCTGCTGATATCCGTATGCTTTGCCTATGGAACCACTTTTATCAGCCCATTCGTCCCACACGGTGCTGTTCAAATCATTGATATTATTTGATTTGCGCTGCCATATCCACAGCATTTCCTCAGTACAGGTTTTGATTGCTGTACGACGAAGCGTCGTTGCCGGAAATTCCTTTGAAAGATCATACCGGTTCACGATACCTAATTTTGCCAGTGTATATGCCGGTTCATTGGTATCTGTCCACACCGGGCGCACATCTTCTCCTTTATTCGTTGTTCCATTTTCAAGAATGTCTCTACACATTCCTACAAAGATTTTGTCTGCTTTACTCATTATTTTTCTCCTTTCAGATGTTTTTATGTTTTTAATATGAAATGGAAAAATGTTCTGTGAAAAATCTGACCAAAAAAAAGACCGCATGGAGGCGGCCTTTTTTTCTTATACTGCAATGTTTTTCATAATATATTCAGGGTTGAACTTGTTCTTTATCAAGATTTCCCGAAGTTTATTAAGTGCTGTTACCTGAAGAGCATAAATGTTTTGCTTTGTGCATCCGTACTCCTCAGCCAGTTCATCCATCGTGACAGGCTCATCAGAAAAACCATATCTTTTGATAATAATGTCTCTATATTTCGGCTGAAGCATCTTGATGGCGCCATATAAATCTTTGATTTCTTCCTGCACAATCAGTGTTTCGTCCAAAGGCTGTGTTTTATGAGGACTTACATATTTCTTTTCCTCCTCAAGTCGCTCTGTGGAATCAGTTGTGATCTTCTGATGTCCTCCTTTTCCTTTTTGCTTTTTCCACTGCTGTTGTGTAGAATATGCAACTCGTATTGTTGCATCCTCGCTGGTCTGATGGATCAATTCCATCCGGGCACATCTCATCGCATATCCTAAGAAATTACCTCTTCCTTTTTCATCTTTTTTCCATGTGTCAATAGACTGGAAAATGGTGAAACGGACGACATTTGCAATGTCATCATGATCCATGGATGAGTTCTTATACTGCGTCCATTTATTCACTGTCCGGTCGATAGGAATTTTCATAAGAAACATAAGCTCGTTGAACAAAGTATTCATCGTTTCACGGTCTTCTGCCTGCAACAGTTCTTCCGCGGTGTCATTGATTTTGTCAATTTCGATTATCTGCATAATCTTATCCTCCTTTTCACACTTGTTTGACTAGTTTTAATATGAAAAGGGAAAATTTCTAACAAATTAATTTTTAAGCAAAAATATCTGTTTTATTGTTTTTTTAAAAAAAAGAACCGCATAACGCGGTCCTTTTAAGCGATTGAATCTTGCAGAATATATTCTGGATAGTATTTTTCGAATCCAGAATATACCGGCATCCGGTGTTTGCCAGCGGCATGAAGAAAGCAGTCTATGCAGTCTATGAACAGATTCGTTATGTTGCAGAAAGCAGGGAATTCAATATACTTGAGCTGAACGGAAAGACAGACCATGTGCACCTGCTGATTGAAGCCAACCCGCAGACATCACCCGGTGAGCTTGTAAACGTGATAAAGACCCAGATGTCCCGGAGAGCCCGGAAGCTGTGTGGGAATACAGAATTGAAACCGTATTACTGGAAACCGTATTTCTAAATCAATCATCGTATGTCGTATTCATTATTTTTTTCAACTTTTTCAATGTCTTTTTTATCAGCCAGTGTATATTTTGTCTTGAGCATTTATAGTCGTTGGAAATATTAGAAATAGGCTCTTTTTCACATCCTATGCCGTAATAACGGATGATAATATTTCTTTCTTTCGAAGATACTTTTTGCAGCGCGTTATATAATGTCGAATAATCATTTTTTTGTATAATTGCTTCAACAAAACTTATTTCGAGCTTATCTGCATGTTCTATCCACTGCTTGTCATCAATTGAGTACACTGTTATCTTATTGTGCTGTTTTCTTTGCGTTGAATACGGAACACGGATTGAGGAATCCTCGCTTGTCTCATGGATAAGTCTGGTCCTGATTCTGAACACCGCATATGTAAAAAAGCTTTTGTATTTTTGTGGATCCCATTCCTGAATTGCATAATAAATTTCAATCCTTGCAACTTGATAGATGTCATCCTTAGATATAGTTGCGTTTTCATGCTGATGTTGTGTCCAGAATAAGATAGCTTTTTTTACGTCATCTCCCATTAACTGGAATAGTTCTTCAATTCCTTTTTCTCTGTCACCACTTTCTCGTATTTTTATAACTTGATTGTTGATTTTTTCGTATTTTTTCATTTGTAATACACTCCTTTCTGTTAACAATCAAGTTAAGTTTATATACATAAAAACATTTTTTAAATTACTCTGGCACAATTACCAGAACTTACATTTTTTGGAATTTATTGGAATTTTTTTGCATAAAAAATACCGCCCATATAAGACGGTATAATTTTCAGTTTGGACTGACAAATCAATTATTTCGCTGTGATATTGTTTTTCTTTATCTCACTTAGATTTGTAATATCTTGCACATTTCCTTTATCACGCTTTTCCGGTGCTTCCAAAGCCACCCCGGTTTTTTCCGGCAAGATGTTCAACCTCTTCAAATTCAATTTTCGGCTGATTTTCCATAATGCGGAATTGGGCAACACGATCATTTACGTGAATAATGGTATCACGCGTTGCATAAACCGGCATGCGCCACATATCATTGTCTCCGCAATAAGAACCGTCAATTACCCCGATACTGTTTGTTTGGATAATTCCCCATGTCTTAAATGTAGAACTTCTTGGAGCGAGATGTGCTTCATATCCATTTGGAAGTTCCATGGCAATACCTAATGGAATCAACGCGAATTCCCCTGCATGAAGTTTTACTTCCTCAGATACACGCAAATCGATCCAATCGGATTTTCCGTCAATGTAAGTAAGTTTTTCAATTTCATCAGAAAAATATCTGATCTTAATTTTTTCTGGCATATAAAGCCCTCCTTTTTAATTTTTTAAGCATTCACTGTGATTCGTCTGTCTTCTATATTATGGAAACAAAAAATTGCCTCATTCCTTTGGAACAGAAATCTTATATTTTTTGATATATTTCCAAAAACATCCAGTTTTTTCTTTTACAATACATTTCGATATTGTGATCCTTCCCTGCGAAAGCTTGTCTGTCTGTGTTACAGACAATATGTTCTTTCTTTCAACTATGTTTTTGTTAAACAGTGTATCTTTGTACATAATTTTACATTTCTTGTCATTCCCTGACAGAAAACTGTCATCTTCCTCTAATGATGCATTTTTTATGTCAACCTTTTTATCATACAAAACAGAGACATCTTTCATGTCTAAAGTTGTTGTCAGCAACCGGATAGGCGTTCCTTCCGCTGTACCTACGCTATTTAACACAACAACTGTAATGATTATAAATATAATCATTATCAGAAAACAAACATCAACAATAACTACATACTTTGTTGAATCTGTAATGTCTGTTTTATAATTATGCTTCTTAATTACAACACCCAGCATGATAAAAAGTATACATGCTATCACTGGCAATATGTATACAGGTATCATAAATTTTCCTCGCTTTCATCCTCTGTTTCTTCTTCCTCTGCTGTTTCTTTCATTTCGTTAGCATATTCCGTTGCATCATTATATAGAGTCGTCATTTCTGATTTTTTTTCAGGATCTTCTATCTGATCCAATGCATTTTTGGCTTTTGTAAGAAGATTTTCCATTGTTTCCGAATACTCATCAAGGCCGTTTATCATATCAATATATTTTTTAAATTTATTAACCTGCGAGTTAATGCGGTTTATCCGGTTCTTTTCTTCCTGTTCCTGCTTTTTCTTTGCCTGCCGGTCTTTTTCTTTTTGGGTTTCATATGTCTTTTCGGCTTCTTCTACATCTCCCCATCCTTTAGCCTCCTCAGAAAGAGCCTGGACCTTTATATTGATTCTTTCAAGATAAGGTATCTGTTCGTCAACATCATTGATTGCAGCTACCGCATTCTGGGCATTCTTCAGAACCGTGGCATATCCCGTGTAGTAATCATCTAATGAATCAATCGTAAATGCTTCAAGTTTTGAAACCGCTGCTTCTGCAGCTACCTTGGCCTTTTGCAATTCAATATCATCTTTTTGGTCTTTGGCTGTTTTCTCTTTACTTACAGAGAATAAGTCTTTCTTGCCTGTATTTGTGTTTGTTGGATATCCGTTATTATCTACGTACAATTCCTCTACCGTATTCGGTTTTTCAAAATTCTCTTTTTCTCCTCCGGTTTTATTCATGTATTTAGTCCAGATTTTTCCTGCATAAGATGCTCCGTAATTTCCATCTACCACTGTGTTATTATCATTTCCTACCCATACTACACAAGTAGTATCTGTGGAATATCCGCAAAACCATCCGTCCTTCAAACGGTTCGTGGTTCCTGTTTTTCCTGCAACAATCTGTCCTTTTGGTTTTAATCCTTTTCCCGTGCCTCCATCTTCAAATACGTCTTTCATGCAGCTAGTAAGCATATAGGCAGTAGATTCTTCATATATCTGCTTTGTCTCTTTATTTTCGGTGTATAAAGTTCCATGCAGATCATTTGTTATTTTGGTTACGCAGGTTCTATCCCGGTATTTTCCATCATTTGCAATTGTTGCATATCCTCTTGCTATATCCGTCACATGTACTCCATTGGTGAATCCACCAAGAGCTACAGCCGAACTGTTATTATCAAGCGGGGAAAGTGTTGAAAATTCCATTTTGCCAAGATAATCCAACCCTGTTCCGATTCCAATTTCCTGTAATGTATTATATGCAATCGTATTAATAGAATCCTTAATTGCATATCTTAATGTGACGTTTCCATGATATCCACCCCCTGCATTTTTTGGTCCGTTTTCTATAGGACCGTCATTTTTAATTAAAGAAGGAAAATATTTTCCTGTATCAAATGCAGGTCCATAGTCTATCAGCGGCTTTATTGCAGATCCAGATTGCCTTGAAGCCAAAAATGCCCTGTTATACTGGTCTTCTGTGCCTCTTCCGCCGACAATTGCTGTTACGTAGCCTGTTTTATTATCGATAGAAACAGCCGCTCCCTGAAGAAGATATCTTCCGTCCTTTTGTTTCTTCTTTGATTTTTTGTCAAGTATATCGTCTACCGCATTCTGCAGGTTTTTCTGGTCTTTCTGATTAAATGATGTATATATTTTATATCCGCCGCCCCTTATCAGCTGTGTGTATTTCTGATACATTTTCGAATACTGCTTTTTATATTTCTTGTACTCTTTTTTATCGGCGAATCTGTATTTAAAGTCAAATCCATCCTTCTTCATAAGCTCTATAGCAGCACAATGAACAGCATATGAATCCTGGTATGTTTCCGCTTTGGTATCGCTTGTTATTTTTTTGACTACGATATCTTCTTTATCAGCATCTTTATACTGATTCTTTGTGATTACACCTGCTTTTTCCATTTTCAAAAGAATAGAATGTCTTTTATTTCGAGCCGCGTCTTCACTTGCAACTGGATTTACATTATTCGGGTTATTTGACATTCCAACCAGAAGAGCTGCCTGTCCAACTGTCACTTCATCCGGTTTACATCCAAAATAATATCTGCATGCGCTTCCAACGCCATAGCAGCCGTTGCCGTAATAACAAGAGTTCAGATAATATTCCATAATATCTGCTTTCGTAAATTTCTTTTCTATGTCAATAGCAAGCAGAGCCTCTACCGCTTTTCTTGACAGCGTCTGTTCCTGTGTTAGAAGCGTATTTTTTACAACCTGCTGTGTAATTGTCGATCCTCCCTGCGTAACTTTTCCACGATTTTTTACATAAGCAAGTCCTGCCCTTGCAAGAGCCTTCGGGTCTACACCATTATGTTCCTTAAATCTTGAATCTTCAACAGCAATATATCCCTCCTGTATCAGTGATGATATATCATGGAGCTGTGTATATTGAAAGTCTGTAGCTTTAATTTCACACATTTTATTTCCATCACTGTCATACAGGATGGTATTCATCATTCTGTGAAATGTTCCTTCATTGATATTGCTTAAGATGTTGTATTCTTCTTCTTTTGACTGTTCATACAGATTATGTAATCCTGCCCATGCAATTATTGAAATAATACAGCATACAACTAACACTCCAAGTACTGCACGTATTAAATATTTTGCAATACAGTGCAGTGTTTTGTAAAACAGGCTAATTCCTTTATATATTTGTCTGAAAATGAACATATTTTTCTCCTTATTTGATGGCTTTGTATATTCTTTCTCTATGTGCATTGATAAACAATTCGATATTTTCCTGCAGCATTTTGGCTGTGTTATTTAATTCAATCAGATTATCGGTCTTTGAAATCCGATCAACTTCTGACGTAATATACTCCTGCAGGTTTTCAATATATCCATTACTCATTTTTCTCATCCTCCATATTTTTCTTTGATTTTTTCACCTTTTCCTCTTCTTCAAAAGCCTGTAGTACGCATAACATTACTTCCTGGCAAAATCTATTATGTTTTGCTTGGTTGCAGTAATCGTCTACAATTTTTGTCATCTCTTTGTAGTCGTTTTCCGTAAGGTCTCCTTTTGACTCATAAACCTGGATCAGGTTCATTGCTCTTGTAAAGATCCATTGTGCCTGTGATTCAATTTTTCCTCTTTTATATATATTAGGCATGAAATTCACCACCTGCCTTATGTTATGCCGATACGAATATTTTTTGAATAAGGCTGGAAATATACGGTTCGTTTTCTTCGTAATATCCCAAGCCAAATTTTTCTACGATATACTTTCTTATTGTTGTGTTGCATTCACTCTCGGTATAATTCACTGCCTTTAAGTAGCTGATATACTGATTAAGATACAATGTCACCATGTTATCTTTGTTTATTTTAATAATCATAAATTCCTCCAAAATCATGTTTCTGCTTCTTATATGGACAAAATTTTAAAAAAGTAAAACGTTCTATTGAAAAAAGACACACTTTCGTGTGCCTTTTTTTGTTTATGCGATTTTTTTAATACACTTCAGAGACTCCTTCCAGCAGGATTCCATCATGCAGTAGACTTTCTGCACATCATATCCATGCATTTTACAGCCGTCTACACATAATTCTGCATACTTGATTGGAAGTTTTACATCCTTTTCAAGCTGAATCTCCATACAGGAGCCGGCCCCTGTCCATGGGTCGAAGATTCCACACTGCGTTTCTTTTCCAAGCAGAAGATATGATTCGGATTTATTTAATCTCGGATTATACTGTGCGTTGGGGTCAAATTCTTCTTTCTGGATTTCAAGGATTTTAAAAATGTCTTTGAGCTTCATTCGTACAAGGAATGTAACCGTTCCCATATTTCCAGGGAAATTTTCAAGCTCCTGTACGCTTGTTTCAACAAAACCCTGTGGAGATTCACTTGACTCAAATTCACCGTTAAAGGCCTTTTGACATAATTCTCGCAAATCAGCTTCTTTATCCTGTGTTTTGGACAGCCACAGTACAGAGGATTCATCCTGGATTTCTTCACTGCCGCAATAATTTAAAATATTATCACAGGCATAATCATAGTTTCCGTTTCCACAGTCTACCATGATATTTACCAGAAGCTCATTGTTGAAATCATCCGAATTATAGTAAAAATATACTGTTTCCCTGATATAATCGGTGATTTCATCCTCGTTGTCATCAAAGAATTCTTTTTCTTCATCGGAAAGATACTTTTTAATTGCCGAAATCAAAAAATCCATCTGATACGGGTAATTGTCTGCTACCCACTCATCAAGAATTTCATTAAATCTTTCCTGTGGGCAGTCACTGTTGAAGATATCTCTAATTGTATCTACCGACAATTCTCTGTCTCTGTAATCTGTATATATTTCGATTCCAAAGTCTTTATCAACTCCCGGCAGTTCCTTAATAATGTCTTTAATCTTGTTTTTGAATTTTTCCATAATATTTTCTCCTTTCATATCTGAACTACCTTTAATATGAAAAGACAAAATTCTTTTTGTCTGTAAAATTTAATTTCCATAATAAAAACAGAATGAATTTAATCAGGAGGGAAATTTAAAAATGAACTATGTTTTGTACGGGACATTTATTGTAAATATCAACAAAGACCTCGTATCAAAATACGAGCAGTCGACTGGGAAGCGGGTAAGCGCAATGCTGCTTGAAAATTTTCTTGAAAAAGAAGGATATTCGCCGGAATCTCTTCCAAAAAATGAGCTGATTGAGTTTTTGAACGAATCTTTAATCGAATCTGTCACGTAAAAAGCAGGCCAAATGGCCTGCTTTTATGCTGCTTTTTTATCTGTAGAATTCTCTTTTTTATTAGAAGAATGCTTTCTGCAGACATATCCAATTCCAAGTACGATTGTACCAGGGATCAGGAATAATAAAGGTTTTAATATCTCATCCCCGCCTAAAAAGCAGGCTCCTATAAGATACATACATAACCCAATCATTTCTATTTTATTAAAGTTTTTCATGGCAAGTCCTCCTTTTTTAAAAAAGATACCCTGCCTCGCCAGAAGGGTATCTTGTGCTACCCTTCTTGGGCTATGTTTAATATGTAATCTGATGGCTTGCTGCCAGTTCTAATGTCTTTCCGACCTGAATGACAGCTAAATCTTTGCCAGGCTGAATTACCTTAGCTTTGATTTTTACATTGCCATTAATAAAATAGATAAATGTTCCCGGTATAAGGGAATATGTTTTTATAGTTTTCATAATTATTCTCCTTTTCATTTAAAATCTACTTTTAATATGAAAAGAAAAAAGAATTAATTGTAAAAAAAAGGACACGCTTATACAAGCAATGTCCTTTTCACAGTTAATAATCTTCAGGCATCAAAGCCGTGACGACATCCTGTTGTCCATCCGCCATTTCATCGTAGATCAGCCAGAATGTTGTCTTCTGTCCGTCCACATTGTAATCAAATACCTGCATATAGTCAGCTTTGTTCCCATATTTTTCTTTGACAGCAATAATAGCTTTCATGATAATAGCTTCTGCTTCATCTTCAAAAATATGTTTGAAATTTGCTGTCATAACTACACGGGCTTTTTCAAACGAATAATTTCCTTCGCACTCCTGTTGGTGTAATACAATTTGTCCTTTCATAGTAATTGTCCTCCTTTTTTATTTGTTATCTGTATTATGAAAATCTTTTTATTTTTAAATAAAAAAAACACAGTGCATAGCACTGTGTTTCATACTTTTATTTTGCCACTTTTGCAAGGAATTCCTGAACAAAATCACTGGCAAGAAATTTTTCAGTAGTTTCATCATATTTACCATTGTCATATTCATGCCAATAGTTTCTATGTGTTTTCAGGATCTTTTCAGGATCCTTATTCATAACTGCTGAAAACGGGACATAAAGAGAGCTTTCTGCATATCCGTTTTTGTTATTCGGGTTTTCAACGAAGAGCCAGTCATTACGTTCATTCAGGTCATACACTTTAAGCTCATAATCTGAAAGGAACGGGCATTTCTTCAGTAAAAGCTCAAGAGCAACATCATGAGCACCTCTTACCCCTTGGTATTGGTTTCTCATCAGCACTTTTGTTCCGATACCTCTTACCTCTCTTGACCACGAGCCTCTATGTTCCTCAAATGAATAGGTTCCCCCAGCAGTCAAGACTGTGTAATAATCTGTATCTTCTGTATGACACCCACGGATAACCTGTTCTTTTGTCAAATCTCCTTTACCCATGTGGTTTTTGCAGGCTTCCAGAATTTCTTCGTCAGAAAAAAACTGGTTCAAATATTCGAACATATCAAAAACTTTTTCACGAAAGCAATATTATATGTGCTGTCGTTTTTCCGTTTTTTGATAATTTCAGCTTTTTCCTTTTCTTTTGCCTCTTTTTGCAGTCCAACTGCATCTTTTACGAGGCGCTGCATCAGTTCTTCCTCTGAAATATCTACCCATTTGCGGATATAATCCAAGTCAATATTTTTTACCATAGTATTTCTCCTTTCAACTTTGTAATAGTTACGGTACTATTATGAAAAGAAAAAAAGACACAGCAGAAGCTGTGTCCTTGCATCATTTCGAATGATAATATTAATGAACCATTATGCATTTTCCTTTTTTAACAACCATATGATCGTAATCCTTGTCTGGATATATGTACATTTCAGATCCATCTGCCAAAAAAGGACTAATGACTTCAAATATATCCAACATAACGCTTTCCCATCCATAGCTTGCATCAAAACCGTTATACCATCTTAACCATTTTCGGCCCTGTTTAATGTTCATATCTGAATTTTGCAATCCACCAAAAAATATCTGCAGCAATTCCTCAAAAGTATTCTGCGTTATGCCTTTTTGAGTTAATTTTTCAATATTAAATTTCACGCCTCTTCCATCATGGATTTTAATATATTCTTGCATTGTTTTTATTGCTTTATTTTTTCCTTTTTCTTTGTTTTTAAAACCAATTTTTAATCTGACATCGTAGCAAGCGCCCATTCGAAATCCTCCTTATTTCACAATCAAAATTTTCTTTCCACAACAAGGACAATATTTTGCTGTAGAAATATTTTCCGCCTCAGAAACATGAGGATTGTTGATTTGTTCTGAAAATACAGGATTGACTTTCCATTTACAGAATTCATCATCAGAGTTCTCATATGCATACAGTTTTTCTAAGATATGTTTTCGGATAACTTTCTCCTCTAGTGGAGTAAGTGCTCTTGTTGCGATGATTGCGTACTCTTCGGTGCTGATAACCTGTCCACCTGCATCAAGCCCTGTTAATCTTGCCTCTTTATTTTCATTGTTCATAATTGCGTATCTCCTTTCAAAATAAAACTGTAGTAACAATATTATTATGAAAAGAAAAAATTAGGATAATCAATAAAGTTTCTCAAAACGTTTTACTTTTTGAATTTTTTGTTCATATACAAAATAGACAGCTGAAACAGCAGCTGCGTATTGCGGAAAGGAGGCTGCCATATGCCAAAGACACGCAGAAGAAAAGAAACTTCATTTGAATCCAGTATGACAAAAAGTGTCTTCCTGTATGGAAGTCCGAATAAAGGGAAACTTTCTCTGTTGAAGCATATGGAAGACGCTTTCACGAAGCTGGTCAACAAAGATATACGGCTGCTGGCAGGCAAAGACGGCATTACCCTGTACCTTGTTAAAAACGACAAGAAATCTCCGGAAATGCGTGCACTTGAAAAATCCATCCGGATAGAAGGATACAATTCTGCCTACTGCCAGAACGCCTTTGACATGGCGGTCACAACACTGTCCAACCGCATGGATTCCATCCGGCTGGATATGTATTCCCGGGAACAGATGGTGTTTACAAAGTCAAAAGTGCTGTTTGCCATGGCAGTAGGCCACCGATCCAAACAGGATATGATCTCTGCAATGAAAGATCTTGCAGATAAATCCAAAACAAAAAGCAGCTTTTACACTGAGTGCGTGGAAACTTTAACATCCATGCAGGATCCGGAGTTTGCCATGGAGATGCGTACGTTTGAAGATCTTTATATCACAACAGGGCTTGAATACGGGATGCCGGAACTGAAATCCGTTTCCGTACCTCTGGACAGCCGACTCATGAAGATAGAGCCTTCCACAGGTACAGCCATGCCGTATGTCATCAGCATCAGCGACCCGTTCCAGAAAAACCACCGTATTGCTGTTCCGGTAGATACCAGTGCGCATTCCATTCATAAGATAACTACCTCTAAGATGGCAGGCACTGTCGTAATGAAAGTGAGGAACGGGAAACTGCGCATTGGCTGGGCTTACCAAAAATCCATGACTCAGCCGAAAACATCAAAGGCTGTTGGTGTGGATACCGGCATCACGGATGCCCTTTACCCGTCCAGCGGGGAACCGATCGGCTCCATGCAGTCTGTAATCGATTTTTACCATGAAAAGGTAGAAACGTCATTTGCCGGGCTTTCCGACCTGCGCAACAAAAAGAAAAACATCAGCCATTATCTCCACAGCCATGACCTTCCGGACGATGTGAGACGTTCTCTCATCGAAAAGATGGACCGGCTTGACAAAATGATAAAGACGGCTGATGCGCCATACCGGAAGAACCGCTGTTACTATGGGATGCTCGACCATGAAATCCGCACATCTGTAAACGCATATGTAGACTCCATTGACAGCGAGACACTTACGGTGCTTGAAAAGCTCGACATCCGGGAATTCGATAAGTGCCGGAAGATAAACGGCCTGTTCTCCATGTTTGCAAGGGGCAAGCTTCAGATGACGCTGATGGAAACGCTCAACTGGCATGGTTTTGATTTCAAGGAAGTGGTGCCGGATTACACAAGCCAGCTCTGTCCGGTATGTTCCAACGTGGATTCCACGAACAGAAACGGGAAAGTATTCCACTGCACCTGCTGTGACCATACGGAAGATGCAGACAAAAATGCATCCATAAATATCCGTGACCGGGCAGATGACACAGAAGTTCTGGATGCATGTGAAAAGTATAAATATAACCACGTACAGATGCAGAAAGAACTGAAAGCTATCTACAGCAAAAGAAATGAAGAGTATGTAAAACAGCATAAAAACACAGCATCTGCATAGAAGCAGCCAGTACATCGGCTGTGGAAGTACAGATCAAATGGACTACCGTTGTCTTGGTGCGGCATGACCGTACCCGGGCTGTCCGGAGGGGATCTTCCTGAGCAGGACCACTGATTCTGCGTGGGCTGGTTTCCAAAGGATCGGCAGCTGGATTGCACGACTTCTGGACCCGTTTTCAGATACTCGGCAACTCAGTTGCCGAGTAGTTCACAGGCTGTTAACCAGCACCTAATGATTAATAAATCGTGTAATAATCGTCCCTGGCAAGAGATTTTACATCTCTGGAATTGAATTTTTCTCCGTTTGTATTGACAAATTCGAATATTTGTCCGTTCTGCAGCTGGAGAATTTGGGAATCCATCAAAACCGCTTCCTGTTTAGATTCGTTTTTCATATAGATATCACACCAAAATGCTCCACGAAATACATTAAGGACGGCCGGAATGTCATAATCATCCATTGATGTTCGGATTTTTTTGTAGAACTTATCTGATGCCCGGTCGATATTTTCCATTAAAAAGTTTCTGACGTTTTCAAATTCCTTGTTATCTTCGGTATAATCGTTTATTGTCTGAAGAAACAGCTTCTTTGCATCATCTCTTCGTATCTGTTCTGCAATTTCTTCGTAATCATGCAATGTCATTTCAACGATCTTGTCTCTGAAGATAATTTCCTTTCGAATGTACCGGTCATAACATTTTTCCGGAAGATAAAAATTCTCATCCGTATCTTCCATGCAGAAAGCCATTGATACAATCTCCATACCTTCATGTATTCCAGCATCTGTCATCGATACATTAATAAGCTCTCCGTTCATCAGACAGGCAATTCCTTTTCTGTCGATTTCCTTAAATCCCATTGCGGAACTGTCATCTTTGATCATTATTGTTTTGGCTATAAATGAAGACCCTATTGCACTGATATCGGATAATGCAAGAATCAAATCAATTCCGTTACACTGGAATCGTAAATTAGAAAATGAATACAGGTTTCTGTTTCCTTTTGTGTTGATTACAAGATTAATTTTTTCCTCTTTCATAATTTTTCTCCTTTTCAACTTAGATTTTGTACGTCTTTAATATGAAAAGATTTTCCAAAAAAATAGGAATCCGCCTTGCAAAGCAGATTCCTATTAGTGTTGTTTTTAGGCCGCCATAGCCCAGACTCCTCTCTGAACAGATACAAACGGGCCTGACTGCAGTACCTGTCTGACCTTTTCTTTCCAGTGAGGATTATTTTGGCACTTCTTGTGCCCATCCACCTCTCTGTATATTTCTTCCAGTGTTGCATCCTTGTGCAACTTATACATAACTGCGTAAACAACATCCTTCCATGTCGATGCTTTTGCATCACGCAGATCTGTCTCCTGTTCTTTCCGGTAATTATACTGAATGAAATATGCGTTTAAGGCTTTTTCAATGACATACATCATCTCGTGGTTGATTGGAGTAAACCGATTTCCGTAGGTCCTTCCGTCTGATACACAGTTATTCTGCATTTTAACATACGTCTGAAGAACGGTTCCCGGCATGACAATGTCGTTGAACATGGAGTGGTATACTCCTTTTCTTCTGACATCTCCCATCAGTACAGCCATCTTGCTTCCTGGTGCCATTGCTGCATAATATTTCATGATCACAGCGTTAAGTGTTTTCATAAACTGCTTCCATGGCATCTGTCCAAGATCTGCTTTTGAAAGCTCTCCGGTTGGGTCCTTATACATGCTTCCTGCATACGGAATGCCTATCTCCGCTCCATATGGTGGATGCATAAACAGCATGTCTTTATCACGGAATTCGTCCGGCACTTCATCCGCAATAGCATCAACAACAAGAATGTCGCTTCTGACCGGGTTTGGGTTTAAATCTGCACCGATGTACGGGATGTTCATATCTTTGCACACATCAGATCCGGTACCGCCTCCTGCAAAAAGCTCTGCAAGCGACTTAATACCATATCTCCAGATAAGATATGCAATTACCCATCCGCTGCAATTTCCTCTCCATCTGTTGTTGCCCCACGGACCTCGGTCTGGGAAATCCAATACCGTTCCGTTTTTCTGCTGACATATTTTTTCAATTTCTCTTCTTTCCATAATATATTCTCCTTTTCTTGTTTTGTACTGAATATATTATGAAAAGGAAAAAGCGATACGAATTAACGTACCGCTTCTTCTTAACATTTGGGGAACTCGAATTCATGGACGTGATCGTACTTTACAAGCTTGAGGTACAGAGTTTCATCACCCTCAATTTTCAAACATCGATAGCCGTCTTTTACCAAATCGATAATTTCCTTTAAATCTTTCTCCGTAATTGAATATTCCTTCATGAAAGTCCTCCTTTAATTTTATTTTTAAATATTATGGAAAATATTTTTAAAAAATCATTTCATAATATATCTGTAATCGTACATGTACAAAAGGAGGATATATTATGATTAAAAGTAAGAAAGTTCTCAGAACATCTGTCGTTGTTTTAGGTTTTGCATTTTTATTGGTTGCGATGCTGCCGATTGCAGATCCACTTAAAACAATGCTTCTTATTATATTGTAATATGATCCAAAAGACGGCCTGTTTTCCAGACCGTCTTTTTTTCTTATGCTAATTTAAGCTAAGCGCACCCCAGTTATCTCCTGCAGTATCCTCGGCAGAACCATTGTATGTTACATGCTTTACATTTTTGAAAGCATATGTTCCAATTGTTGTTACAGTATCTGGAACTGTTAAATCCAGATTTGTACAACCGGCAAAAGCTCCGTTATTAATTGTTGTAACAGAATCCGGTATAGTGATACCAGTCAAATGTGTACAATTTGCTAATGCATTCTCTCCTAATGAAGTAACAGAATCATCAATAACTAACGTTCCTGTTAAAGCGGATGCTGATGTATTGGTAGGATCTGTGTATCCAGATGTCAGCTCCCCGTCCTGAACTTTAATCGTTCCATCATCCAGAAGCTGCTGCCAGCTTACAATGGAGCCGTCCGCTTTATATAAACCCGGCTGTGTTTTCATTTCCACGTTAAAATTAAATGTACCATTCCACTCTCCGGCCGTAAGTCCAGCTGCAACAACCGATCCTGTTGTCGTTGTTCCATCCCCGCCATTTGCCGATACCTCGGTATAATTGAATGATGTTTTTGCTTGTGTGACAGTTGCGGTCACACTGTCTTTACCGTCTGTACTCATTGCAAATGATGAGTCCGGGACGACATTGATCATATCAGTTCCTGCAATATCACCTTTTACGTTTACTGAATAATCGCTGTTCTTACCAGTAGAATCAAGTTTGATTGTTTTAGGCAGTGTTACAGTGTATTCTGAATCAATATCTGCATACACTGTTGTTTTGGCAGTTCCGGCAGTGTCAAGTTCCTGTGTTTCTTCTACGGTAGCATAGATCGGCGTAACTGACATACACATGAGCATTGTCATAAATAAGGCTAATTTTCTTTTCTTCATGTTTTCCTCCTAAATATATTTTATTTTTATTATGAAAATGGAAAAATTTTATCAAAAAAACACCGTCCAAAATGGACGGTGCAAATGAAATTATTTTGTTGCCTTAGCAGTGGTTGTTGTAGACCACTTGCTGTAAACGGTCTTGCCGTTTACTTTGGCATATGCGCGTACACGTACATATACGCGTTTTCCAGGCTCAACATAAACTTTCTTAGATGTACCAGTTGTCTTTACAACAGTGACATCAGTAAAAAGCTTGTTGTAGGATACGCAGATTTCGTATCCCTTTACCCCTTTCTGAGCTTTTCCTCTTAAACCTACAATTACAGCGTTTTTGCTGCTATAAGCCTTAATATGAGGAGCCTTCAGCTTTACTGAAGGTGCTTTTGTTGCCTTAACAGAAGTTGTTGTAACAGTAGGGACAGCATCTTTCGCTGTTTTCTCTACTGTAGTATATGTAGGTACATATACAACCTCTGTTTTTACAACCTCCTTAACAGCTGTATCTGTTGAAGGAGTTGCTGGCGTTGTAGGTGTTGCTGGTGTTGTAGTGTCATCCTTCTTTGGGTTTTCAGCAGGGTACTGCTCTTTTGTAGTATCTACTGTTGATACCAAAGAAGAATAATCTTCTTCTGCAACATCCATAGATCCCGTTACTGCAGCTGATGCTGTAGTAACAGTACTAAAAATGATTGCTCCTGCAAGTGTCATTCCTGTCATTAACTTTACTAATTTTTTCATAATAATTTTCTCCTTTTCATTCATGTATAATTTGATACTCATATTATGAAAAGAAAATTTTAAAAATCATGAAAATTTTAAAAAAAGAGAGCAAATGCCCTCTTTTTTTAAATTATTTAATTTTAACATTAACAATTTTTACTTTTGACCACTTACTGAAATAGTATTTGCCGTTGATTTTCTTGTAAGCTCTTACCTTCACGTAAGTTTTTCCTGGACGGAACAAGGAAATCGTATCTGTTGTCTTTTTTGTTTTATCGCCCTGCCATCCCTGGAAGTTCTTGAAATGGCTCATACGTACCTGATATCCGTCAACATCAGCTACTTTTTTGTACTTAACAACAAACTGATCTTTCTTTTTGCTCTTTAAATATGTAATCTGCGGCGTCTTGATCTTGGTGGATCTCCATTTTGCATACAGTGTAGTATTCGCACTTACCTGTTTGGAGAAGTTCCACTTCTTTCCGTCTTTAGTATACCATCCAACAAGAGCATAGCCGTTCACCTTCGGTGTCTTTGGCTGCAAAGCTTTGTCTTTTTCTGTGACAGTTACTTTTTTTACCGTACCGGATTTGTTTACCTTTTTGTTACGATAATTGAATGTAACCATGTATTTCTTCTGAGGAATACTTGAACCGATTGTAATACCCGTCCATTCCTTTGCAAGCCCGAATAATGTCTTGTAAGTTACTGATCCAGGAGTACAGTAAATGGTCTGCTTATCACCTTTATATGCATCTTTTGCTGTTGTAACATAATCAGCTTTAATGGTCTGCGATCCAGACGCACCAGTACATCCGTAAAATGCGTAGTCCATCTTTGTTACATTCTCTGGTACCTCCGGAAGTTTTTTAAAAGATGAATCTTCATAGCAGATATATGAAATATCTGTAACACATGTAGGAATACAAGAGATTTTTTCCAAATTGCTGCACTTGTAAAACATATATTTTCCGTCATTGTCTTCTACCTTAATGGAAGCTGGAAGAATAATACTCTTTAACGTTTTATTATTGGCAAATGGTCCGCTGGTTGCAGTCGATTTTCCAATAATCACTGTATAGGTCACGTTATCCTTTACGATAGTAGCCGGAATTGTGATTTCTGTATCTTTTCCATTGTATTTTTTCAAAAGAATCGTCTTTGCATTCTCATTGTATGATACTTCATAATCCTTTAACACATCTGTTGTCTGGGTCCCTGATTTTCCATTAACTTTCATGTTAATAGCAGATTCTCCCATTGCATTCAATTCGGCAAGAATGGTCTTCTCAGTTGTACTGTTTGTTGGACAAGTAACGGATAATGTCTTTAATCCGCTGAATGCTTTGGAAGCTGTTGTAACATCAGGCGATTTAATTGTCAGTGTTCCGGTCGTATTTGTGCAGTTCGAAAATGCTGCATCCATCTTTGTTACTTTTACCGGAATTTCTGGAAATGTCTTCAATGATGTATCTCCATAACAAATATAAGATGCGTTGGTAGCTGCAGAAGGAATTCCTGTTGCTGATTCAAGTCCTGTACATCCATAAAACATGTAGCTTGCATCATTATCTTCTACTTTAATACCAGTCGGCAGTGTTACCGATTTGATATTCTTGTTATTTACGAATGGTCCGTTTGTTGCAGTCGATCTTGCAAGTATTACAGTGTATGTCACCCCTGCTTTTTTCACTGTAGAAGGCACATTTACAGTTGTAGAAGATCCTGTATACTTCTTAAACAGTACTGTTTTTGATGCATCATCATACACCATGGCAAATCCCGTATTTGTTGTATCATCGCTTTCTGCTGTCTTTCCATTCACAATAATATTCTTCTTTTTTCCTGTTTTTGCCATCTTAGCAAGTTCTGCCAGCAATGTTTTTTCGGTTGTACTGTTTGCTGGACAGGTGATTGTAAAATCGTCTGCACAAGAACCGCCGAATATATCATTTGCAGAGCTGATATCTGGGGAGATAAAGTTGATGTTTCCGCGGATATTCTGGCAGTTATAAAGTCCCTGATCCATTTTAGTCACTCCAGCAGGGATATCCGGCACTGTTGTCATTGTAATGCAGTCAGAGAATACTTTGCTGTAATCTGATGCTTTTGGAAGATTATCAACGCTTCTTAATGAAGTACATCCTGAAAATGTCAGTCCTGTTGCATTTGACATTGTAACGGCATTCGCTACCTTTACGTTCTTAATTGTGCTGTTTCCTCCAAATACATTGTCGCTACCATACACTTTAACCTGGTAGGTTCTTCCGTTGATAGTAACAGTTGATGGAATGCTTACTGTGTCAGAGTTTCCGGTATATTTAACATATTCTACGATGCCTTTACTGTTATTCACCTTGACATCCCAGCCGTCAACAAGACCTCTTACAGTTCCATCACCGTTTGAAATGCCTGTAGAGTATGCAAACGCACTCATATCAGGATGTCCAAGTCCGAATTTTGAATCTTTTGCTGATGAGCTGCCTGAAATATCTGATTTTACTGCGTACTTTTCCAATAATTCTCTCTGTGTAGATGCCGGAATGCTCGTATCATAGCTTAAAATATCACACAGAGCTGACGTAACAAATGCAGCTGCCTGTGAGGTTCCGTTCATAATACATGTTCCATCGCCTAATGAAAGATATTCGCCCTTATATCCGCTTGCTTCATTAATCTCTTCCATTCCCATTGAAGAAGCCTGAACGCCCCTGATGTTGTGTCCTGGAGCGCAGAAATCAACCGCTGATCCACTTGCTGATTTGTTGTAAAACTGCCATGTTCCATTGCTCTTAGTAAGTGCTGAAACAGCAATTGTCTTATCATTATTCGCCGGATATGACTGATCGGCTGTAAATGAACTGTCAGAACCAACATTTCCTGCAGATGTAACAATAAGTATTCCTTTGTTGTACAGATCATCGATGTAAGTATTTACATAGCTTGCAACAGCATCCATCTGTGCAGAATCATTTGTATTTAAGCTTAAACTTAAATTTACCACATTGATTTCTGAGCTGTGTTCAGAAATATAAGCCAGGGCTGTGGCAAGTCCAGACATGGTAAATGCACCATTGTCATCTGTTACCTTAATAGGAATAAGTTTTACATTACTTGGAGTATTATTTGCGATAATACTTGCCACATGTGTTCCATGGCCATATCTGTCGTTTGTACTGCCTCCAGTAACACTGTAGCCAGACAATACCCTTCCCGAGAATACAGAGTTTGATGTATCAATACCTGTATCAACAACCGCTACTCCTACCTGGCAGATTTCAGCATTTGATTCAACGATATTTCTCGCTGCTGTTGGGAGTCCGTTGATTTCATTATCCGTTGTAATTGAGATTTTTCCATTCGCTCCCTTAACAGATGCATCATACATTCCGAGTGTGTCACCGCCATAGGTAACATTCGAGTCAATCTTTCCAACAACAGTGTCCGGATATACGTTCATTCCAGCTGCCTTCATTTTTTTGTAAGCATGCTCAGCATCCCACGAGCTGTTGTACTGCAAAAATGTCACATTTCCTGATTCAGTGATTTCCTTCGCATTATATGTATCCGAAAGATTTTTCTCTGTTGTATAGATTCTTCCATTGCTGAAATCTTTTACAGCTGATCCCTTATGGTTTTCCACCATTTCTGTAATAGACACAGTTTTTGGTTCCATCTGTCCCATAGTTGTTGCTGCCATAACGCTTTCCAATGGTGTTGATGCAATCATTGTTAAAGCAAGCAGGCACATAACCGCTTTCTGTTTCATAAATTCTTCGTTCCTTTCTAATAGTTTTTCTCTTTTATTATGAAACTATATTTTGAACAATAAATTTTTAAATTATTTTCTGTCAGACCTTTTACTTTTTCGTTTTTTTGTCCATTTATATAGTATAAAACAAAGGAATTATTGTATTTCAAACAATGCATTTACATATATTGAAAAGGAGTAATTATTATGAAGAGAAAATTGGCGGCCGCCTGCCTTATCGCGGCATTATCAGTTTCACAGCTTATGTCATCAACAGTAAGTACTGTACAGGCAGACAGTATCTATAATTCAAAAGAATATAGTGTTGTATCTGACAGTAATGCATTATCATATAATTCAGATGTCAATTTTAGCAAGTATTCATCGGATTATTATTACAATAAGATGTCTGCAAAGCAGAAAGAACTTTACGATTTATTCGATTTAAGATGTAAATCATTCATGAATTCCAATGATAATCTTGACTATGTCAAATCATGCAATATGTACACGTTGGGAAAAATTACAGTATACGGATATTCTGTTGAAGAAGTCAGTAATATATTTCATATGTTTCGGATTTCAAATCCTCAGTATTTCTTTTTATCTTCAACATGGTTGCATTATTCTGCAGATAACCATACAAGTATCTGGCTATGCATTCACCCAGACATGAAAGATTTATCAACCAGAATTTCGATGGAAAAGGCCATTAGTAAAAAATTATTATCATGGGAAAAACAGACTAAGAAATGTAAAACTCAAAAAGCAAAAATTAAAAAAGCCCATAGTATTGTCATTAAGCATATTACATATGATGATTATCTTGAGTCTCATATGAATGACACGTCAGAGATCAATGACATGTCACAAAGTGTTTATCCTTCAATTGCAAAAGGGAAAGGTGTATGTACTGGTTATGCATTTTTATTTTCAATGTTATGTAATGCATCAAATATCAGATGTATTGTCGTAGACAGTAAATTTCATACCTGGAATAAGGTTTTATTAGGTAAAAAATGGTATAACGTTGATTGTACATGGGACGATTATGATAATGGGCTCGTATATTATAACTATTTTCTTATCAGCGATACAAAGGTAAAAAAATTAGACAATGGTAATTATCATGTCTTGGATAAATCATTGCGAGGATACACTCATTCTGCAAAATAAGTTGGAAAAGCCACCCAATTAAGGGTGGCTTTTTATGTCAGATTTTCGATGGTTTCTTTGGCATATTCGATATGCCTTGATAAAAAGCTCACACGGTTTTTGTTTCTTGTCCTTACAATAATCTGCCTGCTTCTCCAGTTTTTATGATTTGTGTTAGTCCTCCAATCATTTTCTTTTGATTTAATTTTCTCCTGATACAATAATTCTTTCTCATCTTCTTCTCTTATGAGGTTTGAATATTTTTTGAAGTTTTTCCACACAAATTAATATATATATCTGGTATGCCTACAGCTATTATCGAAAGACCAAGCAAAAACCATGTCCAGTCTCGGTTGTCCGTGATGTGTCGCGAAGCAGATATATTTGCAATAAAAACAGCACCAAATAAGGTGCTGTTTTCTCTGTTATTTAATTTTTTTTGCAGTTTTGATGGTAGCAAATCCACAAAATGCGATGCATGCTACATACAAAAACATTCCACCAGCATTGCCGGCATCTTCAATTTGACCGACATGTGCGACTGTCGCCATTATAAAAGACAGCAAACAAGATATTGTGATAATCAACTGTACGATAGTATATAATACAGCTTTCTTACCTTTTTTATTTTTTGCTTTCCATAAAAGGAAGGCTGAAATTAATAAATTGCTCATGTTATTTTTCTCCTTTTTATTTTTAATTCATCATTAATATGAAAAGATAAAATATATTTGACAAAAACATTTCCATATTATATGTGTAAACTTTTTGAAAGGAGTATTTGTATGAAGAAATACGAGAAACCTGTTATGACAGTGTTGCCTGACGCTGCTGAAGGTGTGTATGCAGCAAGCGGTAATCCGGATCCAAAAATCAGTGATCTTATTGTGTTTAACAACTGGGGGGAAGGTGGAGAGGTAAAATGTACAGTAAATTTTTCTGAATTCGATGACCTTTCTAACCTGACTCTTTTCCTTAAATTCAATGCGGAGGTTTCAGATGTATCATCCAATGGCGGTACACCGTCTGTTTCCGGAAAAACTGCCCAGATCAACTGGTATACAGCTCCGGCATCCGCTGAGTTAAAGATTATTCTTCATGGCAGTAATCCAGAAAAGCTGGCAATTGTGTCAGCTAGTGCTTCGAATTAATTTTGTAAGCACAACAAAGCCCTTATTACTCAAATAATAATAAGGGCTTTTGTTATTGGTTTTTGGATATAAAATTGGTTTTGTGGTTATCCTGTTTTAATTAATAGCATCCTTTAAAGCCTTACCAGCCTTAAACTTAGGTGCCTTAGAAGCCGGGATCTGGATCTCCTCTTTTGTCTGTGGATTTCTGCCGACTCTTGCGGCTCTTTCGGATACCTCAAATGTACCGAAACCTACAAGCTGGATCTTTTCACCTTTCTTAAGTTCTTCTGTGACAACCTCTGTGAATGCATTTAAGGAAGCCTCAGCATCCTTCTTTGTGATTTCTGCCTTTTCAGCAATCGCAGCACTTAATTCCTGTTTTGTCATATTTTTTTCTCCTTTGAAAGTAGTTTATTCTGCAATACATTACCTGTATTACCTTTACATATAGTATATGGGCAAAAGTACAGAAAAGTAAAAGGTTTTTTGAAAATTTTTTCTATTTTTTGATTTATACGTTTTTTTTTATTTGCAAAACTTTTTTAATTTTTTTGATATTTTGTTTTACTTTTATAGTTTTTTGTCCATATATATAATATAACAAAGACAACAAATAGTATTTATAAAGACTTAAGCAGGAGGTGATTTATATGTTATTAACAATCTTATTTCTTCTTGTCATTATTGACATCTTATAATGTAAGCAATACACACAACAGCGCAAAATCCTAATTTTGTACTTTACAAAATTGTTTACATACATTTTCCCATATTTCCCCTATAAAAAGGTCCAGGACAATCAGTCCTGGACCTTTTTGATGTGTTCTCTGTTCTGCTTCTTCTGGCATCGCAGAAATTTTCGTTTCTTTTCTTTTGGCTTATCTGTGACATAATGTTTAAATATATCACATGTTTTTACCATTTCGCATGTATCGCATACGCTTTTATTTAAGTCCATAATTTTTTCCTTTCTTACAGAAATACCCAGGCTCCCCTGGGTATTAAGTTCTGCTATGCTTCCATGTAAGTTTTTAATTCCTTGAATCTTCGGTTGCGGCTGAGTTTTCGCAAAGCATTTCCTTCAATCTGGCGGATTCTTTCTCTTGTCACGCCATAGACTTGACCGATCTCTTCCAGTGTTTTTTCCTCTGTTGTGCCTTCCGGTGTCATCCCAAATCTCATCTGAATAACATTTTTTTCTCTTTCATCAAGAGTTGCATTCATGCACTCCTCTACTTCTTTAGCAAGCAATGAATTTGCAACAGCTGCCTCTACGTTTTTTGATTCGTCCGGAATTATATTCATCAATGTGCTTTCCGCATCGTCGTCAAGTACGCTCTGATTCAATGATGTGATTGCTGCTCCGCTTTCAAACAGTTTTACAATCTGTTTTTCGGACATATTCATAAGTTCGGCGTATTCCTTGACTGATGGTTCTTTTCCGTTTTCTTTGACGTAGCTTTTACGAACTCTTTCAAGAGCAAAGATCTTTTCTCCGATATGTACCGGCAAACGAATGTCCCTTCCTTTATCATGAATGGCTCTAAGCATTGTCTGCTTAATCCACCATGTACCGTATGTTGAAAATTTGAATCCCATTTCAGGATCAAATTTTTCAATAGCTTTCATTAATCCAAGATTTCCTTCCTGGATAAGGTCTTCAAGTTCCAGTCCGTGTCCGATAAATTTCTTCGCGTAGCATACGACCAGTCTCTGGTTCCTTTCGATAAGAATATCTCTGGCGTTATGATCCCCGTTTCTGTATCGCATAGCAAGTTCGTATTCTTCGTCTGCAGTGAGTAATTTTTCTTTTGGAATGCTCTGAAAATACATGTCAAGAGCATTTCCTACAGGAATATCATTTTCCGGATTCTGTCTATGTAAAATTACTACCTTATTGTTATTAATTTTATTATCCTGTGTCTGCATATCTTATATAGCCCTCCTTGGTAAGTCTTATGTTTTCATATTTAAAATATTTCACATGTGATTTTCTGTCTCACAATATATATGGGCAAAAAAGGCGAAAAGTAAAACAAAATATTTTAAAATTATTATGAAAACATTATTTTTCAAAGCAGATAAGGTATTCCATACACTGGTATAAGTAGTACCAGCCATCGTGTATCCACACCTGGAACTATCCTGCATATAAATGATGACAGGACGCCCCAGATAAGTGTCCCGTATATCAGATTAGATATCACCTGTTTCGAATGAATTCGTCGTTTTCTTTTCGGCTCGATGTAATAGCTGTTCTTCTTGATCTGCTTTTGCATTTTGTTTTTCCCTTCCCTTATCTTTTGGTTCAACTTGGATATTTTCTCCCAATATAAAATGGATTATTGATGTAACAATGCAAACAACTGCAATAATGCCTGTTATAATCTGCAGTGCAACTGTATGATTATTTGCTATTGTAAGTACCGCAATATAATAGGATCCATAATTTGAAAGCAAAAAACCGCTTATTCCAAGCATGAGCACGGAAGGAATGATTAACTTTTTTGCCTTAGAACTGATAGCAAATAAAACAGTTGCAAAGACAATTTCAATTCCAAACTGCCACCACATGATCGTTGCTTTTATGCCGCCAACCGTTGCGATACGATACTGTTCTGTAATAGAGGCAATTAAGCATATTGCTATTTCCATAAGGATTGATGATACGATCAGTGTCCCGGGGGTTTTCTTGCCTTCTTTTCTTTTTTTTATTGCTATAAATAATAACAACATTGGGCAGATATTCATAATAATATAAAGAGCCATCATTAATCCGCTGCATTCTGCACTTGACGTAATTTCAATCATAAAATTTTCTCCTTTGTTTTCGTTTTAAATGTCGACTCTACCGTAAATAAAGTCGTGATCTGGCTTATAACCTGCTTCTGCGGCTTTTTCTTGTGAAGTAAAGTATTTAATGTTGATATACCGATTCTGTTTGCCTACAACGCTCAACGCATCATTTACATCTGTCATGGACATCCATAAGCTCTTTGCAGCTTTATTGGATTTAGTTATATCATTCCACTGTTCATCAGTCACACCAAGTATCGACTTCCATTCATCTGCTGTATGATAAATTTTCTGCCATTCATAGCAATATTTTTTTGTTCCCGTACGGTCTTCATAACCAAGAGTTTTTACTTTCTTTATAGTTCGAAGTCCTGTAAGTGCAACATTGTCTGACGATACTTCTCCAGTATAGTCAGCTCCCTGAATAATAAACATGATTGAAGGTGTTTTGATGTCATTGATACCTGTAATTGTCTGTTCTGACGGAATGTAGGTTCCAAATACGGCATCTCCTCTTGCGTAATCGTTATGATCGACTGAATATGTAATAGCATCTGTCAGAGTTTTGCTGACTGCCTGTTTACGTTTTTTGTTGTTTACCTCTCCAGATACTTCTGAATACTTTTTGCCTTTGGTCACTTTTCCATTGTTATCAACTTTAATCCAGTCTTCCGTCTGCAATGATACAGCATATGTTCCTAAAAGATTTCCTCTTGAATCTTTTGCTTCATAACTATATGGGAGCTTAGGAGACCACATAAGTTTTAAACCGTTTTCGCCATCATCTCCTGTCGTTAGAATATAGTAACCATCTTCTGCGGCAAGCACTGCAGTTCTTATACTGTCTTCTATCGCCTGTTTTGACTGGCTTGTTCTTGCAAGTCCGTAATTAAAGCACATCATATCATCAAAAGCTTCCATTGTTTTTGTTGTGTCCATAGATACAGATATGACGTTCTCGTAATCAATATTATCCGATATTTTTCCAAGTGTTTCTTGAAAAGCCGCAGCGGTTGCATACTCTGTTGCTTTTGACAGCCTTTGGGCATTATATTCCTGCTCATATATGTTCATTCTGTGATATGTGGTGTTGATTGTAATAATAAGCACAAACAACGCAAGCATATCGACCAGTACATACCATACTTTCACAAATTCAACCTCCTTCTTTATATGGACAAAATTTCAAAAAAGTAAAACATTATTTAACAGCTTTTGCCATTTCGAGTGTATACGGTTCATCATCGATACGTAAAAAACTGTTTAAAAGTCTTTTATATGGTGTGCTTGAAACCTCTTTAATCTGGACTTGCAATACATCATGCTGATTCAGTACGGAATTATCATCAGCTGTTATGTATGTCGTATGAATGCTTCCATCTCCAAGTTGTGTTGCTGTTTTTACAAGACGATTTACCGTAACATCAAGCACCATCCCATGTGATTCAACATCGACATAGAATTTATTAATGTCTTCCTCTGTAATCTGACCTTTATCTGTCTGTTTATCCAAAAAGCTGGATACATCATTTAACAGCTCTACTCTATTTTCCATTTCCTGAGTGCCATATGCATTGATAAGAGGGGCTATAACCAAAAGGAAAAATGTCAATATAAGTCCAACCAGTCTCGTTAAAAAGCCATGCATTTACTTTACCTCCTGCTGTAATATATATCTGTTTTTATCATAATTGAATGTATATGAATATCCTCCATCAGAAGAATTATCGCTCTTAATTGTGTTCCATATAGCAGAAGCAATTGTAGTGTATCCTTCTTTATAAGAAGATGTAATCGCCTCATCGTAATATGCCCCAGCATTTACATCATCTGACATATCTTTTTTATATGCATTACTCGCAAATCGGATAGTATCTGTACTCATTGCTGTATAATCCTGTATTTGTGAAACAAGTACTGCTTCCTGCTGTGTAAGTGATCCGTCGTATTCTCCATATATCTTTGACTGTGGCGAATATTTTACATTTGCAGTTTTATCTTCATAGTTTGCCTCATAATTACATATTTCATTGTAGTCTCGTATAGTCGTTTTGACACCAGTTGCCATGCATACACAAAGAACAATAACAACCGCCACAAGATCAAAAACATCTGCTATCTGTTTTTCCATATTTTTCTCCTTTTATATATTGACTTCTTTAAGGAGTGTTATTTTAACATTCCATGCACCATCATCATTTTTTACGGCACTTACATTACACCGGCCGTTAAGATTTGTACGGAGCCAATACAACTTATTATCAAATGTTTTTTTATTTACATCATTTGCTATCTGGGCCTTATCCTGATTGTCAGCTGCTGTGGTAAAAGTTATTGTATTAACATCATCAATATTATATTCGATCATTGAATATGCACCTGCCATTGGTACATTGACACCACCATCGTGAGATGCCTGTTTAAAGTATTTCTGAACACTATTTTCTTCTGTCTTGTCCATTCTTGCCTGGAAATTACGTGATATATCTTCTCCCCATAATACGTTGGTTAAAACAAATATCATAAGTGTTGCAAAAAGTACCATTGCTACACCCATTCTGCTTGCTTCTACTGATTCATCTCCCATAAATTCACCTTCTTTCGTATTTAAAATTTGGCTATCGTTTCATACATTGGCAATGAAAGACCTCCATTTTTATCAAATGTAATTGTTGTGCTGTTAACTCTTACTGTTCCGTCGTAAGTAAAAATATAACCATCAACTTCATCATTGTCCTTGATCACCCGTACGTAATATTTCTGAGATAAGCCATCTGAATTTCCATTTTTGTTATCTATTCCGAATCCGACCTTATTTAAAAGATAATCCTCTGTATAATGGGCAATATCATCGCCCCTTTTAATTACATACGGATCCCTTACTTTTGTTTTTATGTAATAGTTATATTTTGCATCATTTCGCAATATAAAGTTAACAATATCATCTCCCGTTACCTTCATGTCTGATTTTATGTCTGATAGATCATTTGATGTGTTATAGGCATCTTCCGCTTTTAACGCTCTCGATTCAAATGTCCAGTTTTCAGCAGTGTCATTCATGTAAGCTGTCTGATATTTGTAATATTCTTCTTTTGCATACCATCTCTGTCCATAAAACATAAGTGCAACAACGATTGCAATAAATATACTTGTTACAAGCAGTTCTATTCCTATTTTACTGACATCTAAAGCTTCTTCTTCCAAAATCCTGTCACCTGCCTTTTATATACTGCAAACCTCTTACTTGAATTTGATAAAAGCAATTCCTGTAATACTGTCACCTTTCTTGTTATAATTTTCTGCCTTTGAAACATCCTGATTATCATAAATCAGATATGGATGATAATAACTTTGCATATCAAGATGGTTTGTTAACCATTTCTGAGTAAATCTTTCTTTAATACTTTTTTTTTCACTTGCGGCAGCAATTGAATCAAATGTATATGCCTGTCCCCCAATATCATCTACATATATGGATATGTCACCGTTTCTGTAATTTCGGATACAGGCAATCAGTTCATCTGCTGGTAAAGTTTCATCTTTATTGTTTTGATCATTTCCAGTGTTATAAATAGAAAATTCCAACGTTTCCTTTGAAGACTGTTCTATTGTTTTCTGGTCATTCAGTGCCTTTGCATAATCGTCCCTTAATTCGATTGTTCTTATAACAAACATTAAAAATATTGCCAGTAATATATATTCAAGGCCAATCTTTACGGCATCAATTGCACTATCTATCAGCATACTTATCTCGCCTCCTCAATAATCTGATTAATTGAATCCGGGCCCCTATCTTTGCACTTCCCTGCAATTACTGCCCCGGAATCTTCGGATTTTTTTATGTATATAAATCGGAAGGTGGTATCATCTTTTTTTAAATAAACATCAACATAGCTGTTCGTTTTGATATACGCTTTTATCTCATATCCTGATTCCTTTAAAAAGCTCAGATATTTTTCCGCATAAATCTGTTTTCCCCTATATACCTGTCCTCCGGTACTTTCTTTGTTGTCAGCATCAGGGTAGCTAAGGATCTTATCTGATGCTTCCGCTGTCTCCATGTTAAAATTCATAACCGGTAATTTATCAAATTCCACATTTCTTACTTTTTTGTTGTTTTTATATAAAATAGCCTCGCCATCTTTTTTAATGACTACGTATGAATCATTGTCTATTCCTGCATCAAGGATAATTGACTCTTCATTGCTTTGCGTTGTTTCTTTAACAACATCCTCTCCTGTCTTGTTTTTTCCCGTATTATTTGCTATTGAACAAATTAGTACTATAACCAGTAGCGCTGAAATTACAGTTGCAGCCGTAATACATTTTTTCCTGTTATTAGCTACAAAGTCACGAATCTTGTAAATGATGTTATAAATTAAACGACGCATTTTTACTCCTTTTTAAAATAAAGAAAAAGCTGCTTGCGGCAAGCCGCTTGCAGCAATTTCTGTTTTGTTTGTATGTATTAACTTTTTTAATTAGCCAAGTTTCTTCTGAGAGAATACGATTCCTACGATTTCACCTGAGCTATTTTTAATTAATGCAGCATCAAATGAAGATCCATCAGCAATGTATTCCGGTTGGCCCTTCTTTGTAATATTTGTTGTGTTCAGATTATATTCAACTGCACCTGTTGATTTATTTGTTTTGAAATCATCGTCATAAATATAACCACCATCTTTTGCAGTAACAGCTGATTTTACAAGAGCGTTATAATTTACTGCTGTAGATCCTCCTTCACCAATTTTAGAGTTGTTATCAAAATTCACTCCTCCACCGATTGTAACAGTCTGTTCGTTTCCCTCTAAAGTTCTTCCAAGAATGTTTGATTTTCCAGATTGTGTGATAGATCCCTTCTCTGTAGCTGCACCATCATCCTTGATAGTCTGTGATCCTTCAGACAACGTATGAATCAGGATAATTACTTCCTCATTTTGGAAAGTATCAATTGCAGATTTAACTGCACGTCCCTTTACGATCTTTTTATTGTAGTCTGCAAATCTGGAATCGTTAATTGACTTTGACGACGTCTCCAGATTATCTACACCGGTATTGATCAGCGATTTTCCAACAAGGAAAGCTACTAATGCTAATCCGATAATTGCCACGAACATAATAAGCTTCGTGCCCATTTTGCTTCCATCTACTGCTTCATCACCCATTTTTTAGGTTCCTCCTTTGACAATATATTTTTTAATTAGTTTCTTTGTTGCATTTTTCCCTTGATCTTTAAAAGATTCTGGTCTCAATACAGGGGCTTCTTGGCATTGCTTTCATAAAATCAAGCTCCTTTCTTATTGGTTATTTGCGAATGGATCCTCATCAAAAACGTTATCCTGTGTTGACTGCACGTTTGGCTGAACAATCTTCACTCTGTTTTTGTTGCCATCTGTGATCACATAAGTTGAACTTTTTGTGTCAGATGTATCTTTCTTAGAGGAATTTTCTGCATCCTTTACTTTTGAAAAATCCAAACAGCTGTCATCCCATGGATTTTCAGAAACATAATCCTGATACCATTCCGAACCCTTTGGCCCATATACAAACAGAACGTTCTGTTCTTTTTTTGCCATTTTCATAGAAACCGTTATCGATAATCCTTTTGCCTTGCCGATAATGTCTCCCTGTTTTACTTTTTCTCCAGATTTTTTCTTTGATTTAATTCCGGAATACGTGATTTCTATGGATTCGCCTGACTGAACCGTTATAGATTTTTCATTCTTTTTTAATATGAAACCAGAAAATACCGCATAAATTTTTTCCTTTTTGTAGGTGTAAATTTTAACTTCGTTTTCATTGATTTCTTCTACTCTGATTCCATTTCTTGTTACCGGCTGACATTGACTTCCAATTTTTCCTATATTCTTTTTGTTGTTCATGATCTTTTTCAGATATTTCAGCTTCTCCAGTTTCTTTTCAGAGCCTGTTGTATCTGCATAATCTGCATCCAATGTTCCATACGAAGTCTGTGACGCATAATATGTGTAACTGTCATAGGATGAAAAATCCTCAAGTACCTTTGAGGCACTTTCACAGTTGTTGAACCCTTTGATTAGCTTTTCATAAGCTTCTCTTTCTTCAGTGATCTCTTTTTCAGTAATATTTGAAGAGATGTCATTGTTTTTTAAAATTTTCACAAGCTCGTTATAGGTTTCATCTCTTGAAATTCTGTCTACCAGTTCGTCTGTTTTCTCGCTGATTGCCTTTTTATTCAGTTTTCCAATACCCATTACATCTCTCAAATCGTTTTCCGTCGCAGCGTACGAAGTGAAAGGAATGGAAATAAAAGTTGCGGCCAATACTATGCCGGCAACATATTTACCGACTTTTTTCAATGTGAATTTCCTCTTGCAATGTTTTCTTTTTTGTTGTGGTAATAATATGGAAATTAAAAAAAACGAATAAATTGATTTGAAATAAAAAGCACCAATCCAAATATTGGATTGGTGCTGATAGATATATTTTTTTCTTTTTGGGGCTAGACACTTGTGATTTCTTTTGCCACATCCCTCAAACCTGTAATGCCTGTATATACAAGAGGGAATACAAGCATTCCATAAATTGCAAGAATCATTGGTCTTAAAGCCGTCTGTCCGAACTTTGCTCTCTTTCTGTTAATATTTTCCTTAATATAATCAGACCGTTCGTTCATAATATGTTCCCGGTCGGCTTCCAGATCCGCAAAAGCTTCCTTAATTGATAAATCTTCAACTGTTTCTTTCAGTTTTGCAATAAACTGTTTAAAATTATCAGACTGTGTTTGTCTCATCATTTTATCAAGTTCTGCAATAGGATCTGCTGCATATCCGTAGTAACACTGCAAAAAAATCGGCTTATGGATATCTGCAATCTGTGCCAGATGCCCAAGTGTTTCCAAAGTATCGAAGTTCATGGATGCAAGAACCATCATGATAACCTGCAGCTGCAGGAATTCTTCTTCCTCTTCTTCTTTTGCAAGTGCAATTCTTTTCTTTAATCCACGGTCTGGGAACATATATCCTATAATTCCGGCCGCATATGCCAGCAAAATGTAATACCAATGGAATCCTGAATTCTGAATTTTCTGATATTTTGTTTCCAGACGTGATCTCTGGTCCTGTAATTCCATTGTTGTTGACTTTGGCATATATGATAAAATAAATGCATTAATCTCATTTGTTACTTCTTCATCATCATTTTGATTTTCCCATTCTCCGGCACGTCTGGTGTCAATATAAGCCTTATCCATCCGAAGGACATCTTTTTTCGAGATTATTTCATTTCCGTCATCGTCTTCATAACTAATACTGCCAGTCAAATCGAATGCCTTTGTATATGACCAAAGATAATTCTTTTCAAATAAAGGTGCTGTCAATACAACAAATCCAACTGTGACACCTGCTATAATTCCATAAACAAGCTTTTGTGCATGGAAATCAAGCACAGTTCGTTTCGAAAACGCTTTTGTAAGTTTAGCTTGTAAAATTCTTCGCTTTTTTCCCTCTGGACATGTCCTTTTTGCAAAATTGTAAAATATGTCTTTTTTCATAAACCACTGTACAATATCCGGCCTGTCATCTTTATCCATGAAGGCACGAATGTGTGCATGTGCTACAACCCAGTATGCGTATATGGAATACGCAATAACTCCGTTCTGAATAAGAATTCCAGCAATCGAATTATATAAGATTGCTGCAGACGGGAGCATGGCTGAAATTAGATATTTTAAAACAATTGTCATTGCAATTCCCGCCATAGCCAGCCATTCGATCTTGCCAAACTTCATGGCTTCATAGTTATACGTTTCGATTTTCTGGTTGATATCTGAATTCATTACCAGCAAAGCTTTATCAAAAGTAGATGTATCATCTGTAAATTCGTCACCTGTATCATTGATGTTGTAGCATACCATTGCAAAAGTCTGTACTTCCTTGAAAGGAACTTTCGAATAGTAGTCCTCCAATGCCTGCTGTCCTTTCGTGCTTGATACAACTCCCTTTATATCAGAGAAAATATTTGCAACACGGTTTCCATATGTTGCGTTTTCAAGAGCTACGAGGACATCCCTGCTTTTTCTGTATTCAAGGCGGACAGATGAAATTCCGTTTTTTAATTCTCTATATACTCTAAGTACAGATGCCTGTATGCTTTTTTCTACCTGGGACTGATATATAACATATGCTGCAATAACAAACAGTGCAACAGAGATCACATCATCGAATATGATACATCCAGCAACAAATGCGATTACTACATATGAAAAAAGCTTGAATGTAAACTTGGCTGCTCCGACTCTTATTTCCTCCTGCTGGAATACAGACATCTGTTCCAGTCTCTTTGTCAGACGGATAATATGATTTTTAAAAATCCTGTTCTCTGACATGGTCTGGTACATGTTGTTCCAGTATTTCTGTTTTTTCTTCTTTTTAATCGCCAGCTGTTCTTTTGTGAGTCGGTGTGTCTTCACATAAATTTGATAACCTATGATAAAAACGATTACAAGAACAATTCCAATAACTGCCAGCCAGCTGGTCGTATCAAGGCCGGCAAAAAAGTTTTTGATACTTTCCATAAAATTTTGCTGCCTCCTTACTCGATTGCATAATCACCTAAATGATTAAGGAACTCTCTTGCATCACTTTCTGTGCTGATACATGGATCTGCGGCCTGATCGATTTCAAGCTGGTCCCCGCTGTAATTCTGAACACCGTTGTATCCACGGATAGATTCATGATTCCAATAATATTTAATGAACTCTTCAAATCCCTTTTTATCATCGATTGGCATTGCTTCATACAGTCTGTTATAAAGATAGTCAGACATTGCTTCACCAATTTCATAAGTGTCGGTATCTTTGTTATATCTTAAGATATCATGTGTAGAGAAAGAAATTCTGTCTGTTTCTCTGTTGTAGTATTCCTTGTCCAGTTCGTACTTTGATTCTTCAGGATTTTTCCCGTCATACTCAGGATAAGGGATTCCTTCCGTGAACTGCTTGATTTCTGTGATTCGCTTAATGAAACGCTTTCCATCTTCAAATCCAAGATGAATGTTGATCTTGAGCGCATCTGTAACCTGTCTCTCAGCGGTTGTCATGTTGGAGAATCCTCCGGCATTAACCAGTGAGTTACGTAATGTCAGGACAAGATCCTTTCCTGTATTTGCATGGTGAGAAAAGATTGTCATCAGGGAACCGGTCATAGCAAGCTGTATCATACGTGCAGCTACCGGATCCGTAGCGACCTCACCGATAACAGTAACAGTTGCATCTGCTTTCTTGAAAGCATCCTGCAGTTCTTCCATGGACGTATACTGTGTTTCCTGTACGGAGAAAATTTCACGGTTTGGATAAATTTCTCTTAAGTACAGCTCCGGCGCCATTTCAAGCACACGGATGTTCCAGTCAGGCGGCAGATAGCCCATGATTGCTTTCATGAATGTTGTTTTACCAGCACCCTGACGTCCGGTAACAGCGATTGTAACCTGTCCAAGCATAAGGTATTCAATAAGTTTTGCACAGATTTCTCCGTTTGTTACACCCTTCTTGATAATCAGTTCCTCCGGAGACTTGATATCCAGTGAGAACTTACGGACGAATGTACCCCAAGCTTCGCCTGCCCCTGGTCTGATTGCAAGAATACGGGATTTATCATGCATGGTATTAACCATAAATCCGCCTTTTGCGGTAAGAGGTCCCGGATTTCCCCAACGAATCATAAGCTGTGTAATACGCCTGATTTCTTCCAACGATCCAAAATCAATAAACTGAAGATGGATATAGTTGGACCGGAAATATACCCAGAATGAATTTGTTGATTCAGATACAGAATCACGGTTCTGCGCATTGTCCTGGTTCGTTGCTCCCATAAGGGATCCAGATACACCAATGTTATATCCGTTGATATCCATCTCAGCAATCGTATCAATCGGTCCCCATCCCTTGTATTTTTCATATACAAGCGTTGTAAGAATATCGACAGCTTCATCATTGTTAAGCTCAATTTTTTCGGTGTGATATGTAGCTTCAAATTCTGCCGGAGTAATATAATATGCAGAAACACCGCGTCTTGCGATACCTACTGCAGGTTTTGGACGGTACAGGTTGTATTTTTCCATCCATTTTGTGAAAGCATGCACTCCATATTCTTTCTGATATTTGTACATCAGTATTTCAAACATGGTATTGTCATCCGGTTCACTTTCATCATTCATTCCGATGAGCTCATATACTTTTTCAGTTTTCAGATTTACAAGGATCCATTTTTTAATAAGTCCCTTAACAACAAGCTTTGCTTCACGTACTCCATTTGGTGCCATTTTGAGTGCGTTTTTCAATGCGATCTTACGTAATCTTCTCTTTTCAAGTTCTTCATCAGACAGATCCGCTGTAATTTCATCATCTTTGATCTGTTCAACGATATACAGCTTTACCCCTTCAAGAACATCATCGAAAGTCTGGTATTCTTCTTCCATAACTTCTATGTTGTTTGATTTTTTGTGTAGATACGCACCGAATCCAGTTGCGCCAGTCGCAGCAACTATTGCAGCCGCAATTAAATAATCTGTCATAAATAAAAACAGCGGTATTTATTAAACACCGCCTGCCTCCTTCCTATTCTGCTTATCTTTACGCAGGTTTTCTTATCCTGTTCTTTGTTTTTAATATGGAAAGGGCAAATAATAGACAAATTAAAAGGGCATGAAAACCATGCCCTACTGCTGTAATTGCTATTCTTTGTTTATAATTTTTGGTCCGCTTTGGATCCGCATCTTACTGATCTGTGTCTGAATGTGGATGATCTGACGAACTATACTTCCGACATCCGTATCCAGCATAATCGCTTTTGCTGTTCTTTTTGACATTTGGTTAAATAACAGGTCAAGCTTACCACGGTTTTCACAATACGGAACATACTTATTGTAATGAACCGTCTGCCATTTTGCGATGATGTTCTTGTTCTGGATTCCAACTGCGTGTGCGGCTTCTTCCTTTTTGCAGATTTCCGGGTCAAAATTGTTAAGCACCGTTATGACCGGTTTATGCTTGATCATTCTCGAAAAATCATGTTTCGTTTCCTGAAACTTTTTAAGGTTCTTTATTGACGGAGTCAGTACGAGCACTACACAATCTGCAGCTTCAAGAACCTTTTTGGTCCTGGTATCCTCCGCATCTGTGTCAACATCACAGATAATGTAATTATAAGGAGCACCAGCAAGCAGGTAATCGTGTACCTCATTGATAGCTTCCTTATCTTTATTATCATCTTCGATTGAAAAGACATCCAGTTTGCTGTTTACCGCATGGCAGTAATCAGGAACACTTTCTTTTTTTGCCCCGCCCATTTTCACAAGGTTAAGAAGCTGTGTTGCCGGAGCGTCCCCATTGTTTTCAATTCCAAAATACAGATTCAGGCTCTGTGAATGAGCTGCTGTATTCATCAGAAGTGTACTTCTGTTCTGCCGTGATAATCCATATGCGACAAATGCTGCGATGGATGTAACGCCTGTCGTTCTTTTCTGTGGAGAAATAACTGCAATAATCATTTATTTTTACCTCCTTTTCCAGCAAGCTCATCATATATTTTTCCTGTAATGCCGAGTGCATTGCATATTGCAGGCTGCAACAATAAATGCAGCTTCTTGTTTTTCGGTGCAAACAGCTTTCTTTTTTCCTCGACAGTATATAAATAAGCCAGATCATCAATACTCCAGTTGTATGGAGTGGTTTTTGATGGTGCCGGTATTTTTTCCAGAGATATTGCATATGCTTTTACATTATCATATTCTTCGATCACTTCTTCGATTTCAGTTCCAAGAAATGTTCTCAGCTGGTTGGCTACAATAAATGTGTAGTCAATATCCTTTGAAATATCTGCACTGAGAATGAACACGAGAATATCGTAGCCTTCCTCTTCCTTATTTTCTATAATGGATTCAATTTCCGGTCTGCTTTTTTCAGCACCAATAATGTCAATGTGGATATTGTCAATATCTCCAGACACCTCATATCCATCATATAATCTCTGATAGTTAATATCGTCTGTGACTACGCAGGTTTTTCCTGCATAATTACAGATATTTAAGAGAGGGTAGCTGATAATGCGCTTATCAGCTTTCCCTGTAATCAATATCGTTCTCATAATGTTTTTCCTCCTGCCTATTCTTCGGAATAATCAGCGGCTGCTTCTTTTTCTGCTTCCAACTGTGCATATTCTTCTCTTGCACTGTTAAATTCGGCTTTTAACTGTTCTCTTGAATTTGTAACAGTTTCATTCTTGTCAACCTTCTTTGATTTAAGCAGTGTCTTCTCCAGCTGTTCACGGGAATTGATAAGAGTAAGGAAATCTTCTGTGTCCATGTTTGGATCCAGAATACTTTGTTTGATTACATCCAGGTTTGGTGGATAATATACTTTACTCTTTTTCTGAATACCTGCTTCTACATATTTTGCTGCATAAATTTTAGTAGAAGGATAAGATGCAAGATCTGTTTTCATTGACTCATATCTGTAGAAGTCGTGCTCAATGACAACAAGCTTTACTGTATTGCCTGTGATTCCAAGAACTCTCTTGTGTGACATTGCAATATAATCCTGTCCTAACGGGAAAGAAATACGTACATCGACATAATCGCCTTCTTCAAGTCCTAACGGAATTTCATCCATGACGATATCAAGTTCTCTCATATTGTCGGTAAGCTTATCCTGCATTACCATATCAGTTGTAAGGTATGTACCGGCTTTTAAATCAATTTTGTACAATTTATCCGTCAGGTCTTCTTCATCTGTAATAGCATTTTCCGGTATAGAATCGCTTGGAACTGTTACCGTTGTTAAGGCATCAAAATCAATTGCATTTCCTGCTTTTACATTTTTTGAGACAGAATACACGTCCGTCATATTCTGTTGAAGATCCTCAACCTGCTGGTTTAATGCTGCAATCTCCTTTTTCTGTTTTTTTGCTTTGCTGTTTGTTATGACAATCGTTCCAATAAGTGCGATCACAAGCACCCCGATAACGATATATAAAATTCGTTTCTTAAATCCAGAATCATACATAAATTTTTTCCTCCTGTGCTCTATTTCAGTGTGTCTCCCATAAAATACACGGTTTCTGTGTTCTCTACAGATTCTGTATTTTCTTTAGTTTCTGTACTTTCTGTACTTTCCATTTCTTCTGATGCGAAGCTGATCTGGTTTATTGCTTCCCAGTTGATATCCAGTTCATAATCAAAATCCGGATAATACTTATTGATAAGTTTTTTCCAGAGTTTCTGCATATCTTCTGTTGTAAACTGTGACTCTGTTGAGTCTGCAGATTCTGTTGCACTGTTTTCAGTGTCATCAGTCTTTATTGTCACATGGCTGCTGTCTGTCACGCCGGTAAGCTTGTAATATACCTTCTGAGCCAGATAATTTTCTTTGTAAAATTTTTTGATATCATCAACTGTTACAACATCACCGCTGACGCCTGCTCCTGTAAGTGTCTGGTAATATTCCTCTGCAGATGATTCCATGGCTTTTTCTTCAGTGTCGGAAAGCTCAATCTTCTGCTTTTCTGCCTCTTTGATAAGTGCTTTTGTAAAACGGATCTGTTCAAACGTGTCCTCTTTTGCAACATTTTCAAATGAATCTTCATTTCCGTTTGCATCTTTTGTTACTTCGGACCAGATTTTATCTCCATACTGTGTTTCATATCCATTTTTTACATCAATGGAATACAGCATGAACTCAGCCATACTGATGCTGTCATTTCCGATACGTCCGGCCTCATCCGAGCTGAATGTTGTACGCTTTGCGAGATTGTCAATCTTTTTCCATTCTCTTACACCGAATATTGTGCCAATAACTGCACATATAAGAAGCATAATCAAAAGGATGTTCCGGATAATTTTTGCTATCTTTCTTTTTTTACCTGGATCATTTTTCTGTTTCTTTCTTAATTTTTCTATATTCTGCATTACTTCACCTTTCTTCTACTGTTATTTTTTCAGGGACATACGCGCATCCAATCACTTCTTCATTTTCATCTGTAATTGTATATTCCAGAAAATATTCCTCATCTGAAATTATAATTCCGGTTTTTTCATAGTATGGATTTGTCTTTGCCCTGTCTATTTTCTTTTTTACTTTTCCGGTCTCAAGATCCCGGTATTTTTGCTTTTTTGTTTTCTTCATGAGGCCATGTACTGTATAAAAGGACCGGTCTCCTGTTCTAATGACCACATCATCCTTAAGTACATTTCCGTAATTAATTCCCCAGAGCATTGTATCTGAATTTCCGACTTTCAGTGACTGCGTCTGGTTATCATCCATAAACAACACGCTGTATTGGTTTGAAGAAAATAGGTCTGAATGATTAACAATGCTATCTGTGCTTGCTACTACAATTGCATAGTTATCATTTTTTTTCCATTCAAGAAGTTTCTTTTTTACATCTTTGCCTGAAATGCCTCCTTCCGGTTTTTCGTATATGATCTGTTTACCTTCTGTATTTCCTGTTGGTGATCTTCCATTTCTCCAGATAAAGAAGATGATAAAAATAATTGACAGGAATATCACGATCAATGGTATTTTATTTTTTCTTATCCACGGCACTGCTTTTTGCCGGAACCAGAATTTAATTCTTTGCAGTCTGGACATTTTTTCTCCTTGGGTTATTTTTGCCACTATAAAATCTGCAGCATTTTCTTTTTTTTAATATGGAACATGCTTTTTCACAACAAATTTCTGTGTCGAGTTGTGTGGCATATCCATGTATCTTATGGACAAAAAATTGGAAAAGTAAAAGACGTTTGAAAAATTAGCCAAAATAAAAGCGCCGGCAGTTTTTCTGCCAGACGCTTCTTATATATGTTAATACTTTGCTTTAAGATTATATACGATTATTTTTTTTACCGGACTGTCCCATTCCGGCTTGTAATTTGAAACATTTCCCTGTTTCGCTGACGGACAAAGCTTATCTCCGTCACATATGAATTCACTTACACAGCGGGAATGTTTCGTCATAATGTGATAATCCTCATCTGTGTCCCGGTCTGCTTTTGCATCGCCGATCACACAAGGAATCACCGTTCCGTTTTCCAGTACAAGATCTACATACCTTCCAATATCCTGCGATATTCCGCTGCCGACTGCAATCATATATCTTCCCTCTATTTTTCTGAATCCATCTGCATCAGTTTCCGCAGACTGTTGCAGCTTATACTGGATGGATGTTTTAGACGTGATTGCTGTATATCTTTCATACGTCTTGTTTCCTGTATATCCGTCAAGTTCCGGGATATTTACGATATATTCTTTTTCAAGGCTTGTATCTCTTGTGCCTTTCAATGGAGAATAGAAGTATTTGAACCCATCATATTCGTCTTCTGTTGTCAGCACTACATTATTTGTACTTCCACCTGTACAATGAATCCATGTATCTTTTCCGTTCTCGTCTTTTCCAGCGTAGATTCCGACATGTCCAATCTGCTCTTTTACATCATTCTCATCAACAAGATTGGATTCCAGCTTGTCAAGCATTTCATTATGTCGGTTTTCTTCCTTAACTTTATCTTTGCAATATGTTTCTTCGATTGTCTGCAATTTATCGGTCAGAACCTTTTCCTGTTCCTTCAGATGTTTTAACTGCTTCTTATCTTTTTTGCTTTTTGATTCACATATGTTATTTTTTACTTTATACAGTTTGTCTTCAAGTTTTTTTCTTTCGCCTTCGTATATCGAATTTAATTTCGATATATTCTTCTCATTTTTCTTTTCTTCAACTCCAAGCTCCTTATCCACCTGTTTGTTATTCTGGATATTACTGTTTACCGCAGATTCCTTTGAATAATAGACATTGCCTTCTGCATCGAAATAGCAGGTACCTTCCGGGTTCTTCATTCCTATATCGCCAGGTTTTAGATCACTCTTTGAAATCTGATCATATGATTTTGCAATTTCCATCGTGGATCCGAGCTCGTTTGTTTTTTCGTCCTGTGTTACATAATATACCCATTGGACGAATCCACTGCAGTCCAGCTGTGTTGGCATATCTTTTGAGGTTGCTTTTGCTCCCCACTGGTATCTGATCTTGCCGACAGAATTAAGAGCTGTAGTAACAAGTGTTTCCCGTTCTTCTCCGATATCGTAATACCCTCGGAATTTTTTCACGGTCATATCATTTTTTTCGACCTGCTCTGTCAGGTTGCTGATCTCTTCGAATACTTCCCGTGTATTTTTTATCGTTGTCTGATCCGGAGCAATTTCTACATCATATTTGTATTCGTTTGTATTATAAGCCCCGTTCGTTGACATAAGCAGCGATTTTGCTTCCCGTATCTGTCTGTCTGTTTTTTCTTTTGCTTTCTTTAATTTTCCGTAATCGGAATATTTTTCATACTGTTCGTTCAAATGAATGCTGACCTGATTCATTTTATCGAACTCGTCATACGCCTTTGCTGTATTACTGTCTAGTTCTGCATCACATTCTTCTCTTTGCTTCTGCAGTGTTTTTTGTTCCAGCAATATCTGCGACAGGTTACTTTCATACGGAGAAGATATTTCTTTTTGGGATTCTTCCGTATTTTCTGTACTTTGATATGTAGTCGCATTGGATGTGACCGGATTTACCAGTGTATTGACTAAAATTCCGGTAGCCATAATCCATGCGAATAATTTCCGCTGTTTCACGCGCTTCTCCTTTCTGATCCGATTATCATGTTACTTGTGCGCCTGTTCCCTGGCACACTATATTATTATGGAAAGGTGTTTTTACGCATAAAAAACAGGCATACATATTAGCATGCCTGTTGTCATGTTTTGCTTGAATATTAAAGTGTCAGTCTCTTTGCTGCTTCCATTGCAAGCGGACTTCTCACTGCTTCCTCCTGCTCAAACGTTATCTGGGCACAGTACTTGCTGCCCTTCATCTTTTCAGAGGCAAACACAAGCCCGTTGTTTCTCCGGTCAAGATATTTTGCATCTACCTGGTCCGGATCTCCAATCAGAACAATCTTTGTATATTCTCCCGCTCTCGTAATGATTGTCAGTACCTGCTGTACTGTAAGGTTCTGTGCTTCATCTACTATGAGGTACTTATTTTCAAGTGTTCTTCCTCGCAGATACGCAACAGAGCAGATGTTAACAATTCCCCTGCTTCTTACGTAATCGATCTGGTCTTTTGCCATTTCAATATCACGCTCTTTTCCTTTTCCACCAAAGATATTCTCCATATTGTCGATAAACGGCTGTATCAATGGATTCATCTTTTCTTCAAGGTCTCCCGGAAGGAATCCAAGGTCATTATCCATGATGACATTTGCACGGGTCATGAGCATTTCCGAATACTCGCAGTCATCACTGTTATATTTATGTCCTTCTGCCCGGTATACGCCATTTAACCCGCAGGCAACCGAAAGAATAGTCTTTCCGGTTCCAGCTGGCCCTTTGGCAATCACAAGTGGAATTTCACTTGCCGGGGCATTCAGTGCGTACAAAAGACAGTTCTGTGAAAAGTTTCTTCCTCTGACCCCGTTAAATCCGCAGAGACCTTTCGTATTGATCATATGTAAGTGTCCGTTGCGGTATATAGCAATCCCGGAAGTTTTTGGGTCTTCTAATGCTGTTACGTGGATAAATTCATTTTCATGTGTATCTTCGCACGAAAAAGGAAGATCTTCACCAGCAAACATTGCATCAATCGCTGCCTTTGTAAGTATGGCTTCTCCTTTCCCAGTATACATTTCATCTGATTCAATCGTTTCGTTTTTGTACTCCTGGATCGCGATTGAATTCTGGCTCATTCCGAAAGCATTGAAACGCATGGATGTGTCATTTGTTACAAGAATCACCGGTTCTTTCTTTTCTTTTGTCAGTTTAATTACCGTATTGATGATTCTGTTATCCGGGACAGAAAGCAAGCAGCCCTCCGGCAAGAAGCTTTTCTCCTCGTCCGGCACGATATAAAGCATTCCTCCGCTTATCAGAGGCATTCCTCCAAATTCTCCTTTTTCATGTTCTCTGGAATATGTTCTTCTGAGATCATCAAGCTTCCGGATGGCTTCCCTTGTATTATACCCGCGTTCCCCGGAATCTGTCTTATGCTTGTCCAGCTCCTGGATTACAGTGGTAGGCAGATAAATATCATTATCCGCAAATCCAAATAAAGCGCCCGGGCTCTGCATAAGGATATTTGTGTCCAATACATAAATTTTCTTCAATAAATTGACCCCCTTGTCTTTTAATTTTTTGGGTTACATATTTATTATGGAATTGAAATTTTGTGTATAAAAAAAGAGCTGCATTTTCGCAGCCCTTTGTGTATCCTTTTTCAATTAGCCCGGCAACAGATCCGTAAGCAGGATTTGGCCAACGATATCATCAGATATTATCTTAGGCCCCCTGTTATAAAGCATAAAATCAATATCTTTAATTTCGGTATCGGATAATTCGTAAAATGTAATTGTATAAGCATCATTGATTTTACTGTAACTAAAGCTCTTTACCAGCTTTCCAATTCTTATGTAATCACGCAATGCTTTATCGATCGCATCACGCCCGTCTTTTTGATTGCCGTCTCCAAAGTTAACATATGTTAGGAAGTCTGCATATTTAAAAAGTACAGTATACTGTCCATTTTCCTTTTGTCCATTAGCAATCAGTCGATAGATCCGGATTCTTTGCTGCATAAATGGGACATATAATAATTTTGCCACACTATAATCCAATTCATTTTTTACATCTGCCGGCAGTCTCATAATCATACCGTTTTCTACCTGGCTTTCCATAAATCCGCCTGGATAGTATGCTAAATATTCTCTTCCACCTCTTTTAATAAATTTATAATCTCCTATTAATGTGTAACTTCCCTCTTTATCATCAAAATCGAAAACAGCATGTCTTATTTTTTGCATTCTCGATTTCATTTTTGTATAATCTTTTTTTGACGGTACTCTGTCACTGTTTCCCATCGATATTCGAACCAACGACATTTCCTCAATTATAATTGGTCTTTCTGTAGGAGGTGCCTGTATGGATCGTGTTGCCAAATATGAGATAAGCTCAAGATCTGTCTCATCAAAAAGATATATGAAATCCTCTCCTCCAGTACCATCATATGTTATCGTCGTGCATTTTGTATGGGTTTCATTACGAAAGATTTTAATTTTCGTTATTCCACCCTGATTGATTTTTATTTTTTCACGAGTAGCTCCGAAGATAGCTTTATTGGATAAATTTTCAAGGTAAGATACCGTTTGTCCCTGCAAATCATTATCAAATTTTTCCTGAATCACTCTTAATATATCAATTGTAAGATCTAATAAAAAATTTGATAATACGGATTTTGCCGTTTTCTTCTCTGTTCCGGGATAATCGATCATTTTTGCGCTTGGATCTTTTGCCCACGCCTCTACTTCTTTTAATCGGTCTCTTGAAACCTCTTCCATGCTTCTGTTATTGTATAGCGATTGGCGTTGTGTTTCATTCAATACTCTAAAATTCAGAAGAACATCCTGAAAACAGAATGCATCTGTATTTTCAGCCGTTTCCCACATTTTTGTATCAATCATGTTTTGGCATTTGGTATAATATCTTTTATGTTTGTTATTTCTTATCTTTATTTTTTGAGTGTAAAGTTTAGATAAACTCCTTGCGTCCTTATCCGCGCATTCCTTCTGTAGCAATTCTTCTATTAAAGCCTGATACGATTCGCTATAAGCATTACTGCGAGAGCTGTTTTGGTTATAGAACTCTGCAAGTTCTGAATCTAAATTTTCCTGTATTTTTTCTATTGTATAAGTTGGAAATTCTCTCATGTTCTCTCTCCTGTTTTCTTACGCTTTTAGCAACTTCCAGCCATGTTTTATTATATAGCACATATATTTAAAAGAAAAGCATAAGAAATGATGCCGCTTTCTTCGTGCTTTAGCATAAATTGATGTTAATTTCTTCGTGCTCTTGTATAAAATGATGTCGCTTTCTTCGTGCTTTAATGTAAAATGATGCCATTTTCTTCGTGCTCATTGTTGATAAACAAATTTTGATGCCGCTTTTTTCGTGCGCTGACATATTTTGATGCTGGATTCTTCGTGCTCTTTGATAAGATGATGCCGTTTTCTTCGTGCTTTTGTTTAAAATGATGCCGCTTTCCTCCTGCTTTCTAATATAGTACGAACAAATTCTGTTGTCCGGCAAATGTATATTCTGTTCTAACTTTGTACTCATTTTATTTGTGTTTACATGTTTATTTATTATCAATTTTCTTATCAAGTATTTGTTAACCTCTTTTAGCTTATGGTTTACATTTATTTGTGTTTGTGGACAAATTTATATTTTGATGCCAATTTTTTCGTGCTTTTACATAAAATGTTACCTTTTTCTTCGTGCTTATATGTAAAATGATGCTGCATTCTTCGTGTCTCAATAAATTTTGATACCGCTTTCTTCGTGCACTAATATAAAATGATGTCGCTTTCTTCGTGCTTTTATGTAAAATGATGCCGAATTTTTCGTGTTGTAACATATTTTGATGCCGTTTTCTTCGTGCTCATTGTTGATAAACAAATTTTGATGCCGTTTTCTTCGTGCTTTTATATAAAATAATGTCGCTTTTTTCGTGTTTTAGTTTGATATGATGCCTCTTTTTTCGTGCTTTGACACATTTTGATGCCGGCTTTTACGTGCTTCACCTGATTTGCTTTTTTCCAATGTTTCTATAATAATTAGCATTGGATACAAAAAATATATTATTTTTGTTTTACCTTTTGTATTTTTTGAACATATATAATGTGTAAACAATTTCCATACTTGCGAGAAAGGAGGTGTAAAAGAAGTGAATCAGGAACTTAAGATAATGAAGCCACGGTATTCATCCAGTGTTAATGTTAATATGAAAGCCTTGATCAATGCCATTGGTCATCAGCTCATACATTATAACATTACCTCTGGCGGCAAACCAGAACTTATCGATGAATCTGAGATTTTTGGTTCTGAAAGCATTCTTCATACAAATTCGCTTCTTTTATACCTTTATCTCCATTTTCTTGGTCCAAGCTCTGATGCTACGGTTCTTTTGGATGTGCAGGAAGCTTCAGACTTTCTTGGCAAGACAACCCGTACTATTATTAACAATCTGAAGCTTCTTCGTAAAAAGGGATATATCAACTTTGAACCAGGGCTTTTAGATGGTACGTATGATGTCTTTCTTGAATACTATTCTGATAACGGACTGAAGAAAAGCCAGGGCGGGTCTGGCTATATCGTATTAGACCGGAAGGTAATGGATAAACTGATCACTTTTAAAAAGATCAATCCATTGCGTTTTGCTATTCGTACGCTCCTAAATAATGTTCCTGGCAAGCAGAATTTCGGAATGAGCACTGGATGCACAATGAAAGAATTACGCTACATTTTCCCTACATACACGCAGCGGCACGATGTTCTGGATATTTTAAAAGACAAAACTATCAATGAACTGTTTTCCATCCGCTTTGGACGGACGATGAATTATCTGAAGGTCCGTGTCGTCGACTTATACGATTCATCCGCTATTAGATTAAAGCAGCTGTCCGACACCAGGAAAAAGCTTAAGGAACTGTTTATGTCATTTAATCTTAAGTATCCGGATAATAACTTTAATCCGTCAAATGAAGAATTGAAAAATATCAGCAATATTACGCTTAATTACCCGTATTCGTCTCTTAAACGGGCTATTGAAAGACTGTATATTTACCGGAAACGTTCTGATATTAAAAATCTGCCGGCTTATCTATACCAGACTACAGCAAATCTGTTATCGTGACAATTTAATTTCATATGTATTTAAAGCCTATTCAGCATTATGCTGGCTAGGCTATTTTTCGTGTTTCAATCATATTTGTCTTACTATATTATGCATATAAATGGCCTTCCGCATGGTTCAAAGTTATCCACATCCTGCAAATAATATAGTCTATAAATCATTTTATATTTGGATAAGCCATAATATAGTGTCAAAATTACAAATTCTACTGTTGTCAATGCAAAACCCGTTATTTTTATTGTTATTTACTTTGCTGTTTTTGGGGATTTTTCTCTTATTAAGATATATTAAGAGTTATATTGAGTATATGATTCTAATGCGAAATAAATTACTCCATATATTTTATTTCATGATAAGTTTTTTAAAGAGAATACTTCTTATTAAAAATACAGTAATATTTACATTTGCTGTATTTCAATGGAAGTTCAATAAATAAAGTATACTTTACTTCCTTTAAAGTCAACTACCCACCACCTAAAGGTAGTTGGCTTGTAACTGTCCAGTCGTAGTAACGGTTTGCACCTCCGACCTTTAAACCGATAGGTATTGCTACCTAAAGTGGCGTTACATCACAGGATGGTTGACAGCACCCTTTACAGCAGAGTTTACTCGGCTGTAACTGTACCCGGTACTTGATTATCTTCGAGATAGTTTATTCCCATACGGTACAGGTTCATAGCTCCAATGCGGTCATCGTTTGACTTATAACCACAGTTCTTACAGCTGAACAGATGTATCTTTTTATTACGGTTAGCCTTTTCTATGTGTCCGCATGCAGGACAGCACTGGCTTGTGTAAGCAGGGCTGACTTTAATAACCGATGACTGGTTCTGTTTCGCTTTGTAAAAGAGTTTCTGTTCAAGGTCATGAATGACCAACTCCCATGCGGTACATAGCTCCTATGGAAGTGGTATCTTGATGCAGTCGTGACACTTGCGTCTTTCGAACCAGAACGACTGGCTGTCCGTACTAACAAAGGCTGTTCACGCAGCCGCTATCCATTTTACGGGAATACCTTGGGGATTCAGTTCGTGGAATCCGTACACTTCAGGTGATGCAAGAAAAGAAAAATCATCTGTATCCTTCCATGCATCCGGAACAGCTTTACGCATGATGTTGGCAGCACCATTGCAGTCTGCATTGATGACAAGACCGTTTGCACAGCGGTACAGTCCCCGGCTGATACGTGAGCCTGAGAATGCTGCCTTGTCATCATCGATGCCGTATACCGGTATATAGTCCATTGCCGTGATGTCTGCTTTTGAGGTATAGGACTCTTCCTGCATGATCACACGGATGCCGGCACCGGAGGCTTTGTAGATGATCAGCTGCCTGAGCAGTGCTACCGGCATGGAAACAAAGTTCTGGTTGTTCTGTGCCCCGATGTCGCTGTTCTGTTTCCAGAGCCTGTTCTCACCGAGCACAAGTGTGCCTGCCTGATGCCTGATGCAGTAATCAACGATACTGCGGCTGATCTTGTGGCACTGGTCTTTTACAAAATCTGCATGATGTCTGCTTAACCTGGTAAGATACTTTGACTCAGCATGTATATGCTTATGTCCTTTTGTAATGATACCTGCGGCATGTGCTCTCTGCTTATGAAACCACTGGCATTCGGATAAGACAGCTTTGCCCTTGTAAAGCACTGATGAACCATCATTGCATACGACAGCTGCGAAGTTGTCTACACCGAAGTCAACGGCACATATATTTGGCATGTCCTGGCTGTTTACAGCAGGATCTTCACATTCGATAGTCAGTGAAAGGATATACCGGCCATAGTAAGGTTTTACCTTTACTTCCTTAAGCACAGAACCTTTCTCTACATTCGGAAGATAAAGGCGTTCCTTTATCCCCGGCAGTTTCAAAAGTGTTCCGCGGTCTGTAAAATATAAGACAGCATCCTGGTTTGTGATACTGAAGGTAATGATATCCTGCTTTCTGTAACGAGGCATCTGCGGTCTGCCAAGATATTTGGAAGGACTGTTTTTGTAATTTTTCAGTGCCTTCAGCCAGTTCGAGAAGTCCGTCACTGCCTGTTTGACAACAGCCTGAGCACTCTGCATCGGAAGACCGGCAAAAAAGTCAGGATTGTGTGTCACACGCATCAGCTTTTCCAGATGGCTGTAGGAAATGACATGTTTTACTTTTATGGCCGGATAAGTCTGCTGAAGAAGCTTTACCTCATCAAAGACTTCTTCCTCGTGGTCCGTGCGGGAATTTTTATCATAACCGGTAAAGATCTGTCTTATGCGAAAGAGAGCAGCATTATACAGCAGTTTTGCAAGGCCTGCATAACTGCCACAGTAATCATGTATTGAATTTCCCTGCGCCACCTGGCACTGGACCACTCTGTAACACATATGGGTGTGCTCCTTTCGTAATGATTGAAAATGCTGTATATCTCTGCTATAATTATAGCAAACATACATTTGGATGTAAAAGAGATACAGCATTATGAAAAAGAAAACAGGATCTGATTATTACACAAACCGGCACAGCTGTTTCCTGCTGCAGTATCATATCGTACTCGTAACAAAGTACCGGCATCCGGTGCTTGCCGGCGGCGTGAAGGAAGCTGTCTATGAACGGATCCGTTACGTTGCAGAAAGCAGGGGATTCAACATACTTGAGCTGAACGGAGAGGCAGACCATGTGCACCTGCTGATTGAAGCCGATCCACAGACATCGCCCGGTGAGCTTGTAAATGTGATAAAGACCCAGACGTCCCGGAGAGCCCGGAAGCTGTATGGCGATACGGAACTGAAACCGTATTACTGGAAGCCGTATTTCTGGTCAGACAGCTACTTTATAGCAACTGTAAGTGAAAATACACTTGAAGTCGTAAAAAACTATATAAAAGATCAGGGGATAAAATAAAAAGCCATTCACCCACACCTATGCAGGTGTTATAGACGTGGTACTCTGGCTGGATTGATAGAAATTAACTTTGCGACAGGTATTTTAATCCACGCATCCATGCGGGATACGACATAATATTTTGGACAGATTTAATGTGCCTTATCAATTTCAATCCACACGCCTACGTAAGGTGTGACTTAAACAACGTGATAATGCTTGTTCCATTTATTGATTTCAATCCACACACCAGCGTAGGATGCGAGTTCTTCTTTATTTTCCCAGCGCCCCGTTTCCATTTCAATCCACGCACCCACACAGGATGCGACAAGAAATGACCAAAATCGTAGTATTTGATAATGAAATTTCAACCCACACACCCACGCGGGATGCAACTTACGAATCTGAGACTATCAAAACTCTTTCCCTCATTTCAATCCACACATCCGCGCAGGATGCGACGAGTGACGCATATGCGGTCTCCTTTTGATTTCAATCCACACACCCGAATAGGGTGCGATACTTTTGCTTAAAATTCCGTATCTCCTTCCATTAAATAACCTAGCACGGGGACCCGTGACTTTAGTCATGGGAGGAGTGAGGATTAATACTCCCCGAGCATTTTCCTTTCTGTTATAAAACTGTGTTGCTGTGCTACAAATCGAATCTTTGATGGTGCTATTTCAAGCGTATCACCATCGAGGTTCTTTAAAACAAATGCTCCTTTAAGGCGCCTGCCGTTTATATACCATTCCCTGCCCTTTGCTGTTACTTTATCAAACAGCCGGAATC
>ENA-UOJQ01000401-UOJQ01000401.1-human-gut-metagenome-genome-assembly--contig:-P63-NODE-401-length-51359-cov-20.706592_pt1 | contig 51359 bp, 42 predicted proteins | sample MGYA00242352_ERZ723899 | MGnify/ENA metagenome assembly ERZ723899
GGTGCATCTTTATAGCTGATGCCCAGAATGACCAACAGCACGATAAAGATACCCAACGCAACGAAATACGCGATTTTGGTACTTTTCTTTTCCATGTGTGTGATTTACCTCCTCACAAAATGTGCTTTCATCTTAGCCGGTTTTTAGCAGATTGTCAACGTTTCAGCAATCTGGAGGGCGGGTAATTTTGAACAAATTATGAATCGCACTTTCTCCCTTTTCCCCAATTTCGGGCCAATTTTTCGGCTTCTTATCGGCATTTTGTCTTTTCTTAACATAGCCTTAGCGGGTATCCGTATCCGCTTTTCTGCCTGTTTATAACCCGATTTCGTCCACATGGCCGGTATTTGTAGTGAAATATCGCTATCGTATTTTCGCTCGCGTTAAGATATTTACGCGGTTCAGTGTTTTATAAGCGCGCAAAAAATGGGAAGTCCCTACGGACTTCCCATTTTTTGCGCGGTTCGGTATAGGAGGACGCCTTACTTGGCCAGAGCCTTGTCGGCCTCGGCCATCTCCTGGAAGATGCCCTGATGCTTCTTGGCCATGATGGCCTTGATGACCAGCAGGGTGGCCACCATCAGCACCGCGGCGATGATGAGGCAGATGACCACGTTCTGGATCAGGCCGGCCAGAATGAAGCTGACAAAGGAGACGCCAGCCACGGTCAGCGCATAGGGGATCTGGGTGAACACATGGTTCAGGTGGTAGCAGTGGGCACCGGCGGAAGCCATGATGGTGGTGTCGGAGATGGGGGAGCAGTGGTCGCCCATAACGCCGCCGGAGCAGGCCGCCGCCAGACCGATGGTGCACAGGATGGGGTCGGTGTTGAAGTCGAACACCTGGACCACGATGGGGGCCATGATGCCGATGGTGCCCCAGGAGGTACCGGTGGCGAAGCCGATGGCCGCGCCGATGATGAAGATCACGGCAGGCAGGAACTTAGCCAGCTCCCCCGCGCCGGACATGGCGTTGACCACGAAGTCGGCGGAGTACATGCCGTAGCGGGTCAGGCCGCACAGCGTCCAAGCAAATGTCAGGATCAGGATGGGGGAGATCATCTGGATGAAGCCGTTGGGCACAGACTCGAAGGACTTCTCAAAGCCAATGGAGCCCCGCAGCCAGAAGTAGATGAACGTAAACACCAGAGCCAGCATGGAGCCGATGGCCAGGCCCGCGCCGGAGGAGGCGTTGGAGAACGCGCCCATGAAGTCGTGGAAATACTCGCTGGTGTCATCATAGTAGCCGCCGGTGTAGATCAGGCCGATGATGCAGGTGACGATCAGAACCACCACGGGCAGCAGCAGATCCAGCACGGAGGACTTGCCCTTGGAACCGGTCTCGTAGTCGTCAGCGCCGGCGAAGGGACGCTCGGGGGTGGTGAACAGGTCGTTCTTCACCTGGGCGTTGTACTCATGGGTCAGCATGGGACCGTAGTCGATGTTCAGGATGGAGATGACCACGATCATCAGCAGGGTCAGCAGGCAGTAGTAGTTCCAGGGGATCTGCCGGATGAACATCTGGATGCCGCTGACGGAGTCAGAGTTGACGTAGCCGGACACGGCGGCAGCCCAGGAGGACACGGGAGCGATCATGCAGACGGGAGCGGCCGTGGAGTCGATGACGTAGGCCAGCTTGGCGCGGGAGATGTGATGGCTCTCGGTGACGGGGCGCATCACGGCGCCAACGGTCAGGCAGTTGAAGTAGTCGTCGATGAAGATCAGCACGCCCAGCAGCATGGTCATCAGCTGTGCGCCCGCACGGGTATGTACGGTCTTGGTGGCCCAGCGGCCGAACGCCTCGGAGCCGCCGGTCTTGTTCATCAGGTCCACCATGATGCCCAGCACCACCAGGAACACGATGATGGCGATGTTGCCCGCATCGGACACGGTGGTGACGATGCCGTTATCGCCTTCCACCAGCTGCACCAGCGTCTCCCAGGGCTGGAAGTTGCTGACCAGCAGAGCGCCTACCAGGCAGCCCAGGAACAGAGAGGAATACACTTCCTTGCTGATCAGGGCCAGCACGATGGCTACAATGGGGGGCAGCAGGGACCAGAAGGTGCCTGCGAACGGGGTGGCCGCGCCTTCCACAATGATGGGAGCGTCCTTGAATGTGAAGCCGAGGATCGCCAGCAGCACCACAAAGACACCCAGCGCAACGAAATACGCTATTTTGGTACTTTTCTTTTCCATGTGTGTGATTTACCTCCTCACAAATTGTTCTCTCATCATACCTGCCTGTTAAGATATTGTCAACCTCTTAACGTCATATTCCATTATTTTAACAAATTGTAAACACGCTTTTCCGTCATTCTCACAAATTTTCAGGCTCCGTGCTTGGGAAACCTTGCATTTTCCTCTCCCCCGCTTTTGGTATTTTCCCTGTAAAATCAAGGCTTTTTGTTACGTCAGTGTATAAAAGTATGCCGGAGCAAGCTGCTCCGGCATACGAATTTTGTATGTATTTTGTCGTTAATTCCGCGTTAAGACTGTTTAGAATCCGCGTTAAGACTGTTTAGAAGAAGAACTGCTTGATCTGCCCGTACAGCACCAGCAGCAAGCCCAGCGGGGCAACATAGCGAACGCAGACGTTGTAGAACTTAAAGGCGGTAAACTTGTTGCCGCACTGCTCGATCTCATCCTTGACCACATCCGTACCGATCTCATAGGCCACCATGAAGGTCATCAGCAGCGCTCCCAGCGGCATCATGACGCCCTCCGAGACGGCATCCCAGAAGTCAAGCCAGTCGGCAGCCCAGGCCTTCGGCTCCGCAATTCCAAGCAGATCCGCAGGTGAGAAGTTACTGTTACCCAGTGCGTCCGCACAAACCAGAATGCAGCCCAGGCTGACAGCAGCCGCAGCAATGAGGGTATATGCCTTGCGCTTGTCTCCCTTGCCCGCGTCACGAGCTTTGTCAACGAAGTGCGCTACGATGACCTCCAGCAGGGAGATGGAGGAGGAGATGGCGGCGAACACCACCAGCAGGTAGAAGAGAATGCCGAAGAGCGGGCCCATACCGCCCATACGGCTGAACACATTCTGCATGGTGACGAACAGCAGGCCGGGGCCGCCCAGATCGCCGTTGGGGTCGAGGGCGAAGCGGCCGGGCAGCACGCACAGAGCCGCCATGAAGGCCACGATGGAGTCCATGATAACGATCAGCAGGCCGTTCTTCTGAATGTTCTCTTTCTTGCCCAGATAAGAGCCGTAGGTGATCATAGCGCCCATGCCCAGAGACAGGGAGAAGAACATCTGGCCGCCGGCGGTGGCAAATACCTGGAAGATGTTGGGTGCTTCTTCGATCACGCCGTTCGCAACAGCCCAGCCGGGAACAAACATATACTTCAGGCCGTTCACCGCGCCGGGCAGGGTACAGGCGCGGATGATGCAGATCAGCAGCGCGACAAACAGTGCGGGCATACCCACGGAGCAGACCTTCTCGATACCGCCGCCCACGCCGCCGAGGACTATGAGCATGGTCAGCGCCACGAAGATCAGGCCATAGATAACAGCCTCGGTGGGGTTGGCGATCAGAGCCGACCAGGCCTCGGCGCCAACGGAAGTGCCGTTGGCTGCCGCAGCCTCAGCAAATACATTTGCACCAAAACCGGCCTTGAGCAGGTCGCCTACATTGAGAATGACATACTTGATGCAGTAGCCGCCCAGCGCGCAGTAGAAGAACAAAATGAAAAATGCGGATGCGATACCCATCCAGCCCATCCATTTGAACTTCTTGGAGACCATCCTGTACGCCTCGACCGCGCCCTTGCCGGTCTTACGGCCGATGGCAAGCTCACTGATCATCACGATGAAGCCGGTGGTGACACCCAGGAAAATATACACCATCAGGAACGTGAAGCCGCCATTGGCACCCATCTTATAGGGGAAGCCCCAGATGTTGCCCAGACCGACCGCCGAGCCGACCGCGGCCATCAGGAATCCGAAATTGGATCCAAAGCCTTTTCTTTCTTCCATATCTTCTCTCCTTACGATTTCCCCCGCCTTCCCAGCGGGCGTATTTGTATCTTACCGCGAGAAAAAAGTCTTGTAAATAAGAGTAAACGCTTCTTAACGCCCACTTCCCGAAAGTCATATTTTCCTTTATTTACAACATATAAAAGCCCTGTGAAGTGTCGATTTTCGTCGCCGCCTTTTTTTCTTGCAAAGAAACTCGCAAATCAGAAAGAAGCACCCCTCCTCGAAGGGTGCTTCCGGTTTGATCCGGTTGTTATGCGGCGCTCAGTCGCCCTCCCGCATGCGGTAGCCCACGCCCACCTCCGTGAAGATGTACTGAGGGTTGCCGGGGGTAGGTTCGATCTTGCGGCGGATGTTGGCCATGTTCACCCGCAGGATCTGGTTGTCGGTCTTGGCCTTGGGGCCCCACAGCTCGCGGATGATGAAGTCGTAGGTCAGGACCTTGCCGGCGTACTTGCCCAGCAGGGCCACGATCTTGTACTCGTTGACGGTGAGACCGGCGTTTTCGCCGTGCATCAGTACCTGATGCTTGTCGTAGTCGATGGTCAGGTCGCCGGTGACGAACTTGCCGGACTGGGCGATCTGGGTATTGGACAGGGTGGTGCGGGTGTGGCGGATGGCGGTACGGATGCGGGCCAGCAGCTCCGACGTGCCGAAGGGCTTCACCAGATAGTCGTCTGCGCCGTAGTCCAGAGCCTCCACCTTGTCATGCTCGTGATTTCTCGCGGAAACCACCACCACCGGCAGATTGGACCACTTGCGCACGGACTTCAGCACCTCCATGCCGTCCATGTCCGGCAGTCCCAGATCCAGCACGATCATGTCCGGGCAATGGGAGGCGATCATGGTCAGGGCCTCCTCGCCACTGCGGACGATGATGGTGTCGTAGCCGTTGGCCGTGAGGATCATGGAGATGAAGTTGCTGATGGACTGCTCATCCTCCACGATCAGGACCTTGTCTTTAATCTTCATCGTCGTCTCCTTTCATGGGCAGCGTCACGGTAAAGCACGCGCCGCCGTCTTTTTTATTCTCCCCCCGTATCGTCCCGCCGTGGGCCAGCACCACCGTCCGGCACACAGACAGGCCGATGCCCATGCTGCGTTTGCCGTCGCTGCTGCGGTCACTGCGGGCCGCTCCGTCGAATAACTTATTCAGAAGGTGCAGCGGGATGCCCCTGCCGTTGTCGGCCACGGTGAACACCGCATCGCCCCCCTGCTGGGACAGCGTCACATCGATACGGCTGGTGCCGCCGTGGATCACGGCGTTTTCCATCAGGTTCACCAGCACCTGCTCGATGAGCAGCGGGTCCATGGGCACCATCATCAGCTCATGGGGCACCGACACATGTACCTCCACGTCAGGGTAGTGCTTCTGCGTCTTGGCCACGGCGCTGCCGATGACCTCCTCCGCCGCCTCCGGTGCCTTCTTGACCCGCGCCTCCTCGGAATTGTGAATGCGCGTGATGGACAGCAGGTTCTCCACGATGCGGATGAGCCACTGGGCGTCCTCGTTGGTGGAGCGCAGCAGCTGCTGCCGCTGCTCCTGCGTCAGCTCGCCGTCCTGCTCCAGCAAAACGTTGGTAGCTCCCACGATGCCGGTCAGCGGTGTGCGGATGTCGTGGGACACCGCCCGCAGCAGGTCGGCGTACATCTTCTCCCGTTCCGCCTCGCGGCGGACGGTCTCCGTCTGCTTGGCGCGGCTGGTGACAGCCGCCGTCAGCACGGAGATGGTCATCATCACCAGAAACGTCAGCGGAAATCCGGTCAGCGTGAAGCTGATGTGCCAGTAGGGATACGTGAATATGTAGTCCACGCTGAACACACCGGCCACGGCGGTGATGATACCCAGGATATAACCGTTGGTCCAGTAGGCCGTCAGGAACACGTCCAGCAGGAAGATCACCGCCACGTAGCTGGTGTCCCGGTGCAGGTCGATGTTCCGCAGGAACAGGCACAGCAGCACCGCCGCCAAATACAGCCCGAAGGCGATGGCCAGATCCCGTCCGGAGTAGGGCAGACCCAGACTGGCCGCGGTGCGCTCCCGCTTATCCTGGCTGCGCAGCCGGTCCCGATAGGCTTTCTTATCCACCGGCGCTCCCTCCCCTTTATATGTCTGGCGCTATTGTATCACACTATCGCGTTAAGAAAGCGTTAAAATGCCGTTAAGACTTACCCTTTTTTCTCTTTCTCCCTGGGCCGCTTGACAAGGTATCCCTGTATTTGCTATTCTATAGTATTGTATGTAAAGAGATGGCAGGCGGGGCGCTCCCCCGTCCGCCGGAAAAGAGGTAATCGCAATGTATGATGCCGTGATCATCGGCGGCGGCGCGGTAGGCTGCGCCGTGGCCCGCTGGCTCAGCCGCTACCGCCTGCGCATCTGCCTTTTAGAGCGTAGCGAGGACGTGTGCATGGGCACCAGCAAGGCCAATTCCGCCATCTGCCACGCCGGCTTCGATGCGCCGGTAGGCTCCGCCAAGGCGCGGTTCAACGTGGAGGGCTCCCGCATGATGGAGGCGCTGTCCCGTCAGCTGGACTTCCCCTACCGCCGCTGCGGCGCGCTGGTGCTGTGCTTCAACGAGACCGACATTCCCCGTCTGGAGGAGCTGAAGGCCCGCGGAGAGCGCAACGGCGTGGAGGGTCTGACCGTCCTGGACCGCGACGCCCTGCGCCGTCAGGAGCCCCGGGTCGCGCCGGAGGCTGTGGCCGCGCTGTATGCGCCTACCAGCGCCATTATCTGTCCCTTCGGCATGACCATCGCGCTGGCGGAGAACGCCGCCGCCAACGGCTGCGAGTTCCGCTTCGACACGGAGGTACAGCGCATCCGCCGTCAGGACGGCGGCTTCCTGCTGGAGACCAGCCGCGGCCCGCTGGAGAGCCGCACGGTCATCTGTGCCGCCGGTGTCCACGGCGACACGTTCCATAACCAGCTGTGCGAGAGTCAACTGCACATCGTCCCCCGCCGCGGCGAGTACTGCCTGCTGGACCGCCGCGATGGCGGCCTGACGCGGCACACTATTTTCCAGCTTCCCTCCGCCATGGGCAAGGGCGTGCTGGTGACCCCCACGGTCCATGGCAACCTGCTGGTGGGCCCCACTGCGGAGGATCAGGAGGACAAGGGCTGCACCGCCACCACCTCTGCGGGCCTGCGCCGCGTGGCGGAGACGGCGGCGCGCAGCGTACCGGGCCTGCCCATGCGGGATGTCATCACCAGCTTCGCCGGGCTTCGCGCCCATCTGGTGGGTGGTGACGACGACTTCATCGTGGGTGAGAGCGCCGACGGCTTCTTCGAGGCCGTGGGCATCGAGTCCCCCGGCCTGTCCTCCGCCCCCGCCATCGGCCGGTATCTGGCCGGACTGGCCGCGGAGAAGCTGGGCGCGGCGGAGAAAGATGACTTCATCGCGGAGCGCCGCGATATCCCCCGTCCCCGTGAGATGGACTTTGCCGCCCGACAGGCGCTGATAGAAAGAGACCCCGCCTACGCCACGGTGGTCTGCCGCTGTGAGGAGATCACCGAGGGTGAGATACGGGAGGCCATCCGCCGGGGCGCACGGTCGCTGGACGGTGTGAAGCGCCGCGTGCGGGCCGGCATGGGCCGCTGTCAGGGCGGCTTCTGCACGCCGCGGGTGCTGGAGCTTCTCCACGAGGAGCTGGGGACTCCCATGACCGAGCTGACCAAATGCGGCGGTGAGAGCCGCCTGTTGGCGGGCCGCACCAAGGAGGTGCTCTCATGAAAACTGTACAGCTGGCCATCGTGGGCGGCGGTCCCGCCGGACTGGCCGCCGCCGCAGCCGCCTACGACGCGGGTCTGCGGGATATCCTCATTCTGGAGCGCAGCGGCGAGCTGGGCGGCATCCTGAACCAGTGCATCCATGCCGGCTTCGGGCTCCATACCTTCCATCAGGAGCTCACCGGCCCCGAGTACGCCCAGCGCTATATCGACGCCGTGCACGAGCGGGGCATCCCCGCCTGGACGGACTGCATGGTGCTGGACATCACGCCGGACCGTGTACTCACCGTCACCGGCCGCGCCGTAGGCTTGCAGCAGATCAGGGCGCAGGCGGTGGTGCTGGCCATGGGCTGCCGTGAGCGGCCCCGGGGCGCGCTGAACATCGCGGGCACCCGCCCCGCCGGCATCTGGTCGGCGGGCACCGCCCAGCGCATGGTGAACATGGAGGGCTATCTGCCCGGGCGGCAGGTGGTGATCCTCGGCTCCGGCGACATCGGCCTCATCATGGCCCGCCGCATGACGCTGGAGGGCGCGGAGGTCAAAGCCGTGGCGGAGGTCATGCCCTATTCCGGCGGTCTGAAGCGCAACATCGTCCAGTGTCTGGACGATTTCGATATCCCCCTGTATCTGTCCACCACCGTGGTGGAGATCCACGGGCAGGAGCATCTCACCGGCGTGACGCTGGCGCAGGTGGACGACAAGCGCCTGCCCATCCCGGGTACGGAGCGGTACATTCCCTGCGACACCCTGCTGCTCAGCGTGGGTCTGCTTCCGGAGAATGAGCTGACCCGTCAGGCGGGCGCGGCGCTGGACGCCGTCACCGGCGGCCCCGTGGTGGACGAAACGCTGGCCACCTCCCTGCCCGGCGTGTTCGCCTGCGGCAACGTGCTGCATGTCCACGATCTGGTGGACTTCGTCTCCCAGGAGGCGGCTGCCGCAGGCCGCAGCGCCGCCCGCTTCGTGCTGGAGGGCGCAGAGAGCGACGACAGCATCCGGCTGGAGGGCAAAAACGGCGTGCGCTACACCGTGCCCCAATCCCTGCATCGGGGCGGCGGGCCGGTGACGGTGCGCTTCCGCGTGGGACAGCCCTACCGCAGCGCGGCGCTGTGCGCCTATGCGGGGGACACGCTGCTCAAACGCATCCCCAAGCGCATCCTGACCCCCGGCGAAATGGAGAGCTTTCCCATTGACCCCGCCGCCATCCCCGCCGATGCGGACACCGTCACATTTGTGGTAGAGGAGGCGCAGGCACAATGAAACGTGAATTGATCTGCATCGGCTGCCCCATGGGCTGCCAGCTCACCGCCGAAGTAGAAAACGGCGCGGTGACCTCCGTCACCGGCAACACCTGTCCCCGCGGCGACGCCTACGCCCGCAGGGAGTGCGTTGCGCCGGTGCGCACCGTCACCGGTACCGTGGCCATCGAGGGCGCGGCCCTGCCGGTGCTGCCGGTCCGCACCAACGGCGAGGTCCCCAAGACGCAGGTCTTTGACGTGGCCCGCGCCCTCCGCACCGTTAAGGTCCAGGCCCCCATCGCCATCGGCGACATGGTACTGCAAAACGTCTGCGGCACCGGCGTGGACGTGGTGGCCGCCAAGAACATGGCGCGAACCTGACCCTCGCCGTATGAGCGCAAAAAAAGAGACGCAGGCTGAAAGCCTGCGTCTCTTTTTCGCTTGCGGATCTTGTATGAACAGGGCGAAAAAACGCCCATAAAAAGCAAAACGCCACGCACATGGCGTGGTGGTCATCCTTTGTGGGTGGGACGTTTACCGCTCGCTGACCTGCTGCCGGCAGTCGCCGAAGATCATATCGTCCAGATCGCCCATGATCCAGTTGTTCATCATAACACTATCACGCTCCTTTCTTCATTTGATTACACAGATAGTATATGCCGTTTTCATCCCCTTTGCAACCCCAATTTTATACATATCTCACAATTTGTATTTGCTATTTTTTGATAGTTTGCACAATGGCACTTGCCGTCCATACCATATATAATGACTGCATACCATCGGTTGATAAGGTACGAACGTATTGGGGATATACTATGAGAGAGTTTCACGCCGGAACATTTGACATCGCCGTCATCGGCGCCGGACATGCCGGCATCGAGGCGGCGCTGGCGGCGGCGCGTCTGGGCATGCGCACCGTCTGCTTCACCATCGATCTGGACGCGGTAGGCAATATGCCCTGCAACCCCGCCATCGGCGGTACCGGCAAGGGTCATCTGGTGCGGGAGCTGGACGCTCTGGGCGGCGAGATGGCCCGTGCGGCGGACCGCGCCTGCATCCAGTACCGCATGCTCAACCGTGCCAAAGGCCCCGCAGTCTGGTCCCTGCGGGCTCAGGCGGACCGCCGGAAATATCAGCAGGTGATGAAGCACACGCTGGAACGGCAGGAGAACCTGACCCTGCGTCAGGCGGAGGTGACGGAGATCCGCTGCGAGGATGGCCGCGTGGCCGCCGTGGTGCTGCGCACCGGCGCGGTATTCACCGTCCGCGCCGCCATCCTCTGCACCGGCACGTACCTGACGGGCCGCACCATCGTGGGCGAGTGCATCGAGTCCTCCGGCCCCGACGGCATGCATGCCGCCAACGCCCTGACGGCCAGCCTGCTGGCACTGGGCCTGCCCCTGCGCCGGTTCAAGACCGGCACGCCGCCGCGGGTGAACCGCCGCAGCATCGACTTTTCCAAAATGGAGATACAGGAGGGCGACCCCGCCCCCCTGCCCTTCAGCTTCACCACGGCCCAGCCGCCGGAGAACCGCGCCGTGTGCTACCTGACGTACACCAACGCCGAGACGCACCGCATCATCCGCGAGAATCTGGGCCGCAGCCCCATCTACTCCGGCGTCATCGAGGGCATCGGCCCCCGCTACTGCCCGTCCATCGAGACGAAGATCGTCCGCTTTGCGGACAAGCCCCGCCACCAGCTGTTCATCGAGCCCATGGGGCTGGACACCGAGGAGATGTATATCCAGGGGTTCTCCTCCTCCATGCCGGAGGAGGTGCAGCTTCAGATGCTCCACAGTGTGGCCGGACTGGAGCACGCGGAGATGATGCGCCCCGCCTACGCCATCGAGTACGATTGCATCGATCCGCTGGCCCTGCGGCCCACGCTGGAGGTCAAGACCGTCTCCGGCCTGTACGGCGCGGGACAGTTCAACGGTTCCTCCGGCTATGAGGAGGCGGCGGCCCAGGGCTTCGTGGCCGGCGTCAACGCGGCCCTGGCCCTGAAGGGCCAGCCCCCCATGCTTCTCAAGCGCAGCGAGAGCTACATCGGCACCCTTATCGACGATCTGGTGACCAAGGGCACTCAGGAGCCGTACCGTATGATGACCTCCCGCTCCGAGTACCGGCTGGTACTGCGGCAGGACAACGCCGACCAGCGTCTGTGCCCCATTGGCCATCGCATCGGCCTGGTGTCCGATGCGCGGCTTCAGGCCGTGGAGGAGAAGTACGCCGCCGTAGAGCGGGAGATCAGGCGCCTGACCCACACCGGCGTGGCCGGCAGCAGCGCCCTCAACGCCCTGCTGACAGCCCGCGGCACCGCACCGGTAGCCGACGGTGCGCGGCTCATCGACCTGCTGCGCCGTCCGCAGGTGTCCTACGATGATCTGCGTCCCTTCGACCCTGCCGCGCCGGAGCTTCCCGGGGCGGTGCGGGAGCAGGTGGAAATATCCGTCAAATACGAGGGCTATATCCGCCGCCAGCAGCGGCAGGTGGAGGACTTCGAGCAGCTGGAAAAGCACGCCCTCCCCGACCGCATGGATTACAGTGCCATACAGGGCCTGCGTCTGGAGGCGCGGGAGAAGCTGGACGCGGTGCGTCCCCTGAATCTGGGGCAGGCCAGCCGCATCTCCGGTGTCTCACCGGCAGACGTGGGCGCGCTGATGATCTGGCTCCAGGCCCATCGAGATAAGGAGGAATGACCATGGGTAAACTGCGATTTCTCTTTGCGCTGTGGATGGCCAAGCTGTCCATCCCCGCGCTGAAGATCACTCACCACAACGGCACGGACTTCCCCGGCAGCCTTGTCGTCAGACTGTGCCCCGACTTTCTGCGCTACGTGGGCAAGCCCAAAACCATCGTGGCCGTCACCGGCACCAACGGCAAGACCACGGTGTCCAACATGCTCAACGACATTCTGGAGGCCGGCGGCCGCCGCGTGCTGAACAACCGCGCCGGCAGCAACATCGTCTCCGGCGTGTCCACCGCCTTCATCCGGAACTGCGACCTGCTGGGCCGCGTGAAAAAGTGCGACATGGCGGTGCTGGAGGTAGACGAGCGCTCCGCCCCCAAAATTTACCCCTATGTGAAGCCGGACTACATCGTGGTCACCAATCTGTTCCGCGACTCCATCATGCGCAACGCCCACCCCGGCTACATCGCGGACATCCTGACCCGCTCCTTCCCCAAATCGTCCAAGCTGATTTTGAATGCCGACGATCTGATCTCCTGCTCCGTGGCGCCGGAGAACCCCCGGGTCTACTTCGGCATCGACCGCCTGCCCACCGATGTGACGGCGTGCGAGAACCTGCTGAACGACATGCGCATCTGCCCCCGCTGCGCCGGTCCGCTGCGCTATGAGTACCGCCGCTACCACCACATCGGCCGCGCCGTCTGCGAAAACTGCGGCTTCCACTCCCCGGACTGTGACTATCTGGCCACCTGCGTGGACGTGGCGGGCCGCACCATGGCCCTCCGCGAGGGCGGGCAGGACTACCCCTACACCCTGATCGCCGACAGCATCCACAACATCTACAACATGGTAACGGTCATCGCCGTCCTGCGCCAGCTGGGCTGGTCCCACGCCGACATCGAGCAGCGCCTGTCCCGTGTAAAGGTGCTGGCCTCCCGCCTGTCGGAGGAGAAGATCGGCGGCGTCAATGTGATCATGCAGATGTCCAAGGACAAAAACGCCCTGGCCTGCTCCCGCAACTTTGACTACATCCGCTCCAAGCCCGGGAAGAAGGAGCTGCTGGTGATGATGAACTGCATGGGCGTGGCGAAGAGCTGGTCGGAAAACCCCAGCTGGATGTACGACACGGACTTCGAGTTCCTGAACAGCGACGACGTGACCTGCCTGGTCTGCGCCGGTCCCCGTGCCTACGACTACCGGCTGCGGCTGCTTCTGGCCGGCATCCCCGATGAAAAGATACGGCTGGAGGAGGATGAGTTCGCGGCACTGAAGCTGCTTCCCCTGCGCTCCGGCGACGACGTGTATATCCTCTACGGCGTGGACGGCATGCCGCTGGCGTTCCGCGTAAAGGCGAAGCTGAAGGAGATGCTGCTGGCAAAGGAGGATGGACAATGAGAGCTGAAATTCTGTTTCCGGAGGTCTGCAACCTCTACGGCGACCTGCAAAACGTGTACTACCTCCGGCGCTGCTGCCCCTCGCTGGAGATCGTAGAAACGGATCTCCACAGCCGTCCCCGCTTTCTGGACGGAGAGGTAACGCTGGTGTTCATGGGCAGCACCACCGAGCAGGGCCTGCGCCTGGCTGCCGATGCCCTGCGGCCCTACGCTGCGGATATCGCCGCCCGCGTGGACGCGGGCCAGCTGCTGCTTCTCACCGGCAACGCCCTGGACGTGTTCGGTCAGGCCATCGAAAGCGACAGCGCCGACACCATTGAGGGTCTGGGCCTCCTGCCCTGCCGCGCCCGTTACCAGATGATGAAGCGCCACAACAGCTTCTTCCTGGGCTCTTTCGAGGACATGGACGTGGTGGGCTTCAAAAGCCTGTTCGGCCACAGCTACGATGCGCCGGAGCGGGACGGCTGGTTCCGCGTCACCCGCGGCGTAGGCCGGAACCCCGACACGCCGCTGGAGGGCTACCGCCGCGGCGGCCTGATGGCCACATACCTCATTGGTCCGCTTCTGATTCTGAATCCGCCGCTGTGCAAGTGGCTGCTGCGCCGGATGAACGCCCCCTCCGATGCTCTGGCCTTTGAGGAGGCCGCCATGGCCAGCTACGAAAAGCGTGTGGCGGAGTTCCGGCAGGAAAGCCGCAATTACCTCTATTGAGCCGCGCACGCCCGCTCAACGCGCAAAAGCCTCCCCTGCGTCCAAAAAGCGCAAAAAAGAACCGCCCGCGGGCGGTTCTTTTTTATCGTTTTCAGCCGGCTCAGATGTACTGGCGCATGCCCTCGGTGGCCACGTCCTCATCGGCGCTGACGGTGACGGTGAACTTCACCTCGTTCTCCTCGCTGAAGCGGTCCAGCCAGTGCAGGAACTTCTCCACAGCCTGCCAGTCGCTGCTGCCGGCGATCTTGCACAGGTTGTCCACGAACACATGGGAAATATCAAAATTGCCCGCGTACATACCGCACAGGAAGCCCCGCAGGCAGTCAAAAGAATCCACATTGTAGTCGCTGGCGTTGACCAGACGGACGTTATAGCTGATGTCGTAGGTCATGTCGCGGCTGGGCTCGATGCAAACGACGCTGCCGCTTTCAGAGTCCACGCTGGCATGGATCAGCTCGATGAGCTGCTTCGTCTTACCTGCACCGTTCGCGCCCATGATCAGTCTAACCATAAGAAATCACTCCTTTGTCATAGTGGAGCTGGCTTTACTCCTGCTTGTAGCATATCATACCAACGGGAAAATAGCAACGGAAAAAAACCGGCCCCTTTTTTGGTCAAAACGCCTTAGCGGCCCAGCTTGGCCAGCAGTGCGGCCCGCATCTCCTCGTACCCCGGCTTGCCCAGCAGGGCAAACATGTTCTTCTTATAGGCCTCCACACCCGGCTGGTCGAAGGGATTCACATCCAGCAGATAGCCGCTGAGACCGCAGGCATACTCGAAGAAGTAGATAAGCTGGCCCATCGCCTTTTCGTCCAGCCCGTCGGTGTACAGTGTGACGTTGGGCACGCCGCCCTCCACATGGGCCAGCAGGGTACCGTCCATGGCCTGCTCGCGAATGAAGTCCATGCTCTTTCCCGCCAGGAAGTTCAGGCCGTCGCCGTCCGTCTCGTCGTAGGGCACGGGATTCTCGTGCCGGGAAGCACCAAAGCGCACCACCGTCTCAAAGAGGTGCCGCTCGCCCTGCTGGATATACTGGCCCATGGAGTGCAGGTCGGCGGTGAACTCCACGCTGGCGGGGAACAGGCCCTTACCCTCCTTGCCCTCGGACTCGCCGTACAGCTGCTTCCACCACTCGGCCATGAACCGGAAGCAGGGCTCATACGCCGCCAGGATCTCGATCTTCTTGCCGGTGCGGTACATCTCGTACCGCGCACCGGCATACTGCCACGCAGGATTGACGTCCATCTCCGCCGCGGTGCAGATGTCCATCATCTCCCGCGCACCGGCCATCAGCGCCTCGATGTCGATGCCCGCCACGGCGATGGGCAGCAGGCCCACGGCCGTCAGCACGCTGTACCGGCCGCCCACCTCGTCGGGCACCACAAAGGTCTCATAGCCCTTGGCGTCCGCCAGCGCCTTCAGTGCGCCTCTGTGGCGGTCGGTGGTGGCGTAGATGCGCTTGGCCGCGCCGTCTGCGCCGTACTTCTTCTCCAGCATCTCCCGGAAGAAGCGGAAGGCCACCGCCGGCTCCGTGGTGGTGCCGGATTTGGAGATGACGTTGACGGAGAAGTCCACGCCGTCCAGCAGCTCCACGATCTCGCTCATATAGTCGGAGGAAAGCCCGTTGCCCACGAAGTAAATGTTGGGCGTTTCCTTCTTTTTCAGGTTGTAGTTGGGCGACCGCAGGCACTCGATGACGCCCCGTGCCCCCAGATAGGAGCCGCCGATGCCGATGACCACCAGCGCCTGAGAATCTGCCTGGATGCGCTTGGCCGCGGCCTGGATGCGGGCGAACTCCTCCTTGTCGTAGTCCTGCGGCAGGCGTACCCAGCCGGTGAATTCGCCGCCTGCGCCGTCCCCCTTCTGCAAATGGTCATGAGCGATGCGCAGACGGGGCGCCAGCGCCGCCTCATAGGGCAGCGGGATAAAGCTCTTGCAGCTGTTCAGGTCCACTCGGATCATATGTCATTCCTCCTTGGTAAAGTCCGATCTTTTTCGTACTCGTATCTTACAACGATTGCGCCCAAATTACAAGGGAAAAAGGGCGCTTATCCCGCAAAAACCGCCAGCCGCAGCAGCTGGGTGAACACCTGTCCCCAGCTGCGCCGCATCACGTCCTCCCCCGCCGTGATGGGCACCGTCAGAAGCACCGTGTCCCCGTCCAGCACCGTCAGCTCTCCCAGCGGCTGACCCGCCGCCACCGGTGCGGTGACCCGCGGCTCCAGCGTCACTTTTCGCTCCAGCATGCCCGCCTTCTCCTTCTCCACCAGTACCGTGTTCCCCTCCGATGCCAACACCGGCTGCACCGTGTCCGCCGTGCCCATGTCCACCGGCACCGGCATCAGCGGCTGCTCCGGCATCGCCGTCACCAGCGCATAGGAGGAAAACCCGTAGTTCAGCAGGGCCTTGGCGTCGTTGTTGCGGGTGTCGCGGTCCGGCCCCTTCATCACCACGGCGATGAGCTCCATACCGTCCCGCTCCGCCGTGGCGCTGATGCAGTACCCCGCCGATGCAGTGTAGCCGGTCTTGAGTCCCGTGGCCCCGTCATAGAAGCGGATGAGCTTGTTGGTGTTGGCCAACTGGAATGCCCCGCCGCGGATGGTGTCCATCCAGATGGTGGTGAACCGCCGGATGTCCGGATGCTTTAAGATCAGCTCGCGGCTCATGACGGCGATGTCGTGGGCGCTGGTGACGTGGCCCTCCGCCGTCAGGCCGGTGCAGTTGGCGAAGTGGGTGTCGTTCATGCCAAGCTCCGCCGCCCGCTGGTTCATTTTTTCCACAAACCGGTCGCTGATCCCCGCCACCTTTTCCGCCAGTGCCGCAGCTGCGTCGTTGCCGGAGGCCACGCACACCGCCTTCAGCAGCTCCTCCACCGTGATCTGCTCTCCCTCCGCCAGATAGACCTGGCTGCCGCCCATCCCCGCGGCGTAGGCGCTGACCGTCACCACGTCGTCGTAGCCGATAGTCCCGCTGTCGATGGCCTCCATGGTCAGCAGCAGCGTCATGATCTTGGTGACGCTGGCGGGCTCCAGCTGCTCGTGCTCGTTCCAGGCATACAGCACCTGCCCCGTGGTTTTTTCCATCAGCAGCGCCGCGCGGCTCTGGATAGGCAGCTCCGCCGCCTGCGCCTGCGCCGGCCACAGGGTCAGCAGGCACATCAGCGCCGTCACGCCCGCCGCCAGTCCCGTCATCTGCCGCCTCCACCTCCGCAGCGCCCCCCGCCGCTTGTTCTGTTTATCGTCTATATAGCATCTTCCCGAACGATAACACGCTCTCCCGTGTCCTGTCCGATGCCGCGCCCCCCCTGATACGGCAGGCATTACGCGCTTCTCCGCATCCACCATTTTCTGCTTCTTCATCATGCAGTTCCTCCCCCGCGTTTTTTCCATCTCTATGCCGCTGCGGGAGAAATCATGCTCTCGACAGAATTTTCGGTTGCAAAACCCCCGCCGACCTGCTATAATAGCACCGTTCGCAGGGTTGGTATATCGGTATTACAGCGGCTTCCCAAGCCGTTAAGGCGGGTTCGACTCCCGTACCCTGCTCCAAGTGAACAAACAGGTTTAGATGTCATGCGGTGAAAACCGCATGACATCAAGCTTTTCCGGGGTTTTCCACACCCCATTTTTAACGGTTTCAAGCATGGATGTCAGAGCCGTCTGAGAGGCGTTCAACGTGATTTGAACCCCTCTTTTTCTGTTTTCTGGCGAAATGATCGGATGCGCCCCCCCTTTTGTACGAGGAACTCCCTCGCAAAAGGGGGTTTTTTTCATGAAAAAATTTCACAAAGTTTAGAGCGTCGGTTTGTTGGTTTCATAAAACCATCAACCGGCGCTCTTTTTGCATTTTCAGGATAAATAATCGGGCGTGAGCCGAAAGGAGGAAAACATGAGCGATGGGATCAGACAAAGCGTAGACAAACGCACCTGCACGGCATTTGTGCCGATGCCGCCGGAGCCGGTGTTTTGCACCGAAAACGAAAGATGCCGTGGATGTCCCTACCCTGCCCACGGCGTCATTTGCTGGCACCGAGATGGAGGCTGTCTGCGCACAGATATGGAAGAAATAGAAAGGAGACGCAAATGATGATTCAAGCGGTTCTCAGTAACCCCAGCCACCCGGAATACGGGGTGGCAACTATCCCGTTCCCCATCCCCCACGACCAGTACGCACACTGCATGGACTTGTTGGAGGTATTGGAGATCGGCGATACAGTCAAGGCGGACTGCAAGGTGGAGGAGGTCGACAGCTTCTACACTGTTTTCAAGCGAGTGGAAATGCTCACGGTCAATGTGGAGGAACTGAGCTACCTCGCCAAACGGTTGGACAGCTTCGACACCGGCGAGGCCGCGCAATTTCAGGCGATGGCCCACAAGCTGGAGCTTTTCGAGCTAAAGGATCTCATCAACCTGACCTTCTGCTGCCAGCAGGCCACGGTCATCACCGACTTTTCCGACCTCGCCGCTGTTGGCCGTGACCACTACATGAACCTGCACGGCGGCAGCGCAAGTGTGGATGAGCTGAACAAACTGGATGGCGAGGAAACTGCGCGGCGGCTCATCGAAAACGGCAGCGGCAAAATCACTCCCTACGGCGTGGTCTACGACAACGGCATGAAGCTGGAGCAGGTCTACGACGGCCGGTTCTTCCCCTGCTATTACTATGAGCCGAATGTCATCACCGTTGCGGTGACCTCCAAAGCCGAGCCGGAGGACACCGAACACATCACATGGCTGTTTCTCCCCATGGTGCAGGAGGAGATTGACCGCGCCCTCCTTCGTGGGGGCATCACAGACTCCGAAGATGTCCGCCTGCGGCTGGAGGACAGCCAACTCCCCAATGAGGTGGATGTCCTTCTGGATATGGAGTACGAAACTCTCTCTGACCTCAACGAACTGGCAACGGCAACGGATGGGTTGTCAAAAGCGGATATGGAAAAGCTGGGTGCCGTGGTCATACTGGCAGAGCCAAAGTCCGCGGCACAGATCAAAAACCTTGCGGAAAGCCTCGACCTCTTTGACTTCGCCCCCGGCGCGCATACGCCGGAGGAATACGGCAAGTACATGATCCGCCAGTCCGGTCATTTCGAGTATGACGAAAACCTCGACGCTTTTTATGACTATGAAAAGTACGGCACGGAGCGCATGAACGCGGAAGACGGGATGTTCACCGACCGGGGTTACATCGCATACAAGGGCTATTACAACATGGAAGAAGTGATGAACGGCAGCCAGAGCAGCCACATGGAGATGGGAGGGATGATGTGATCATTCAAGCAGAACTCAGGCGGAAACAGTCCGAGTATGAAGGCGAAGCATGCAGTGTAGATAAGGTAATCGAGTTACCCGCCCAGCGATTCAAGCAGTTCAGCCGCGCACTGCTGGCTGATTACGATTTCATCGCAGAGAACAAAAATGCCATCCGGCACGATGAGGCTGCCAGGCACTGTCTGCTCATCCTCGACGCGGATGGAACGGACGGTTTCCTTGTTGACTCACAGGGGTACAACTACGCCCGGTACAGTGCCTTTGTCCCCAACGCTCGCAGCTTGCTGACACCGGATATTGAGATCGACCGCAGCTATCTTTCGCCGGCAGAGCCTTGGCGGGATGAGAGCCGGGATGAAATGCTCCGCATGACGCTGCGCGTCGATGGAAAGCCGGGCTACACCCTCGTCCTCCCCGCTGACGAGGAATACCTCAACGCGGTGAAGGCTTACCTCGATATTGATGTTTTCGCGGATGCCATGCTCTGTGACATTCGCTTCAAGGTGCCTTACATCGGGGAGCTGATCCGCAATACGGATTGCCCCGCCGTGGAGGATTACAACGATTTTGCCGAAGATTTGGAGGACATCTGGCAGCAGGACGGTGCGCTTCTGACCTACGCCGCCGTGCTGGAGGCCGAGTAGCCGGAAACGCTGCACCGTGCCTGTGAGCTCCTGCAAGATTTGGATAACTATCAGCGCATCACGGAGGATGCCTACGGTTACGGTCAGCAGCGATTGCAGGAAACACTGGGGCTGGACGATGAAGCCATCTATGAGCTGGACGGCTACATGGATTTTGAAAAATACGGTCAGGATTGCATGGAAAACGACTGCGTGACAAAAACAGAGTTCGGCCTGCTGCGCCGCTTGGACCCGCCCTTCCCGGAGCAGCGGCAGGGGCAGAGGATGATGTAAGCAAAAGCGGCTCGATCCATTTGGAACGAGCCGCTTGATAGGCAGACAAACTGAAATCCGTCTATGCCCAGATTGCCATTGCCAGCGTACCACAAACCATCAGCAAAAGACCGGCAAACGCCTTCTTTGTAAGCTTTTCTTTGAATACAAAGTACGAGAAGCCGATTGATATCAAGATACTCAGCTTGTCGATCGGAACGACGACGCTGACGATGCCGTTCTGTATCGCATAATAATAGCACAGCCAGCTGCCTCCCGTGGCAAGTCCCGAAAGAGCAATAAACACAAGCTCTGTTTTGTCAATGCTTTTTACCTGCGATTGCTTACCTTTCATGAACACGATGAGCCATGCCATCACCAATACAACGCCGGTGCGAATCGCCGTACCGAGATTTGACTCAACATTGCTGATACCCACTTTGGCAAGTATCGATGTCAGTGCCGCAAACAAAGCAGAGCCGATTGCATACGGCAGCCATGCGGACCTTTCGTTTTTCGCTCCGGAGTTCTTTTTTTCAATCATCAGAAACACGCCCACGGCAAGCAGCGCCGTGCCGATCAGTTTGACGGCAAGATGATTGGTTTCTTTGAAGAGAATGATCGCAAGAAGAACCGTAAGGACGGCGCTTGATTTGTCGATCGGAACGACCTTATTGACATCTCCGATCGACAACGCTTTAAAATAGCACATCCAGGAGGCACCGGTCGCAAGTCCGGATAGAATTAAAAAAATCAGAGACTTTGATGCTATTGCGGTTATCGTATTTGCCGAGCCGACAACGAATACCATGATCCACGAAAAAAGCAAAACAACAATGGTACGCAGTGCGGTTGCGATATCCGAATCCGTTTTTTTAATGCCGCATTTAGCTAATACCGAGGTCAGACCCGCAAAAACGGCAGATAATACCGCCATGAAAAGCCAAAGCACTTCTATTCTCACTCCTTCACAAATCCCGATTAGTTTGCCACATCATAGCACACCCCCCAAAATGTGTAAAGCCAAATTCTACACCGAAAGGAGACCAAAATCTTGAAAGATGCAACACAATTCCATATCCGACCTACCCGCCCGGAAGAGGCGGGCTTATTTTATGCCCAGCACCCCGAAGAAGATAAGCGCCTTGGCGCTGTTGGCCATGTCCGCATGGACTTCGGGCGCAGCGGCAACGAGTTCTGGCATACATGGTGGCCCCGCGGCCCGGAGGAGCTGAACAGCCCTGTGTTCAAAGCGGAGCTGCAAGAGGTCGTGGACACGCTGCGTGAGAGTGTGCTGAAAAGCCGCTTTGCTATGGAGCGTTTTTGCTATGAACACGGCAGCAAAATCAGCGGCGGCTGGACACAAAACTACGGTTACATCGTGGAAACCGAGCATTACCGCTACTGCCTGCGCTGCAATCCGTCCCCCGGTGACTATAACGGTTATCTGACCTGCTTTAACCTCAATGTCCAGCGGCAGAACATGGCGCGGGAAGAAGCGCCTCACATGGAAATAGGGGGCATGATATGAGCATGGGAACGGCTTGTGCCAGAGGGCCTCCCGCCCTGTCAGACCATTGTAAATCTTTCCGTTGACTTACGGATGGTTGTGTGGTAGTTGTTTGTGCTACCCAAAACGCTGAAAGGAGAAACGCACATGAGAAAGAAGATTATGACCCTGATAATGGGGACGCTCCTGCTGCTCACGGCCTGTGGGCAGACGGGGAGCAATTCCGCATCGACGATGCTGCCAGTGGCGGCGGTGCAGAGCGCAGCACAGGCCATCGCGCCAACGGAAGACAAGACGCGGGGCGATACTGAGAGCCCGCCTACCGTGGAGACTGTCGAGGAGACTCAGGACGCAGCCGATGAGGAAACTCCGAAACCTGCCGATAGTGCGAAGACACCCTCCGGTAAGATGGAGGTAACACCACCGCCCGCTGCACCGAAAGAGCCGGCAATACCCGCGCCTGCACCGGAGGATACACCTGCTCCCGCACCCACACCGGCACCTGCACAGAAACCGGCAGAGAAACAGGAGGAAGGGCCTACACCCGAACCTGTCCCTGCACCGGAGCCGAAACCCGAACCGGCAGATTGTTGGGTGGCTGTCGAGGCGGCCAACGCCTATGCCGCCGCACAGTACGGCGTCATCACAGACGGCAGTCTGACGATGGACAACAGTGCCTACCGCTTCCCTGCATCGGTGTCGGTGGACGCCTCGCAGGAAGCGCTGGAGGCCAAGGCGCGGGACATGGTGGACTACACATTCCGGCAGCTCATGATGCAGGCAGGTGTGGATACGCTGGCCGACGCGGGCTTCCATTGCAACGTCTGCATCGTAGAGGACGGCGCCAGCCTGCTCATCTATGTTCTCTATGCAGGCTGAGAAAAAACAATACGCAAGACCTCTCTGGAAACAGAGAGGTCTTATCTTTTACGAAGGAGGAAGCCATTTGAAAGCATTCAAACACATGACAGCCTTTGTGCTGGCGTTGGCCATGGCGGCAGCATTGGCGGTGACCGCCTATGCTGCCAGCGTGACGGTCAAGTACAGGGTCTACGTCTATTCTGACGAGATCACATTTCGTCAGTATGATTATAGCCAAAGCACAACGCCGTCCATTACAAATCTGACCATCTCGGCTACCAGCGGCCTCGGCAGCGGCAGCGCCCTCTACCACATGAAATATGCGGATGGCGCGGTGGCCTACTGTATCGAGCCGGGTGTTCATTCCGATGACAGCGGCACCTACAAGGAGGGATCCAGTGCCAGCTGGTATAACCTGCCCGCCTCTGTGCAGAGCGGCATCGCGCTGGCAATGTCCCTGGGCTATCTCAGTGCCGACTACAAAATCAAAGCCATGGAGGAGAAGGGCAGCATCACCGTCCACAAGGTGGATGTGACGGGCAGCCCGCTTGCTGGCGCGGAGCTGATGTTGGAAACTTCCACGGACGGCAAGACGTGGACGGAGGTAGGTAAGATTACCACCGACAGTACGGGCGTCGCCAAGTGGGAGAATCTTAAAACCGGTGTGCAGTACCGTGTGACGGAAACCAAATCTCCCGCAGGGTACACGCTGCTGACCGAGCCACTGTTCACGGGAACACTGGATAGCAGGCCGATGATCATATTGACCCGGACCTTCGTCTTGGATTTGGCAAATTCCGCGTGGGCGGCGTTCTCGTTATCCTGCTCCAGCGTTTGCAGGTACTCCCGCTCGACGTGGTTGACCTTGATGGTCGGACACCCGCGAATCAGGTTGCCGATCATGACGTTGAGCTTTTCCAGCGCCAGCGTATAGAGGTTTGTCCGCTTTTCCAGCGCCTGCCCCTGCACGGCCGAGGCGACGATGGGACACACGGTGGCAACGATGATGATCATGGCCAGATAAAATGACAATAAAAACCACGTTTTCGCCTCCTATGGTGAAACGTTGTCGTTTCACAGTATCGTATGTTGTATAAATCGGACGCCGCCTGCGCAAGACCCACCGGATTCGATCATAACAGAAACGGGCGCGGAAGTCCAACAGCTTCAAGAGGCGAAAACAGCTTTGCTGGATAAGGGAGCTAAAGGGGTCTGCTCCACGCTCTTTTTAGCCAACTGCCTAAGATGTATTGCGCTCTTGCAGAAAAAATTAGTAATACAGCCAAAAAGACCTTGACAAACACGGACGCCTTGTGTAATATAAGGGTGCGTATATAAGGAATCGATACGCATATACGTACAGACACTACAAAAAAAGGAGAATCAAAATGAAAAAGACGCTTTCTTACATCCTTGCAATCGTAGTATGTCTTGCAACGCTTTGCGGCTGTGGCGACACACCCAGCGGTGGACAGACAACAGATGGACCCAGAGATTCCGTGATGCTGCGGAATGCCCTGGGTATGCAGACCACTGACCCGGCAGATACCAATGAGACGGATGTCCTTACTGTAAACGAGCAGATTTATGAGGGCCTTTATACTCTGGATGAGAGCGGCGGCGGATATCAGCCCTGCTTGGCAAAGCAAATCGATATCAGCGATGATGCCACAGTGTATACGATTACGCTGCAGGACGGCGTGAAGTTCCACAATGGCGAGACCCTGAAGGCCTCTGACGTGGTGTTCAGCTATCAGCACTTTATGGACAATCCCAAGTACAACAGCTATACGGACATGATCGAAAAGGTGGAGGCTTCGGACGACTCCCACGTTGTGATCACCATTGCACGTCCGTATTCCCCGATCCTTCACACGTTCTTCAAAATCAAAATTCTGAGCGAGAAGGAAGTGACCTCTCAGGGGAGCGACTTCGGCACCATTGCTAACCTGGCCGGCACGGGTCCTTATTACATGGATGCGGAGACTTATCGGCCCAACAGCGGCTGGACTTTGTATGCATTTGAAGACTACTGGCAGGGAGCACCCCAGATCAAGAAGATCGGTTATGTAGTGATCGAGGACAACTCCTCCGCAGTTATCGCACTGAAAAACGGTGATATCGACTACCTGTCGGTTCCTCTCTCCAACTGGGCGGATATCAAGGACTCTGGAAAGTTTGCGACCAATGAAATGGAGTCCAACGATATTCAGTTTATGTGCATCAACTATGAATCCAGCGAAGTCCTGAACAATGACAAGGTCCGTCAGGCGATCGTTCACGCAACCAACCGGGAAGCCATGAACATGGTTGCCACCGACGGGCTGGGCAAGGTTACGGACTTCTACATCAATCCCCATTATGCGGAGGCAGCTCCTACGGAATGTGATGTGGACCTCTCCTATAACCCGGAGCTGGCCAAGTCTCTCCTGGCGGAAGCCGGCTATCCGAACGGCGTGGATGTAGGCGAAATCCTGGTAGGTACCGGTTCCTCGGAGCCCTACGCCACGGTTCTCCAGTCGAACCTGGCTGAGGTGGGCATCACCGCGAAGATCACGACCCTTGAGTTCGGCGTGGCAGTGGACCGGATGGCGTCCCAGGACTACAACATCTGCATTGTCGGCGACAACGGCAACTATGACTTCAACAACTTCCGCCAGCAGGCTCATAGCGGCTCTGTCGGTATCTACAATGTGAGCTTTGTCGGAGACAAGTTCGACTACAAGCACATTGAAGACCTGTTTGCGCAGGGCGAGCAGCTCACTGACGAAGCCGCCAGAAAGGAAATCTATACCGAGCTTTATAATGAGGTAATGGCCACCTACTGCGTGATTCCGCTTGTAGCGCCCCCTGCCTGCACCGCATGGAATCCTGATTTGAACGTCGTTAATGTTCCGACCTACTACAGAGTTGCGCAGTGGAGCTGGAACGCCTGACACTATAAAAATTATCGGATGGAGGGTGAAAGGTGTATCGCTATGTCATAAAGAGAGTACTTTTTCTAATCCCCACAATACTTGGCGTCACATTTATTATCTTCTTTGTCATGGGGCTTACACCGGGAAACCCAGGTCGGATGATCCTTGGGCCAACGGCGAAGCAAGAGTCCATTGACGCGCTCAACCATGACCTGGGCTACGACCTTCCCATTGCGGAACGGTATGTCAATTACTTGAAGGATATCGTTACAGAAGGCGATTTCGGGATGTCGTACTTCAGCGGCCGGCCGGTGTTCGACGAGATCTGGCCGAGATTCCTTGTGACCATCCGGATGTCGCTGCTCATCCTGGTGATATCGGTATGCGTAGGAGTACCAGTGGGAATTTACTCTGCCGTCAGGCAGTATTCCCTCTGGGATACCGTGCCAACCATGATGGCGTTTTTCCTGGCGGCGGTGCCAAGCTTTGTGATAGGAATGGTATTGATGTACTTTTTCGCGCTGAAGATCAACATATTCCCATCTTTTGGCTTGTCTGGTCTGAAGAGCTACATTCTCCCGGTGAGCGCGGTCGCCATTTCAGAAGCGGCTGCATACCTCAGATTTACGAAATCGTCCATGCTTGAGGCGATACGGCAGGACTATGTCCGGACAGCCCGCGGAAAAGGAGTTCCGGAGCGGACAGTTATCTGGAAGCACGCTATGCGAAATGCGCTTCTGCCTGTCATTACATGCGTGGGCATGCGCTTCGGAGTCCTTTTGGCTGGAATGGTGACGACAGAACGACTGTTTTCCATTCCGGGAATAGGCAGCCTTATCGTGGACAGTATCAGTAAAAAGGACGAGCCGGTCATTATTGCAGCCAGCATCTTGATCGCCTCTGCATTTACCATGCTGATGCTTTTGGTCGATATCGCGTATGCTTATGTAGACCCCAGGATACGTGCCAAATATAGCAGATTGGAGCGGTGAATATGAGTGGGATAACCGGACGAGTAAAGGGCGCCGACAGAGGAGAATTCAAAAAGGCAGGGCAATTCCACGAAATCTTCAGACGCCTCCGAAAAGATCGGGGCGCGATGGTCGGACTTGTAATTCTGATCGTACTAATTCTTACCATCATATTTGCGGATGTGATCATCCCCTATCAAGCTGCCATTTCTCAGGATGTCATGAGTAACTTTGAGGCTCCATCAGCGAAGCATCTCATGGGTACGGATATGTATGGACGGGATGTTTTTGCAAGATTCGTACATGGAGCGAGGACTTCCTTGGCCATATCGCTGTTTGCTTCCATGACCTCCTGTATTTTTGGAAGCTTGCTCGGTGCGGCCGCCGGATACTTCGGCGGGAAGGTGGACATGGTGATCATGCGCAGTCTGGATATCTTTATGTCGGTGCCAGACATCCTTTTTACCATGGTCGTAGTGGCGGCGCTGGGTTCCAGCATTCCGGTCCTGATCGTGGCGATGACGCTGGCATACTTTACCAACTATGTCCGCCTGGTGCGTTCTGAGGTCCTGAATCTTTGCGAGCAGGAGTATGTGGAGGCGGCCAGAGCCGGAGGGGCCAGTTCAGCGCGTATCATTTTAAGCCATATTATCCCGAACGCTTTGGGAATCATACTGGTCAACCTCACGCTGAATGTGGCGAGTCTTGTGATTTATCAGTCTTCTCTGAGCTATATCGGACTCAGCCTTCCGCAGCCCACGCCGGAGTGGGGAAGTATGCTCTCTGAGGCCAGAGAGTTTATGCTGAAAGCTCCGCACCTGGTCTTTTTCCCGGCAGCAGCCATTGTTTTGACCGCATTTTCGGTTAACTTGCTGGGCGACGGACTTCGTGACGCGATGGACCCCAGACTGAAGAATTAGTACATGCGAATTTCAGAAGACTACATTACAAAATTTGTTAAGGAGCGCTTAATATGAAGGAGGATGTCATTCTTGCGGTAAAGGATTTAAGCGTGATTTACCAAACGGATCTTGAAACGGTTTATGCGGTGAACGGAGTTTCGTTTACGCTGGGACGAGGAGAAAGCCTTGGACTGGTCGGCGAGACGGGAGCCGGGAAGACTACGCTGGCACTTTCCATAATGCAGCTGCTTCCGGAGCGGACGGGAAAAGTGACCGGGGGAGAGATCTGGTTTGAAGGAGAAGAGCTGACGTCCCTTTCCGAACAGAAAATGCGCACGATACGCGGAAACAAGGTCGCCATGATTTTTCAGGATCCGATGACTTCCTTGAACCCCGTTCTGACGGTAGGCGAGCAGATCGCAGAAGCGCTGCTGGTGCATAATGAAGCCGGCTGGACAAAGGAAAAGATCGACCAGCACGTAGACGAAACGCTAAATATGGTAGGGATTCCGCCGGCCCGGAAACATGAGTATCCGCATCAATTCTCCGGAGGAATGAAGCAGCGGGTGGTGATCGCGATGGCGTTGTCCTGTGAGCCGGATCTGCTTATTGCAGATGAGCCGACGACGGCGCTGGATGTGACGATCCAGGCTCAGGTCCTGCTTATGATACGAGAGCTGAGGGACCGGCTGGGTACGTCTATGATCATGATCACGCATGACCTGGGCATTGTGGCGCAAACCTGCGATAACGTGGCGGTGATGTATGCGGGCGAAATCATTGAGATCGGTACGGCAGAAGACATTTTCAACGGGAAAAACCATCATCCCTATACAGAAGGGCTTTTTGGGTCAATTCCTCGTCTGAACACAAGAGTCAAACGCCTGACCCCGATCGACGGCCTGATGCCTGATCCGACGGTGTGCGAACCGGGCTGCAAATTTGCACCCCGCTGCTCAAAATGCATGGACATTTGCCGGGAGAAGAGTCCGGAGGTCCATTATGAGGGTACACACGCAATTCGTTGCCATTTGTTTCAACAGACCGGACAGATAGGAGAGTAGTGCCAATGGAAGTAAATACACCCTTGATTGAAGCAAAAGCATTAAAAAAGTATTTCAAATTGGGGGAAAACCGCTATTTGCATGCTGTTGACAATATCAACCTGCAGATCTATAAAGGCACTACGGTGGGAATTGTAGGAGAGTCAGGATGTGGAAAAAGCACATTTGGACGTACGCTTCTGCGTCTGACCGAACCGACCAGCGGAGAGATCCTCTATTGCGGAGAGAACATCCTGACGTTTGGGCGGCAGAAGATGAAGCAGATGCGCAAAAATATGCAGATCATCTTTCAAGACCCGTATGCCAGTGTAGATCCTAGAAAATCCGTGGTTGAGATTATTGCCGAATATATGCTGATCCACCACAGCTATCCTACCCGGCGGGAGATCTTTAACCGGGCAGCGCAGCTGATGGATATTGTGGGCTTGGCCAGACGGACTGCGAATTCTTATCCCCACGAATTGGACGGCGGCAGACGGCAGAGAATCGGCATCGCGCGGGCCTTATCCCTGAACCCGCAGTTTATTGTGTGCGATGAACCGGTTTCGGCGCTCGATGTTTCTATTCAGGCGCAGATCCTGAATCTGTTGATGGATCTTCAGAGCGAGATGGATCTCACCTATATGTTTGTTACCCATGATCTGAGTGTAGTGAGACACATTTCGGATCATATCATGGTCATGTATTTAGGTGAGAGTCTGGAGTACGCCGAAGCGGATGAACTGTTCAACTCCCCACTTCATCCCTATACCCGTGCGTTGCTTTCTTCTATCCCCGAACCGGATATTTCCATGCGGAACAAGAAGATCTCCGTGATCAAAGGCGAGGTCGTCAGCCCGATCAACCCCAAGCCGGGCTGCCGATTCGCGCCCCGTTGTGAAAACTGCATGGAAATCTGCACACAATGCTCCCCCGAACTGAAGGAGGTGGCTCCGGGACATCTTGTCGCGTGCCACAAATACGCTTGAGACCATATGAAAATAACAAAAAGCGATGATATGCCGAAAGGAGGGCCCCCCTATATGCCGTCACAATATCTGCTTGACGCATATGAACCCCGGAGATATATGAGGTATTTTGAGGAAATCACGAGGATCCCGCATAATACCGAAGACGAAGCACATCTTGCAGCATACATCAGAGAAGTCGCAAAAACCGCAGGGCTGGAGTCGTATCAGGATCCGCACGGGAACGTGTTAGTGCGTATGCCTGCAACGGAGGGATATGAGAACGCCCCGGCAGTCCTCTTTCAGGGGCATATGGACATGGTGTGTGTAAAGGACGAAGGCGTTGTCCATGACTTTTCCAAGGATGCGCTGGATCTGTATCTCTATCGGGACGCGGACTATGGGGTCACTCTGGCGGCACGGGGAACCAGCCTGGGAGCGGACAACGGAGTCGGTTTGGCCATGATGCTTACGCTGATGACAACGCCGGAGCTGCTGCATCCGCCGCTGGAATTCCTGTTCACCGTGGAGGAAGAGAGCGGACTATGGGGAGCCAGAAAGTTTGACTATACCCAGATCCGGGCGCGGCACATGATCAATATGGACAGCGGTGACGCTGACATGATGTGTGTGTGCAGCACAGGCGCCGTACACAATCGTTTTCACATGACCTACAAAACTGTACCGCACCGAGGCACCGTATACAGCGGGACTATCGGCGGGCTGCTGGGAGGCCATTCCGGCAACGATATTGCCAAGGGACGCGCTAATGCCATTTCACTGCTGGGCGAATTCCTGGAAAAGCTTACAGGATGTGAAAATGCTTGGCTGATAGATGCGGATGTACAAGAAAGCCAGGGCATCCCGGATCAGGCAACAGTCCGGCTCTGTGTGGAGAACGGTGAAGCGGAGAAGCAGCTGCGTCAACTGGCAGATATGCTGCAGAAAAGCTGGAGAAGTGCATACCGTGCGGCAGGCGAGGACAACATTGCGCTTCGCTTGGAGCAAGTGGAAGAGGAAGCACTTGTACATGATTGTATAAGCTGCGAAGATCTCCGGAAAATTGGAGCACTTTTGCAGGGCATACCGTATGGTGTCATTGAATACGGTGGCAAGAACCAGAGCATTCCGTTTTGCACCGGATGCACATCCAGATTCTGCGTAAAGGAGAATGTCTGCCAGCTGTGGTTCAGCGTACGCTCGCTGTCGGAGGCGCTGAAATGGGATACGGAAAAAAGCGTGAAAGAACTGGCATCACAACTGGGTGCTGATGTTGAGATCCTGGATCAGTATCCGGGATGGCCGTACCGGACGGATTCTCCCATGCAAGAGCTATGCAAGAAGCTCTTCCAGGAGATGTATGGCGAGGAAATTAAAATTGAATATGGACAGGGCGGATGTGAGCCGGGAATTATAATTGATAAGCTCCCGGACATGGACGCTTTGGGGTTAGCTCCCACGTCGAGAGGAGCCCATACCACGAGAGAAAGGTTCTATATTGAGACGGTGGAGCCGACCTATCAATTGTTTGTACGGATGCTGCGGCAAATTGCGGAAAACGGCATATAAGGACTTGTATCACGGGCACCACAAAGGCTGCGGATATTTGGATTATCTTCAAAACTAATTATATGAGGAGGGCACTTCAATGATTATCGGAATTCCCAAGGAACTCAAAGATAAAGAGACTCGTGTCGGTTTGATCCCAAAGTGGGTCCAGCAACTGGTAGCACAGGGACACACCGTCTATTTCCAAAAGGATTTGGCATTGCCGGCGGGAATTTCAAACGAGGAATATATGGCTGCGGGCGCGCAGATGCTTGATACGATGGCGGAAGTATATGAAAAGTCCGATATGATCGTAAAGTTTAAGGATCTGATGCCCGGAGACCTGGAAATTCCCTTCCGGAAAGGTCAGCTTCTGTTTACCGCGTTCCATATGGCGGAGGGTACGGCGAAGCCGGAGCAGGTAAAACGACTGCGTGAGGCAGGTGTGACCTGCGTTTCCTACGAGGTTACGCGCTTCCCGGATGGCAGCAGAGCACTGACCCGCCCGATGGGTGAAATCGCCGGACGGATGGCACCGATTCTGGGAACACAGTATATTCAGCGACAGTACGGCGGCAGTGGCGTGAGTATCGTCCCGATTACCGGAGTAAAACGCGCACGGGTTGTGATTATTGGCGGCGGCCATGCGGGATTGGCTGCGGCTCAGGTTGCTGAGGGCCTTGGAGCAGAGGTCATTGTCTTTGAAAAGTCGATTGCGCGGTTGGAGTATTTGAGGACGGTCCTTCACCACACTGACCTGCGCTATATGGACAAGAAGGCATTCGCTGAAGAGGTAGCACTGGCCGATATGCTGATCAACTGTATCTACTCCTATCCGGGAATGGAAGTTCCGGTGGTGACACGGGAGATGGTCCGTAGTATGCGGAAAGGCTCTGTGATTGTGGACCTTGAGGGTGAGGGCATTATTGAAACGGCTCAGTACACGACGATCAGCAATCCGTATTTCATTGAGGAAGGGATCGTCCATGTGGGCATTACGAATATCCCGGCAATGGTGCCTGCGGCAGCCAACGAGACTTTCTCAAGGGCGATTTATCCCATGATCGAAGATACGGCAAACTACGGACTGAAAGAAGCGTGCAAAAAGAACTTCGTACTGCGTTCCGGTATCATTATGGTAGACGGAAAGATCACCCAGAAGGAAGTGGCAGACAGTCAGAAAGAGGCGTATATCCCGCTCGATCCGGATACAATGCTTTCCTAAAGAAGCAGGCTGACCTGCAAGGCGCGGGATCCGCAGGATCCTTTGCAATTGCAATTTCGACACCTTAAACATAGGAGAGGATGATAGTTTCATGCGTACTGTGTACGAGGAAATTCACAGGATCGGCATTATTCCGGTAGCAAAGCTGGATAAGCCGGAGGAGGACTCTGTTCTGGTGGCAGAAGCACTCCGGGAGGGCGGAATTCCGTTGATCGAAGTTACTTTTCGGGCAAATGGAGTCGCCACAGCCATAAGAAAAATAAAACAAGAGGTATCAAATTTCACAGTGGGCGCAGGGACAGTCCTGACCATTGAACAAGCTGAGGAAGCAATTGAAGCGGGAGCCGAGTTTATCGTTTCCCCGGGCCTGGACCCGTCTGTTGTGGAATACTGTAACCATCGGAGAATCCCAATCGTGCCTGGATGCGCGACGGCGTCGGACTGCCAAGCTGCTTACAACATGGGGCTGCAAATCGTAAAGTTTTTTCCGGCAAATATCGCGGGCGGGCTGCCGGCACTTCGTGCGCTGCATACGCCATTCCAAAAGCTCCAATTTATTCCTACTGGAGGCATTTCCTTAGATAATCTGGAAGAATTCAGCGCAAGTCCATTTGTATTTGCGTGCGGAGGGACATTCCTTGTGTCAGAGGAGCTTATCCGGAGCCATAATTGGGCAGAGATTACGAGAAGAAGCAGACAAGCCGTTGAGCTTGTGCTAAAAGGACGAAAACATGGCTAAAATTGTTACTTTTGGAGAGCTGATGCTGAGATTGAGTCCCGTAGGCTACAACAGACTCTTCCAGACTGAATCGCTTGAAGGAAGCTTCGGCGGCGGGGAAGCAAATGTGGCAGTTTCGCTGGCCCAGATGGGGGATGATGCAGCTTTTGTATCAAAATTCCCGCAGAATATGGTAGGCGAGGCTGCTCTGAGGAAGCTGAAGGCCTATGGGGTAAACACTTCGCATATACTCCGGGGCGGAAAGCGCATGGGAATCTATTATATGGAGAAGGGTGCGTCCCAGAGGCCCAGTGTTTGCATCTACGACCGGGAGGGATCCTCCTTCCAAACGTCAAAGCCGGAGGAGTATTGCTGGAAAGAGATTATGCAGGGCGCGCAGTGGTTCCACTTTACGGGGATCACACCGGCGCTGGGCAAAGACATGGTTTCCGCCTGCCTCGATGCCTGCAAGGCTGCAAAAGAGGTCGGGGCAACAATTTCCTGCGATTTAAACTATCGCGGGAAGCTTTGGAGCCGAGAGGATGCCATGGCAGCCATGAGCGAGTTGTGCCAGTATGTGGACGTGTGTATTGGCAACGAGTCAGATGCAGCAGATGTATTCGGGGTGAAGCTGAATAACAGCCAGATTGTAAAAGGAAAGCTGGATATGGACGAATACCGGAAGCTTGCAGAGACGCTTATGGATCGCTTTCCGTTCCGAAAGGTTGCAATGACGCTGCGTGAATCAATCTCTGCCTCGGATAACGACTGGTCGGCCATGATTTACGATGGAGAGCAATGCTATTTTTCCACAAAATATCATCTTCACATGGTTGACCGGGTAGGCGGCGGCGATGCATTTGCCGGAGGTCTGATCCATTCGCTTGCAGAGGGAAGATCTCCCAAATATGCGTTGGAATTCGCCGTTGCCGCCTCAGCCTTAAAGCATTCCATCAATGGCGACTTCAACTTGGTCACACCTGCTGAAGTTGAGACATTGATGAACGGGGACGGTTCGGGCCGGGTACAGAGATAGACGATACCGAAGGCTGGCTCGCTTTCGTGGCAGCACGGTATGTCCGGAGCTGCAGCGACGCCTTGACACGTGCGACCGGATTTCACACAGAGCAGCCACCCGTGAGGCGGTAGCTCTGTGTGAAATTTTTTCCGCCGGTTTTCACAATTTCCGACTGGTAGAATGGGAACATGAAATTCTTAGTGGAAACTTCGAAAACTTTGTGTTATTCTATGTAATTATAGTGAATATGTTTAGCAAGCTGCTCTGCCTGAAACCGCACAGATAAAAACTGATATGAGGTGATACTTATGCAATCGGACCACCGCTCAACAGAACGAGTTTTGGATATTTTGGAACTGCTCGCATTTCGTGACGCATCGGATGGGCTGACACTGACGGAAATATCCAATTCCCTTCAGTCCCCTAAGAGCAGCATATCACCGATCCTCCACACGATGGCTAAGAAAAAGTACTTGTCATACAAGCCGGGATCCTCTACTTATACGTTGGGAATCCGCACTTTGGAAATCGGAAACGCCTATATGCGGAAGGAGTCCTTCTTTGAACGTGCGCTGACAGAATTGCAAGAGGTTGTGGACGCATGTAATGAGACCTGCCACTTGGCAGAACTGGATGGATGCAATGTGCTTTACTTGCTTAAAGTGGACGCGCCTCAATCGATACGCATGTATTCCGCACCCGGGAAAATGCTCCCTGCAAATGCTACGGCGCTTGGGAAAGCGCTCTTGTCCGGCTATACAAGGGAGGAATTGAGCGAGATTTTTAAAGATGGCGTAAAAAAAATGACAGACAGGACCATTACGGATCTGGATGAACTATATCAGCAGATCCAGGGGGTAAAGAAGCGCGGGATCGCTTATGAACGTGAGGAAAACTCTGAATTTATTCAATGTATTGCAACACCCCTGCTAAAGGATGGCGTACCTGTGTTTGCCTTGAGTATTGCAATCCCAACCTTCCGTTATACAGAAGAAAAAGAAAGTCAGGTGACGGAACTGCTCCTGACTGCGCGCGCAAAGCTGGAAGCGCTTCTTTTGACGAGATGAGGACAATGGCTGTCTCTTTTCGCTGGCAGGGGAATGGTCACATTTTGCGCTGTTGGAAACAATAAAAGGGTATCAAAACGAAGAAATAGAGCCACCGGGTGGAGAGCAATGCTCCCGCCCGGTGGCTCTGTAGATTCTTGGTATATGATGAGGGCCGTCAGGCAGCCTTTTCCGTCCTGCTTCCGCAGATCACAGAAAGAGGTGCAAAAGCGCAGGGAATCCTCCCTACAAATCAATGTCAGGGGTATCGCCGGAAGTGCCTTCGAGCAGCGGGCGTACCTTGCGCAGGAACGTGTCCACCTGCTCCGGGCAGCGACCGATATAGGCCTCTGGCCTCAGCAGAACGGCGAGGTCTTCTGTATGCATGGAAAAAGCCGGCTCTGCCGCCAGTTGCTCCAGAAGGTCGCAGGGCTCGCCTTCCTTCATCCTTGCGGAGGCCGCGTGGGGACAGCGGCGGATCACCTCGTGCAGCTCCTGACGGTTTCCGCCGCGTTTGACGGCCTCCATCAGCAGATTTTCCGTGGCGATAAAGGGGAGGTATTCCCGAACGGCCTTGCCAATGATCGCCTCATTTACAACAAGTCCGTGGGTCACATTCCTGCAGAGACGCAGGATCGCATCGGCGCAGAGGAATCCCTCCGGCATGGAGATGCGGCGGTTGGCGGAGTCATCCAGCGTGCGTTCCAGCCACTGTACGGACGCCGTCATGGAGACGTTTACGGCGTCCGAGATCAGAAAGCGGGACAAAGAACAGATTCGCTCACTGCGCATGGGGTTTCGCTTATACGGCATGGCGGAGGAGCCAATCTGGTTTTCTTCAAAGGGCTCCTCTATCTGCCGGTCATGCTGCAGCAGGCGAATATCGTTTGCCATCCGATAGGCACTTTGCGCAATAGAAGACAGACAATTCAGGATGCGGCTGTCCACCTTTCGGGGATATGTCTGCCCGCAGACATCAAAACACGCTGCAAATCCGAATTCCGCGCTGATCTGCCGGTTCATCTGGTCGATCTTTTCGGTATCACCATTGAATAGCTCCAGAAAACTGGCCTCGGTACCGGTGGTCCCACGGCAGCCGAGGAATTTCATGTGTGCCAGTACGTGCTCCAGTTCCTCCAGGTCGGAAAGAAAATCCTGCATCCAGAGTGTCGCCCGTTTGCCCACGGTAACAAGCTGCGAGGGCTGATAGTGGGTATAGCCGAGGGTGGGCAGCGACTTGTATTTCTCCGCAAAGTCCGCAAGATTTTTCAGCACGTCCAGCAGTTCCTTGCGGAGATGGCGCAGACCGTCCCGATAAAGGATCAGATCCCCGTTATCGGTTACATAACAGCTTGTGGCCCCTAAATGGATCACGCCTGCGGCGCCGGGGGCCGCTTTTCCGTAGGCATAGACGTGCGCCATCACATCATGCCGTACCTCTCGCTCCCGTTGTGCGGCGCATGCAAAATCAATGTCATCTATGTGTGCTTCCAGCTCTGCGACCTGCTCTGCCGTAATGGGCAGACCGAGATCATGCTCCGCCCGGGCCAGCGCGGTCCAGAGCCTTCGCCAGACCTGAATACGCTTTTTCTGGGAGAATAGATACAGCATCTCCTCTGATGCATACCGGGATGACAGGGGCGATTCATATTTTTCGTACATCGTGCTGCCCTTTCTCTGCTTTATTCCGCAGTGACGACCATGCTGCGCGTGGTTTTATCGATATCATGAATTGATACCGAGTACGAAGAATTTGAGAAATGCAAGTCTGTTTGTAGGGACTGTTCACTTTTTCGGCAGCAACCGGAAGGAAAAGGTGTAAGCATATTAAAACTGCCGCCATCTATTCGAAGGTATCCTACTTTTTTGAATGAACTCCGCCTTTCAAAGCTTGGAAGAGAGATGATCTTTTGAAAGGGCTCCGTTTCCCGGATATTCTGTCGAGAAACGGAGTCCTTCTTACATATTTTCTCTCGACGGGCAGGGGATTCATTTGCTATACTGAAAGCGAAGATAATAATTGGGAGACACCGTGATATGAAGAAAATCTTATTCATCTGCCACGGCAATATCTGCCGCAGCCCAATGGCTGAGTTCGTAATGAAGGACTTAGTAGGAAAAGCGGGGCTGGCAGTCCAATTCCATATAGAGTCCGCTGCAACCAGCCGTGAGGAGATCGGCAACCCGGTTTATCCCCCGGCGCGGCGCAAGTTGGCGGAGCATGGGATCGCCTGCGGCGGCCACGCGGCGCGGCAGCTCACCAAAAACGATTACAAAGAATTCGATCTGCTCATCGGCATGGACAGAGCCAACCTACAGAATATGCGGCGTATTTGCGGTGGTGACCCAGATGGCAAGATACATCTGCTGCTGGATTACACCGGCCATCCCCGCGATGTGGCCGACCCGTGGTACACCGATGATTTCGAGGCCACATGGCAGGATGTGATGGCAGGTTGCCATGGATTACTGAGAGAGTTATTGCAGAAACGAGGTGAACAGAATGGCACAAAATGACAAGATCCAACTATTTGAGGACAAACGCATTCGTACTGCGTGGGACGAGGAAAAAGAAGAATGGTACTTTTCCATCGTCGATGTTGTTGCCGTGCTGACGGATAGCGTTGACCCTGCGGCATATTGGCGCAAGCTCAAGCAGCGTTTGAAAGCTGAGGGCAATGAAACCGTGACAAACTGCCACGGTTTGAAAATGACCGCCTCAGATGGCAAAAAGCGTCTGACCGATGTAGCCGACACTGAGCAGCTTCTCCGTATCATCCAGTCCATTCCTTCCCCCAAAGCGGAACCGTTCAAGCTGTGGTTGGCGCGGGTAGGCAGAGAGCGCATTGAGGAAACCATCGATCCAGAGTTGACCATTGAACGAGCACTGGAGACATACCTCAAGAAAGGCTACACACGCGAGTGGATCAACCAGCGGCTGCAAGCTATCCAAGTCCGCAAGGAACTGACGGATGAATGGGATGCCCGCAGTGTACAGAAAGGCGTGGAGTATGCAATACTTACCGATGAGATCTCCCGTGCATGGTCGGGAATGTCTACACGACAATACAAGAACCTCAAGGGCTTGAAGAAAGAAAACCTCCGCGACAATATGACTACGCTGGAGCTGGTGCTGAATATGCTGGCGGAGGCGACCACCACGGAGATATCCAAGCAGAAAGCTCCGGAGACATTTTCGGAAAACATTGATGTGGCACGTGCCGGAGGAAAAGTGGCCGGTGATGCACGGAAAGCCATTGAAAGCCAAACCGGTGTCCCCGTCATCACCTCCAAGAACGCTGCACAGCTCCATCAGGTTGTGACAGATTTGCTGGAAGGAACGACTACGTCACCGGAAAAGCAAGACAAAAAGCACTGATTCACTGACAACAAAAGTGGTGGGTGGTCACAAAAAGAAAGACACCCGTGAGGGTGTCTTTCTTTTTGGAGCAGGGATTTTGCTGTGCAAAATCGTTTGCCTGCGGGCGGGCCGCGGAACGCGCAAGGGCTGCCGCCTGCACACCATCACCGCCTCCAACGGCGAGGGCATGCCGGGCGGCGAGCGCATCCAGGCCACTATGGTCTTTGAGAAGATCATCTGATTACATTTGGAGCCATATACGAGAACGGGAGACTGCGGTGCGGTCTCCCGTTTTTTGTTATCGCCGCAGGGCGGCCATAAAGCGCAGCAGATTGCCCATGGTGAAGCGCAGATCCTCCTCGGTTCGCGCGGCGGCTTGGGGCCAGGTACACAGCGCCGGATGGATGGGGAATACGCCGGACACGCCCTCCGCGTACACCGCGTCCAGCGCTGTCTCGCAGCCGCCCACCAGCGCCGCCGCCGGTACACCCAGCGCCCGGGCGCGGCGGGCCACGCCCACCACCGTCTTCCCCCGCAGGCTCTGGCTGTCCAGATGACCCTCGCCGGTGATGACCAGCGATGCGCCGCGGCATTTCCAGTCAAAGCCCGTGAGATCCAGCACCACATCAATGCCCATGCGCAGCTGTCCGCCGAAAAATGCCGCCGCACCGGCCCCGAAGCCGCCGGCTGAACCACCGCCCGCCAGCGTCAGCACCTCCATGCCCACGTCTTTTTCCAGCGTCTCCGCCAGATGGCGCAGGCCCGCATCCATGCGGGCCACCATGGCCGCGTCCGCCCCCTTCTGAGGTCCGAACACCGCCGCCGCACCAGCGGGACCGCACAGGGGGTTGTCGATGTCGCACATCACCGTGACCTCCGCGCCCGCCAGCGTCTCCCGCAGACCCTTCATGCGGATATGGGCGATTTGGGTCAGCGTCCCGCCGGTGGGCACGAACGGTCGTCCCTCCTCATCCAGAAACTCCGCGCCCAGCGCGGCGGCCGCGCCGCAGCCGCCGTCGTTGGTGGCGCTGCCGCCCAGTCCCAGCACCAGCCGCTTTGCTCCGCGGGACAGCGCGTGGGCCATCAGCTGGCCCACGCCGTAGGTAGTGGTCTTTTCCGGATCGCGGCACGCGCCCGCCAGCGGCAGGCCCGCCGCTGCGGCCATTTCCACCACCGCCGTACCGTCCGGCAGCAGGCCGTAAAAACCCATGACCTCCTGGCCGCAGGGCCCTGTGCAGGGCACCTCCGCCCGTGTGCCGCCCACGGCGGCCAGAAAGGCGTCCACCGTGCCCTCGCCGCCGTCCGCCACCGGAATGGCGCAGATCTCCGCCTCCGGCTCCAGCCGCAATATCTCCTCCGACGCGATGCGGCAGATGTCCTCCGAGGACAGCGTTCCTTTGAAGGAATCCGGTATCAGCACATATTTTGCCATGGTCTCCGCTCCTTTCCGAAAAAGCGAGCCGCGGCAGACGCCGCGGCTCACGGGTTTGCTGCTTACAGCGTGTAGAACAGCGCCGCCATCTGGGCCGTCACATCCTCCGTGTAGCTGCACAGCGTCACGCAGTAGATGTAGTTGCCCTCCTTCATGCACACCAGCAGCTCATACATGGGGGTGTCCTGTACCGTGGCGGTGATGGCGATCGCGGGACACTCCGCACCGGCGAACTCCGCCGTGGTCACGGACGCTGTCACGTCCTCAAAGCCGTAGGTGCCCATGGCATCGGGCAGCTGCTCTGCGGACAGCTCCACGTAGTCCTGAGCGCTCATGGTAGTGCCAAACAGCAGTCCCATGTTCTGGAACACCACGTTCATGGTCATCAGCCCATCGGTGGAGGAGGCGTACATATCGTACACGCTCTGGTTCTCCTCCATCAGCTGGCGCATATCCTCGTCGCTGGTGCCCTCCGTCAGGAAGCCGTTGATCTCCGCGATCTGCGCCTCGGTGTAGAACGTCCAGGTCTCGTCCAGCGTGCAGCCGATGCCGGCGAACTCGTTGGTGTAGGTGCCGCCGTTGACGCTGCCCAGCTCCGGCGTGCCGGCGTCATCGGCGGGCATGTCCACCTGACCCGAGGTACCCTGATCCTCCACGGCGCCGGGGTCCACGGTGCCGCCGGCCTCGTCCGTCGTCTGCTGTCCGCAGGCGGCCATGGTCATTAATATCGTCAGTGCCATCAGCATGGCAAACAGCTTTTTCATGGGTCTCCTCCTGTACGAAGTATGTCAGTTTCTGTCAACGGCATTGTACCAAATCGGCGCGGGAAATACAACAGCAAAATTTTCCGCCGCTGCGGCCGGCGGCTTTGGGATGCGCCGCCATTTCCCGACAGGATGCGTCCGCCGTTCCGGTTACAATAGGCGTGAAAGGAGGGACAAGCCTTGAAAACTGTCACCGAGGCCGTCCGGTCCGTCCCGCTCCGCTCCCTGCTGACGGGGTTTTTACCGGCGGCCGCCGCGTTTCTGCTGTCCGGCGCGGCGCTGGACGGCCTGTACAGCCCATGGGCGCTGGCGGCCGTCTCCGCCGCAGGCGTCAGCTGGCCCGGGCTCAGCGCCCTGCTGGGCGCGGGACTGGGCGCTTTCCTTTTTCTGGATTTTCAGGCGGGGCTGCGCCACACCGCCGCCGCCATCCTCATCTTCTGTGCCAACACGGCGTTCTGCACCACCCGCCTGTACCGCCGTCCGGTATTCCGGCCTGTGGCTGCCGTGTTGATGACGCTGCTGGTGCAGTCGGCCTATCTCATCCAGCGGCAGCCGCGGCAGTGGGCGCTGTGCGCCGCTGCCTGTACCGTGCTGTACGCTGCGGCGGCGCTGCTGCCGTCGCTGTCGGACGCCAATGCCCCGGCGGTGAGCCGCGGGCAGGCGCTGTTCCTGCTGGGTCTGGGTCTGTCCCTCACCGCCTACGGCTGGTCGTTCTCCGGCTTCCGCGTGGGCGGTATGCTGGCGGCGGCGCTGCTGATGGCCGCGGCGAAGTGCCTGTCCCCCGCCTCCGCCGCGGCGGCGGGAGCTGTGGCCGGTCTGACCATGGATCTGTTCACCGGCGATGCGGTGCTGCTGACCGCAGTGTGCTGCGGCGGGATGGGAGCCGCCTCCGCTGTCAGGGAGCGGGGCCGGTTGGCCGTGCCGCTGGTGTATACTGCCGCAGCCATGGCCGGATATACGCTGCTGGACGGACCGGACCCGCTGCCCCTGCTGTTTCAGAGCATGGCGGGTGCGGGGCTCTATCTCCTGCTGCCGCAGCGCCTGCCGCTTCGGCTCGCCCAGCAGGCGCCCGCGCCGCCGGCCCAGCCGGAGGCCACCCCCGCCGCCGCGTTCCGTGCCGTGTACGACAGCTTTTTCACCGAGGTGACGCCGCCGCGGCCGGAGAACCCCGCCGTGCTGTTCGACCGCGCGGCGGAGCAGGTCTGCGCAGGGTGTCTATTGCAGCGGGATTGCTGGCAGGCACACTACAACGACACCTACAATGCCTTCAACGACGCCTGTCCCCGCCTGCTGCGCCGCGGCAGCGCCTGCGCAGAGGACTTCCCCCTGCATTTTGCCAGCCGCTGCCTGCACTTCCCCCAGCTGCTGGAGGCGCTGAACGACCAGCTGCACCAGTTCCTGCTGCGCCGCGCCCACCAGCTCCAACTGGAGGAGGCGTATCAGATGGCGCGGCAGCAGTACGCCCAGATGTCGGAGGTGCTGTCCCCCGGCGTGCCGGTGTCGGCGCCGCCCCGCTTTACCTGCCGCACCGCCATCGCCCTGCGGCCCAAGGAAGGCGAGACACTGTGCGGCGATCAGGCGGCGTCCTTCGAGGCGGGCGGCGCGGCGTGCCTGCTGCTGTCCGATGGCATGGGCAGCGGCGAGGCTGCCCACCGCGAGGCCGCCATGACCGTGCGGTTACTGAAGCAGTTTTTACAGGCGGGCGTGGAGCCGCTGCCGGCCCTGAAAACACTGAACACGGCGATGCTGCTGCGCTGCCGTGAGGGCGCGGGCTTCACCACCATCGACCTGCTGCGGCTGGACCGCAGCACCGGTGAGGCCGCGCTCTATAAATACGGTGCTGCACCGTCGTATCTGAAAAAGCTGGGCCGCGTCACGCGGTACGGCGGTGCGGCGCTTCCTGCGGGACTGGAGGGTGTAGACCGCCAGCCCGATGTCATCCGCTTCGTCCTGCCGCCGGACGGCTGGCTGGTGATGGTCTCCGACGGCGTGGTCGGCGGCGACGGGGACGAGTGGCTGCAGGACCTGCTGGCCGGTTGGTGCGGCGGCACTCCCGACGCCCTGGCCCGCCGCATCCTCACCGTGTCCGCCGATCACGGCGGGCGGTCCGACGACTGCGCCGTGCTGGTGCTGCACCGGCTGCGGGGCGAAGAAAATGGCCCCGCGCAGGTATAATCCGCCGCCGCGCCGTCCATACTACTACCGTCGCCCGATGCGATAGGGCGGCGCAGTAAACGGACAGCAAGGAGGGCATATGCTTGGTTAAAGGTATTTCCCGCCGCGTCATCGTGGTGGATTCTCCGGACCCCCAGATCTTCGAACAGGCCATTTTCATTCTGCGCACCGATGGCGGCGGCGTCAGCTCACAGCAGCTGGTGGATCAGGCCGTCCGCATCGCCAAGAACTATGCCCGCTGTCAGGGTCTGCCGCGCCGGCGCGTCCGCGTCCCCGGTTGGCTGTGGGCCGCCATCGGCGCGGCGGCCATCGGACTGACGTGGCTGCTGTGTACCCTGTTCTGATCTTCCCATGTTTTCAGCGGGCAGCGCCCGTTTGAAATTAGTTTTCCATCATTTTTCTCCTCACTTGGAGCGGACGTGACCCGTCCGCTTCCTTTTTTTGCGCAAAAAACCGCAGGAGGGCTTACCCTCCTGCGGTTTCGTGTCTCAGTGCTTCTTTTTCCGCATCACGACGATGCCGATGATCGCCGCCACGGCGATGACGCCCAGCAGCACCCACAGCCATGTGAGCCCCGCGCTCTGCTGAGGAACGGCGGCGCTGTCCTGTGCGCCGGTCTGGCTGTCGGCAGAGTCCGGCAGGTCGTCCACGGAGACGGTGCCCTCGTCGATGCCGGTGTCCTCTGCGCCGCCGGCGCCGCCCGTGGTACCGGTGGTGTCGCCGGCAGTGCCGGAGTTGTCCACGTCCACGGTGCCCGTGCCGGCGCCGGTGGTGGTGCCGGAGCCGCCGTTGTTGGGTTTGTTGTCGGCGGGCTTATTGTCATCGGGCTTGCTGTCGCCCGGCGTGTTGCCGCCGTTGACGTTGCTGTTGTAGTTCACCGTGATGCCGGAGGCGAAGGCCCCCTCCTCCACGGCGGTGATGGTGTCCGGCAGGTCCACCGTTTTCACGTTGTCATTGTCCGTGAACGCGCCCTTGGCGATGGTGTTCACAGGGATACCGGCGATGCTGGCCGGTACGGTGACTGCGGCGTCCTTGCCGAAATAGCCGGTGATGGTGATGGACTCGTCCGCGATGGTGTAGTGCAGCGCACCCTCGGTGTAGACGGTGGCAGCCAGCGCCGTGGCCGTCATGGCCAGCGCCATGAGCAGCGACAGCAGTACGGGGATGAGTTTTTTCATAAGTCGCTCCTTTGCTTTGCGCACAGGGGCATAGTCCGCGCGGACTATGCCCCTGTTTTGGGTTAGGGTCGGAGATGGGTACGCGATTTAGTCGTCGCCGCCAACAAAGCCAGAATCAATTTCGCCGCTGGTGGTGATGATGTCCTCACCGGTGGTGAGAATGACCTGCATCTCCGGAGATTCATACTGCTTTTTATCCACTGATTTTCCTCCTTTACTTGGTCAGGCTGTCGTAACTGCCGGACGCGATCGTATTCGTGTAGATGTACAGAAGCTCGCCTGCATCGCTCTCAAGGACCATGTAGCCGCGGCCGTAGAACGTCCGATCATTGTACTTGGTGGTAATGTCAAGGCGCGTCACACCGTTCAGCTCCAAGCTGTTGCCGATGTAGGCATTCACGCCGGTCGGCAGCTTGCCGTTGCTATCGAACTGCATGTACGCCGCTGCACCATCTTCACCGCAGACAGCATCTCTGCTCCACAGGATGCCCTGCTTCACGACCTTGTAGCCATCGGGTACGGCACGCGTTGCCATGAAGGTGACGACATAGGACTCATTCGCCGTGGTAGCGCTGACCTCACTGATTGTGATGACAGGCTTGGCCTCGGCGGCCTCGTCGTAGACAGCCTTCACGGTCATGTCACCACTGGGGGCCAGCTTCAGCGTCTTGGTATAGCCCAGAACGTTGCCGGCGTTGTCCGTCCAGTAGGAGAAGGTCTTGCCCTCGATGTCCTTGGCCGTCACGTTGATAGCCTTACCGACCACCGCGTTCACGACATCATTGCCGATGCCATCGGGATAAATCACCGTCACCTTGCAGGCGATGCTGGGCTCCGTATAGCGTGCGCGCACCTGAATGATGCCGCTGTTGTTGGCCATGGCCGCGCGGATCTCAGCTTCCGTCATGGACCAGCCAGTGAAGGTGCAGCCCATCTTGATGGGAGGCACGGGGAACTGGATGGTATCGTTGGTGGTGTATGCCTTGGAGCTGATGATCTGGTCGCTGTGGGAGATGAACACCACGGTGGCCTGATTCTGACGCGCCTTGCCGTACACAGCCTTCAGGGTCGTCTCGCTGCCCATGATGAAGGTGTAGCTCTTATCGGTGGAGACCACCTTGTTGGATGCGTTGACCCAGTACAGGAAGTTCTCCGTGCCGGTGAACTTCACCGTCACAGATGTGCCGATGGCGAACTGCTCGTACAGGTAGGAATCCTGCACCGCGCCGCCGTTGACCGTGAATTTGGAGGCGGAGACCTCCAGTGCGAACACGCCGCCGCTGATGGGCTCATAGACCGCGATCATGGTCCAGTCATCGGTGGGCTTGACCTTGCAGGTCAGGTCGGTGCTGTACGGCGTGCCGGTGTACTCGTTGACGAACCAGCCCACGAACTTGTAGCCGCTGATGGCGGACGCCGTGACCTTGGTGCCAACCGCGTAGGTGATGTCGCTGCCGCCGCCGGCCACATTGGCCACGGGGCTGTCGCTGCCGGTGGTGCGGGACGTCACCATGACGGTGAACTTGCCGATCTCCACGCCGTAGGTGCCGTCAGCGTTCTGGGTGGGAACGTAACCCGCAGCGCACCACTCCTTCTTCACCTCCGTCTTGAAGGTGCCGCCGGAGATGGCATAGGAGCCCTTGTCAAAGACCTTCTCAACATAGCCGCTGTCGATCTTGACCAGAGAACCGTTGTTGCCGAACTTATCCAGCTTGTCAGCGGCCTCTTCCTCACCGGAGAGGTAGGTGATCTTGGTCTTCTCGCCCGTGATGGTCAGCTGGCCATGGACCACGCCGTTGGTAGCCGTCGCGGAGGGAGCGGAGTTGACGAACACGTTGCCGATCACGGAGTTCTCCACCGTGACGTACACGTTGCCGCCGACCCACAGGTCGTTGGCCGCGTAGTAGTTCGCATTGTTCAGCTCCATCGTGCCGGTGCTGCCGGTCAGCGTGGAGTTCCTGATGGTGGCGTGAGAGCCGCCGCCGGAGATGTGGATGCCGCTGCCGTAGGCGATGCCGCCGCCGTTGGTGGAAGTAACGCCATCGAACACCGTCTCGCCTGCACCGCCCTCATTGAGGAAGATCTTGGAGACGCCGCCGCCGTCCAGCGTGACATTCAGGAAGGTCAGGGTGCCCTTTGCGGACTGGGTGCGGTAGAACATACCTGCCTTGCCATCCGCGCTCGCCAGCTTCTTGGCCGCCTTGATGGTGTACTTGCTCTGGCCGTCGATGGTGATGGCCTTGCCGGTGGCGATCTGTGCATCCAGAGTGACGTCTGCCAGCAGTCTCACGGTCTGGCCGTCCTGCGCCGCCGCAACAGCGTCGGCCAGCGTGTTGTACGCCTTGACGGAATTGCCGTCCTTGTCCAGAATCTGGGCGGTCATGCCGTCAACAGCCGTGAAGGAGCCGTTCTCGTTCCTGGTGATACCAACGCCGGGAGCCGCGAAGCTGGGAGTCTTGCCGTCCACCTTCTGCTCGGGGGAGACGTTGGGGTCGAAGCCGACGAACGTACCGCCGCTGATGGCGACATTCGCACTGCCGCCCACATACGCATCATCGATGCAGTTGATCAGATACTTGCTGCTGCCTTCCCACTTCTGGTGCAGGTCGAAGGTGCCGCCCTTGACAGACAGGGTACCCTCCTGCACCTGAACCACGCTGACGTTGCCGTAGAAGGTGCCGTTTTCGATGGTCAGGTCGCCCTTCACCATGTTGATGGCGTAGCAGTCGTTCTCCTTGGCATCTATGGTGCCGTTGCCGGTGATGGTCACCTTGGCACCTTTTGTGATGGACAGGATAGCGTTGGCATTATCGCCCCAGATGTCCGCCGTGTTCTTGATGGTCTTGCCGTTCAGGTCCAGCGTGATGCTCTTGTCGATGGCCAGCTGGGTGTTCTGCTCCACATCCGCCAGCAGTCTCACGGTCTGGCCGTCCTGCGCCGCCGCAACGGCGTCGGCCAGCGTGTTGTACGCGTTGATCTTGGATTCGCCGCTGGCCTTATCCGCCACGATGACGGCAGGCATCAGGTCATCCACGTCCACATCCGCCTGACTTCTCGCCGGATAGATAAGGTCGCCTCTGTTGTAGTGCACACCGCTGTTCGCCAGCGTGATGGATACCGTCTCAGGGTGCTCCATGTAGTTGCCGTCCACCTTCAGCGTGCTATCGGTGCCGACCCACCAGATGCCCATGCTGGCGTCACCGCTCACGGCGCCGTGCAGCTGGTTATCCGTGACCGTCAGCTTGATGTTCTGGCCCTCGCAGTCAAATCCGCTACCATAAGCCATCTCAATGTGGATATGGCGCACCTGCGTGCCGTCAGCCTTGGCCCTGAACACGTTGTTGCTGACGTTGACCTCCGCACCTTCCATCGGCGTGACCTGAATCGCCTCGTACTCGATGCTGTCAAAGGTGCAGCCGGTGATGGTCAGCTTGCCCTTGACCTGGGAGAAGTAGAATGCGGAAAGCTTATTGCCGTTGGCAATATCCTTGAAGGTCACGTTTTTGATGGTCACATCCGCGGCGGCATTACCGGGCATGTTCACAGAGATGCTGGAATTGCCGGAAATGGTGTGGCCGCCGCCATCCAACGTGATGTTCTTGCTGATGGTGAGGCTGCCGCAGTCTGCCACATCTGCCAGCAGGGTCACGGTCTGGCCGTCCTCAGCCGCCGCAACGGCCTCGGCCAGCGTCTCATACTTGGTGCTGCCAACCTCGGCAACAAACTTGCCTTCCTTCACGCCGTAGGTGCCGTCCTCGTTCTGGGTGGGGATGAAGCCGTCAGCGCACAGGGACTTGTCCACCTCGCTGGAGAACGTACCGCCGGAGACGGCAACAACGTTCTTACTGTTGTCAAACGCGCTCTCGGTCTTGTTTGTATTATCCCACTTGTAGGCCTTGACCGCGTCGTTGCCGGCCTTGGCCGTGAACGTGCCGCTCTCGACCTTGATCGCGATCAGGCCCTTGTAGCCGGTGCGCTCCACGATGGAGATGGCCGCGCCGTCCTCGATGGCGCCGTCGTTCTCGGTCTTGGCAATGCCGTCACCAGTGACGGTGATGGCCGTGCCAGCGCCGCTGATGTTCAGGCTGCCGGAGCAGACCTGCACGCCCATGGTCTTGGCGTTGATAACGCTGTTGTCGATGGTCAGCGTGCCGGAGCTGGGGAAGTAGATGCCGTAGCCGTTGGGCACGTTCAGCGTGCTGTTCTTCAGCGTCACGGTATCGTTGGTGTTGCTGCCGTTGGTCTCGATGCCGCTGTGGCCGTTGGCCGTCATCTCGACGCCATCGAACACCAGTTTGGAATTGTTATAGGTGATGGTGCCGCTCATGGCGGAGGGGATCAGACCCGCCAGCTGGCTGCTAACCACCTTGCCGTTCTTCACGGTCAGCGTCACATCGGAATAGTTGATCTCGAAGGCCGCGGACGCCGTGTCCACGATGTTAGCGGTCCACGTATGCCCGCCCAAATCGATGGTGAAGCTCTCATCACCGGAGTTCTGCACCTTGTTCGTGGTGTAGTCTCGCAGCATGACGATGGTCTCGCCCGCCTTGACAGCGTGGAACGCCTCATCCATGGTGTAGTACTCGGTGTCGCCGATCTTGGCCAGATATGTCTTCGCTACACCGTAAGTGCCGTCGTCGTTCTTGCTAATAGCGGAATCCTCCACCACGTACTGGGTGGGGTCTTTGGAGAACGTGCCGCCGGTGACCTCGATGGTGGCCTTGGCTGTCTCGTCCATAGCAACCAAGCCATTGTTATAGGTATAGGTGCCCAGCGTACCGGTGACGGTACCGCCGGTCACATAGACCCGCGCCTGCTTGTCCGCAGCATTGTCATAGTTCACGGAAGCAACGTTGCCGTTGACCGTGCCGCCGCTGATTTCCAGCTTGCTGAACGCCGCACCGGTGCTGTATACCCAGGTGGACACGGTGCCGTTGACCGTACCGCCCTTGATATAGGCGTTGTTCCAGTTCTCAATGGCGAAGCTGTTGGCGGAGTTCACGGTGCCACCCAGCAGGTGCAGTGTACCGCGATCCACCTTGATGGCGATGAAGTTATCCTGGGTAAACGTACCACCCTTGATGGTCAGGGTGGGCCATCCACTGACGCTGTCGTTGCCCAGACGGATCAGGGAGGAACCCTTGACGCCGGGGATGCCGCTGTTGTTCTCCACCTTGCCGCTCTCGACGATCATAAAGCCGTTCTTGCCCTGGATGTCGATGACATAGTGGGAAGTCTTCGTGTCCGCAGTATCCTCACGCTTGATGGTACCAGTCTGCGCCTCGCTGCTGTCTTTCAGCGTGACCTTCTTGTTGTCGACGGTCAGCGCGGGCTTGGCATTCTCGGTGCCGCCATTCAGCGTATGACCATTCAGGTCAAGGACGATGGCATTCTTGGAAACCGTGACATTCTCGCGAGTATCCGCCAGCAGGGTTACGGTCGCGCCGCTCTTGGCCGCGTCAACAGCCGCCTGCAGGGACTTGTACTTGGCACCGTTGACCTCTGCCACGGAGGCTTCCACCGTTTCCTTGACCTCGTAAAGGGTCGTGACTGTGCCGTCATCAGCCTTCGCCTTCACCGTGACCGGATTGCCGGTGGTCTCAGTGACCTTAGTAGTTTCCACCTGATACAGCGCGGAGCCGGTGGTGCCATCGGCCGTAAGGCCGTTCACCGTGTTCGTGCCGCTCAGCGTCACATCATAAGACTGCGTGCTGTTCTTGATGTTCAGGAACGCCTTGCCCGCCTTGTCGGAGTTGACTGTGCAGCCGTTTACTTCGACAGTGCGCGCGTCCGTGCTGGGTTGCTCCACATAGACATTGACGCCCTTACCGGAGATGTTGAACGTGCAGCCTTCAAAGGTCATGGCCTTGGTGGAATAATCCCACAGAGCATAGTCGCCCACCGGCGCATTGAAGGTAGAGTCCTCAAACTTCGCGGTCTCATAGCCCCAATACGCCGTCTTGCCTTTGAGCGTGCAGTTCTCAACCACGGTGTTGCTGATACGGATGAAGCCGCGATAATCCGCGCCGTTGCTCTTTAGCGTCATGTTCCGGAAAGTAACGGTGTTGCAACCGTCGAAGCTGCAATCGCCATTTCCCTCACCACCGACGTCCTTGTCCAGGTCACCGATGGTCCACACGGTACCTGTGCCCGCGCCCACAAAGGTCAGAGACTTCTCGGGAGAGGTGTTTCCGTAAGTGGTAAACTCGCCCTCGCCCAGCGTGATGGTGTCACCATCGTTGGCAGCAGCGATAGCCGCCACCAGTTCCTCGCTGGTGCTGACCACGCTGCTGGCCACGGGCATCACCGCATCCCCATCATCCTGCGGGTCTGTGGAATCGTTTCCGTTCACAGAATCGGTAGGATCAGCGCCGCCCTCAGCACCGGTGGTATCATCCGCCGTGCCGCTGCCGCTGCTGCCTCCGACCTGCTGGGCGCCGGTGTCACCGTTGCCCTCGCTGTCTTCGACCTGCAAGTCACCGGTGCCACCGCTGCTGTTGCTGTCGTCGGACACGTCCGTTCCGTTTTCGGAGACGATCGCGCCCTGGGTGTCGACGCCGTCCGCCATCGTAGCGTACGCCGCCGTCGGCAGCAGAGACAGCATCATTACCAGCGAAAGCAGTAATGACGCCACTCTTTTGCCCATTCTTGTTTTGTCCATGTTCCCCCATCCTTTCATGTGATTTTTTGGTCTGTCTGCGGAATCATGCTGTGCGCTGTCCGCACCGTGCCCGCGGCACTGCACCGGCGGGTCCGCACCCCCTGCGGATCAGTGGCAGGCTCCGCCGCGCGGGACGCCGTCCCATGCGGAAAAGCCATCGTTTCAACTGGGTTGAAACGGGAAAAGGGTACCCTTTTCTGCCGGAATCTCCCTCCAATGCAGGCGCCCCTTGCACCTGCGCGGGCTGGAAAATCGTCCCATTGCGGGGTGATTTTCCTTTTCTGGATATACACGGGATAGCATACCACCATTTCGACAAACAATCAACTTTATTTCCGCACAAAATTTTCCGTTTTTTTCTATTTAATATCGACGAAACCCGGAGCATAGTGCGTCAAAGGCCGTCTCTCCGCACAATTCCGGCATTTTCCCGCCGCCTGTGGCCGGCTGCGCGGGCATCTGTCGCAAAAGCGGAGCCACCGGCGCAAAAAAAGAAGCCATGACAACGTCATGGCTTCTTTTGGCAGGGGCAGAAAGGCTCGAACTCTCGACACGCGGTTTTGGAGACCGCTGCTCTACCAACTGAGCTATACCCCTATGTGGTGGGCCTTCGGGGACTCGAACCCAGGACCGACCGGTTATGAGCCGGCTGCTCTAACCAACTGAGCTAAAGGCCCAAGTGATTGTCTATCCCTGATTTTTGAAAAAGAAAGAGTGCCGCCACCAGAGTGGCGGCACTCTTGGCTCCCCCTGTTGGACTCGAACCAACGACACCGCGGTTAACAGCCGCGTGCTCTACCGACTGAGCTAAGGAGGAGTGTTGGCGCTACCTATCTTTCCGGGCCGTCTCCAGCCAAGTATTGTCGGCAGAAGCGAGCTTAACTTCCGTGTTCGGGATGGGAACGGGTGGACCCTCGCCCTAATCAGCACCAACTACCGATCGCAGCCACATATGCGGCAACGACCTATTCAATTCGGAGAAAAAGTGGTGACCCGTACCGGATTCGAACCGATGTTAAAGGCGTGAGAGGCCTCTGTCTTAACCACTTGACCAACGGGCCATTTTTTTCCTTTATATTATTCACACAAGTACCCTTGTGAAATAACCGTGGTACACCATCAGGGACTCGAACCCTGGACACCCTGATTAAGAGTCAGGTGCT
>ENA-UOJQ01000407-UOJQ01000407.1-human-gut-metagenome-genome-assembly--contig:-P63-NODE-407-length-51084-cov-18.684630_pt1 | contig 51084 bp, 45 predicted proteins | sample MGYA00242352_ERZ723899 | MGnify/ENA metagenome assembly ERZ723899
AAAGGACACCCTGACGGTTTCCTTTCACACTTTTCTTCCCTCCGAAACTTTTGGCTTGGCGGGTTTTCTTGCAGTCTGACGGGCTGCGGGCCGCCCGTATCAGTATACAGCATCCGGGGCCCCGCCGTCAACCGGATGTTTTCGTTTGACGTAAGGCCTTCATGGCGCGTTGCCGGGAACGGCATGCCGCTCCCGGCGACGCACTTGCAGTTCGTACAATGTGTCGATAAAACGGTATGCACCGATTGCGTCTGTAGCGGCGTTCCCTGAGCGCCCTGCAGGCTGTAGGTTTTGCAGCACAGATTCATTGGCGCAGGGCAAACAGGTTTGTCATTCCGAGGAGCGAAGCGACGTGGGAATCTCGCAGTACAATGGTGAATAACAGGAATGCCTCGGCGAAAACACAACCGGTTGCAGGAGATTGCCACGTCGGCCTTCGGCCTCCTCGCAATGACAATTCGGGGGCATTCACCATTTTAACAAGGCCCTGTTTGTATCGCCGGTGCAGTGCCGGGCCCGGCTGTCCCCGCCCCTGCAATGATAAATGGAACGGCCGCCGCAAACAGGTCTGCGGCGGCCGGGGTGCACATGTTGGAATTATACTAGAATCTGATAAAAAGCTTTAAAAGCTTTTTATAGCGCCGAGGGCGCGTCAGATTCTGCATGAGACGGCGCAGCGTGCGTCAGCACGATGCGAGTGTGCGTAGCACACGGGATTCCTGATTAAATGTTTTAATCAGGAATCAGTATTAAAGCTTGCCCAGCTCGCGGAGAACGCCGAGGGTGACGTCCAGCTCGGCTTCCGTTGCGGGAGCGAGCGGCAGGCGGGCCGGCCCGAGCTTGATGCCCGTGACAGCCTCGATGGCCGGACGGAGCAGGGAGTTCGGCAGGATGCGGCCGTTCTGACCGGTGGTCTTGCAGAAGCGATACATCGGAACAAAGAGCTCCTTGGCCTTCTCGTTCTCACCCTTCTCGAACGCCTCGAAGATCGCGCGGATCTCGTGGCCGAAGATGTGAGCGCCGCCGGAGACGATGCCCATCGCGCCCTGCACGATCGTCGGCAGGAGCATGATGTCGTCGCCGTTGTAAACGACGAAGTTCGGATCGACCTTCTCGGTAGCCAGGAAGAAATCGGTGACCTGCGTCGGGTTGACACCGGCCTCGTCCTTCACGCCGACGATGTTGGGGATGGCGGCCAGACGGCCGACGGTCTCCGCCTCGAGGTTGACGCCGACGAAGATGGGGATGTTATAGAGCATGATGTTCGCCTTTGTGTTCTCGGCGATCGTCTTATAATGCAGATACAGGCCTTCCTGCGTGGGCTTGTTGTAGAACGGGCAGACGATGAGGGCCAGCTCGATGCCGAGGTCATAGGCCTTGTTCGTCAGGGCGATGGTCTCCTTCGTGGAGGCGCAGCCGGTGCCAGCGATGACGGGCTTACGGCCTGCGGAGGCCTTGACGGCGGTCTCGAACAGCTTCACGCGCTCGTCGAACGTCAGCAGGGAAGCTTCGCCGGTGGTGCCGGTGACGATGAGGGAGTCGCAGAGGTCGTTCGTGATGACGTACTCGATCAGCTCGGCATACTTGCCATAGTCGATCTCTTCGTTTTCGTCATAGGGGGTGATGAGCGGGAGCAGAATCTTGCCGTATTTCTTCTGGAAGTCCATTGCAGTATATCCTCCTGTTTTTTCTTGGTATCCTCTGGATCAATCCCCTGCGGCGGCTGCCGGAGCTTTTTCGCCAATTCATCGGTTCGGAAAGTTTGAGGTATTGCGCAGCCGTTGGCGGCTTTGCCGCCTTACGGATGCGGCATGCCCCTTGCGGGTACACAAAGTACATCCGCACTTTCCAAACCTCGCCTTGACAAAAAATCTCTCGCCATCCGTTCTTGCGGATTGATTCAGAGGATACCCTTTTTTAATTTTTATAATTTTGGTTAACGCGTTTCATTACAATGGGGATGCCGCCGCACCTCGGCGGGTGCTTTCCTCCCCTCGCCGGCCGGCAGCCGCTAATGCCAGCCGGCGCCGAGGCCCAGTGCCTCGGTTCCCGGGGAGATCAGCGCAGTTCTTTGACGTTGCCCTCTTCGTCGAAAATGACTTCCATCGGCTCCGAGACGATCGTCACATTGTCGAGCGCCTCAGCATCCGGGATCAGGGCTTCGGAAATATAGAATTCAGAAAGCGACAGGGTATTCTTGAGCCAGACGATGCGCGGGCCCTTTTCCCAGTCGCAGTCCGTGGCAGTACGCAGCGCAAACTGCATGGCGGTGCGGTCGCTCGGCATAACGGCGGGCAGGCGCACGGCCAGCGGCTCCGCCGCGGTGATGCCGTTCGGATAGGTCTGTTCAAAGTCGATCTTGCGGTACAGGCGCTGCGTCGTCACGTCGGCGCTGCCGAGGCCGCCGAAGTTGCCGTGGGATTTGTCCGTCAGGTCAAACACGGCGATGCGCTGGAAGAACGGACGGCTGATGCCGAGGACCGGAGAACGGCCCGTGACGTTCGGGTCCATGCCCGCGCCGCTGATATCCTTGCCGGTCTCGTCGACAAACAGGATGTCCGCCTGGTCAAACGGGACCTTTGCCATTCGGCTCTTGGCGTACTCCAGCAGGGGCGGCTCCTCGGCAAGGATCCGGCCGGCCGGGATGGCCTCGATGCGGCAGGTCTGGTGATAGGCATTCTCGATGAGGCCGATGGCAAACATGTTCGGCTTCTTCTCGATGATGCCGCCCGCGAATTCCTTGACATTGGCAGCCATGCTCTTGAAGCCAAGCTTGTGGCACTGATATGCGCCGTGCTGCTTGCCCATGCCGATGACGAGCATTTTGCAGATGCCGCTCTCGACCTCGCCGCGGAAGTCCGTGTGGGCCTTGATGCGGCCGACCGGGATCAGGAAATCCGCCGCATTGGCGAACTTGTCCAGATGGATCTCCAGGCCGCTCCTGGAGTGCGCGATCACCTCAGTATCCATGGAGGCGCGGATCGGAGCGCCCATGGCCTCCTCCGTCACGCCGTAGCCCTCGATGATGCCGCGCTGACCCTCAGCCTTGGCGCCCGCGTGGCTGCCCATGGCGGGGATGATAAACGGGTGTGCGCCGACCGACTTGACCTGATCGCAGATGGCACGGATGATGCGGGCGATGTTCGCCACGTCACGGCTGCCCGCGGTAATGCAGACACTGTCGCCGGGCTTGATGCGGTCGAGCGTGCCCTCGCGGCGCATAGCCTGCGCAACGGCGCCCTCGATGTCATCGATATGGCTGTGGTCCATCTCATGACAGACGCGGACAAATTTCGGGATCTGGTTATCGGCCAGCAGTTGATCAAAGATATTCATGCGTTATCCTCCGCCGTGCCCCGGAAACCGGGGCACGGACTCTATGCAGTCAATTACGCCTCTTCGGGGATGAGGTAATCCTTGATGTTGATACCCTTCTTGACGCAGTACTTCTCGATCTCGGCATAGGTCGCGGGGTTGATGCCGACGCCGTGCGCCAGGACGTCCTTCTCGGCGTCCGCTTCCTTGTCGCCGTGGACATAGACGCGGCTCTGGCCCTCGGCCGGCTCTGCATCGCGCATGCTCTGCAGGTACTCGGACAGGCGGCGGTTCGTCTCTTCCTTATCGCCGAACAGGGAGTAGTCAATGGCGGCGAAGAAGTGGCAGCACTTCTCCTTATCCTTCGTCACGCGGACGCCCTTGCTGACGGCGCCGTGGGACATGACCGCGCACATGATGTCGACGAGCAGCGCCAGGCCATAGCCCTTGTGGCCGCCGAAGAGCATTCCTTCGCCGCCCATGGGCATGATGCCGCCGCGGGTCTTCTCGGTGTAAGCGGGGTTGGACTTGTTGTCGCGGATACGCAGGAAGACGTTCGGGTCGAGGCAGGTCGTGCCGGTCTCGTCGACGAGCATACCGGGCTGCAGCTCATGGCCGATCTTGGCATAGACCTCCATCTTGCCGCAGGTCATGACGGACGTTGCGAAGTCCATGTGGAACGGATGCGGGTCGGCGGGGATGGTCACGGCGATGGGGTTCGTGCCGAACATCGGCTCGCGGGCGTAGGTCGGGACGACGAGCGCCTCGGCATTTGTCATGGACACGCCCATGAGGCCCTGCTTGGCAGCCATCATGGAATAGTAACCGGCAATGCCGAAATGGTTGGAGTTACGGACGCTGACCATGCCGACGCCGTACTTTTTTGCCTTGTCGATGGCAAGCTGCATGCCCTGGATACTGGCAAGCTGGCCCATGCCGTCGTGCGCGTCGATGACAGCCATGCTCAGGCGGTCCTCTACGACCTCGGGCTTTGCATCGACCTTGATGCGGCCGATATCGATGCCGAACGGATAAAGGGTCAGGCGGTTGACGCCGTGGGACTCGACGCCAAAGCGGTCGGAGGTCAGGATGACGTCAGCGACCTTCTCACTGTCTTCCCGGCTGAAGCCGTAGCGGATGAACATTTCCACGGCCAGCTCATAGAGCTTTTTATAATTGTATCGGGTATAATGGCTCTTGTCCTGCATGATAAAACACTCCTTTTGATCAGTAGTTACTTGCCCAGATAGGCAGTGCGGATCGACTCGCTGGCGAGCAGCTTCTTGCTCTCGCCCTCGTCAACGATGACGCCGTTTTCCAGAACGTAGCTGCGGTGCGAGATGCTCAGCGCCATGTAGGCGTTCTGCTCGACCAGCAGCACAGGGATATTGGCCTTTTCATTGACGCGGGAAATGATATCGAACACCTCGTCGACGATGATGGGTGCGAGGCCGAGGGACGGCTCGTCCATCATCAGCAGCTTCGGGCTGAGCATCAGGCCGCGTGCGATGGCGACCATCTGCTGCTCGCCGCCGGAGAGGGTACCGGCCTTCTGCTTTTTGCGCTCATAGAGGCGGGGGAAGAGCTCATACATCTCGTTGAGCTTGTCCGCCTTTTCCTTCGCGCTCATGTGCAGGGTATAGGCACCCATTTCCATGTTTTCCAGCACGGTCATGCCCGGGAAGATCTCACGGCCCTCAGGGACATAGCTGATGCCGCGCTTGACGATATGGTGGGTCTTCCTGGCCTGGATCTCTTCATCCTGCCAGACGATCTTGCCGTTCTTGGCGGGGACGAGGCCCATGATGCTCTTCATGAGGGTCGTCTTGCCTGCGCCGTTCGCGCCGATGATGGAAATGATCTCGCCGGGATTGATCTCGACGTTGATGTCATACAGGGCCTGGATCTGGCCGTAGTATACATCGCAGTGCTCCATTTTAAAGAACATGGATCATTCTCCTTCCATACCGATCTTGTAACGGTCGCCAAGGTATGCCCGGATGACTTCGGGGTCGTTCTGGATCTCGGTGGGCGTGCCCTCCGCGATCTTGGCGCCGTGGTTGATGACCGTGATGACGTGGCTGATGTTCATGATGATATCCATGTTGTGCTCGATGAGCAGGATATCCTTGCCGGACTCATAGACCTTCTTGATGATGGCCACGAATTCGGCGCGTTCGTTCGGGTTCAGGCCCGCAGCCGGCTCATCGAGGAGGATGAGGGTCGGATCGATCATCAGCGTGCGCGCCAGCTCCGTCATCTTCTGGCGGCCGTAGGGCAGGTTGCCGACGGTACGGTCGGCGTACTGCTCGATACCGATGAAGCGCATGATCTCCATCGCCTTCTCGCGCAGCTCCTCCTCCTCGCGCTTCGTTTTGAACGGGTCGACGAGGAAACGGGCGAAGTTCATCTTCGCATGGAGCTGGCCGCCGATCATGACGTTCTCCAGCGCGGTCATGGAGCGGAACAGCTTCAGGTTCTGATACGTTCTGCCCATGCCGGCCGCGGCGATCTTATGCATCTTCCAGCCGGTGATGTCTTTGTCGTTAAAATAGATCTTGCCGGAGGTCACCGGGAAGGAACCGTTGATCATATTGATCGAGGTCGACTTGCCGGAGCCGTTCGGGCCGATGAGCGCGTGGATCTGGCGCTCCTTGACCTCAAAGGAGAGGTCGTTGACTGCAACCAGGCCGCCGAAGCGCTTGGTCACATGCTCCAATCTCAGTACGGACATGGATCAGCCCTCCTTCTGCGTTTTCTTCCGGCCGGCGAAGAAGGCGGCAGCCTTCTTCTTGAGCTGGGAGAACAGGTGAGACAGGCCGAGCGGGTACACCAGCAGGAGCAGCAGCGCGATGCCGTAGAACACGAGCTGATAATAGTCGCCCATGAAGCGCAGCAGCTCGGGCAGGATCGTGACGAGGATGGCGCCGATGATCATGCCGGAGGTCGAGCCGATGCCGCCCAGCATCAGCATAACAACGAACTTCGTGCCGTTGTCGGTGGTGAAGGTCGTCGGAGCAACGTACTGCATGACCCAGGTGTAGAACACACCGGCCAGGCAGCCGAGGATCGTGGCGATGAGGAAGGCCATGAGCTTGAGCTTCGTCACGCTCAAGCCGACGGACTCGACTGCCTCGGGGTTATCGCGGACAGCCTTGAGCGCGCGGCCGTACTTGGACTTCGTCAGACGCACGGAGAAGATGATCAGCAGGATCGCAATGACCAGAATGAAATAGTACAGCTGCGCCTGCGTCTCAAAAACAATACCGAAAATATTCGGCTTTGCAATGTCCTTGACGCCCATAGCGCCGCCGGTCAGCCACTGCATGCTGTTGGCCAGCGAGTAGACGATCTGTGCAACGGACATGGTAGTCAGGGACAGGAAGATGCCGCTGACGCGGAGGCTCGGGTAGCCGAGCATGAAGCCGACAAGAACGGCGACGACCAGAGCGGCCAGCAGACCGATGAGGTTCGTCGAGCCGGTCGCCTGCGAGATCAGGGCCGACGTATAGGAGCCGAGGGCTACGAGGGCGATGGTGCCGAGGTTCGTCTGGCCCGCCAGACCCATGACCACGTTCAGGCCGAGAACGGCGACGAGGTTGATGAGCGTCTGGCTGAAAAGCTGGATGTAATAGTTCGTGGAGTAGATCATGGGCAGGACGACAGCCACAACCAGCATGATCACGGGCAGGATCAGGGAAGTTACCGAAATCTTTTTGCGTTTCATTTCCATTACCCCTTTCCCATCAGACTTTGTGGCGCATGAAGCCGCCCGGACGGATCAGCAGCACGACGATCAGGAACACGAAGGCAACGATGTCCTTGTAGACCGTGGGGATGAACAGGATGGCGAGGGACTCGACCACGCCGATGAGAAGACCGCCGAGGATCGTGCCGGGGATGTAGCCGAAGCCGCCGACGATACCGGCCGCCCAGCCCTTCAGGCCGATCATGTTGGACATGGTCAGGCTGATGGTGAACAGCGGGATGGTCAGGATGCCGATGATGCCGCAGACGACGCAGCTCAGGCCGGTCGTAATATTGATGCTGCGGTCGATGTCGATGCCCATGATGGCAGCAGCCGTCTTGTTCTGCGCAACGCAGCGCATGGCCTTGCCGGGCTTTGTGAGCTTCAGGAACATCTGAAGCGCAATGATCAGAAGGATGGCCACAACGATGATATATCCATACGCCTTACCGATAGTAATCTCAATCACACAGGGATTTACCTCTATTCCAAAGGCAAAATCATGATTCATTTGACCTTTGACTATAAAACCGATGAAAAATGCACCACACCGGGCCAATATTTGAAGTATCACCGGACATTCCAGGGCTTCACCACAAGGGAACTGGCGGAAAAGGTTGGTATTGTGCCCGCGACATTGGTTCTGTATGAAAATGACCGGCACCCCATCAAGCACAGCACAGCGGTAGCACTTGCAAATGCGCTGGGGATTGACCGCAACAGGCTTCTGGACAAATATACCGCCTTTGTAGATTACCCGTATTCCTCTCTTTTGAAAAAGGTACGGCAGGAACTTTCCCTAACTCAAATGCAAATGGCTGAGGTAATTGGAATAGGCCAAACGTCTTATTCTGGCTGGGAAAGGGAAATCCGCGTTCCGCGCCGTAAAGAGTATGAAAAAATCCTTGCCGCACTGAAAAAGCTAAAGGTAAATGTGGATACATACCTTTGCCATCCAGCTTCTACCTAATTGAAAATCGCACATTTGCGGCACTATTTCCTTACATATATAATAGAAGCACAAAGGAGGAGTGTCAAATGAGAAAGCGGAAATTAAAGATATTTCTTACCCCTACGGAAAACAGTATCGTCATCCAGAGCCTCAACCACCTGCGTAACGCCCTGCTCCGGGAAAACAGGGACACCGGCTGCCTGGATGAACTTCTGCTCAAAGCCATGTGCGCCCCGGTGAAGAAGATGTAAAATTACATATCGCAGCTTAATGAGCCGCTTATTCTTTTCAGCAAGAGTAAGCGGCTTTTTTCATGCCCATCTTTCGGATTTTCCGCATACATAGCCGTCCGTCTTGCCAACGGGCGGCTAAATCTATGAAGAAGGAGGACATGAAAATGCCGGAACAAAGAAGCCGCCCCAGGGATAGCCGCGTGATCGCGCTGGCCAACCAGAAAGGCGGCACAGGCAAAACCACCACGACGGTGAACCTGGGCATTGGTTTAGCCCGTCTGGGGAAAAAGGTGCTGCTCATTGACGCAGACCCCCAGGGCGACCTCACCACCTGCCTGGGCTGGCAAAACCAAGACAGCCTACCCACCACCCTGGCCACCGTCATGGAAAAGGTGATCCGGGATGAGCCATTCACCACGGATGAGGGCATTTTGCATCACAGCGAGGGCGTAGACCTTATGCCCGCCAACATTGAGCTGTCCGCGCTGGAAATGAGCCTGGTCAACGCCATGAGCCGGGAATTTACTCTGCGGACCTATGTCAATGAAGCCAAGAAGCACTATGACGTGGTTCTCATTGACTGTATGCCGTCCCTGGGCATGATTACGATTAACGCCCTGGCTGCGGCGGACAGCGTGATTATCCCGGTGCAGGCCCACTATCTCCCCGCCAAGGGCATGACCCAGCTTATGAAAACCATCAATAAAGTGAAGCGGCAGATCAACCCGGCTCTGAAAGTGGACGGGGTGTTGCTCACTCTGGTGGATGGGCGCACAAACCTTGCCAGACAGACAGCGGATACACTGCGGCAGAGTTACGGGAGCGTATTGAAAATTTATCGTTCCGAGATTCCCGTAGCCATCAAAGCCGCAGAAATCAGCGCCGCAGGCAAGAGTATTTACGCCTACGACAAGGGGAGCAAGGTGGCCCAGGCTTACGCGGATTTTTCAAAGGAGGTGCTGGCGGATGGCGAAAAGCAGCGGGCTAAACTTCAATCTTCCCTCAGTCGATGACCTGTTTTCCACGGAGGAAGAACGGGCCGAGGCAAGGCTTGAAAAAGTCGTCAACCTTTCGTTCTCGGAAATCAGCGACTTCCCGAATCACCCGTTCAAGGTTCGTATGGATGAAGCCATGCGGGAAATGACGGAAAGCGTGAAGCAGTACGGCGTATTGGTCCCTGCCCTGGTGCGCCCCAAACGGTCGGGCGGCTATGAAATGGTAGCCGGACACCGCAGGAAAAAGGCGGCGGATTTGGCGGGGCTTGCGGAAATCCCCTGTATTGTGCGGCAGCTCACCGATGATGAAGCCACGATTATCATGGTGGACTCCAACTTGCAGCGTGAGCAGATCCTGCCCTCGGAAAAGGCGTTTGCCTACAAAATGAAGCTGGACGCTATGAAAAGGCAGGGACAGCGGACGGATTTAACTTCCGACCCAGTGGGTTGGAAGTTAAGCGGAAAGGAATCTGCAAGTATTGTCGGTAAAGAAGGCGGTGATAGTCAAACACAGGTGCGAAGATATATCCGCCTTACCCACCTTATCCCGGAAATTCTGGAGCTAGTAGATAACTCGGTGCTTAAAGACCAGGAAATGCTCCAGATTGCCATGCGCCCTGCGGTGGAGCTGTCCTACCTGCGAAAAGAAGAACAGGCCGACTTGTTCGCTATCATGGACGAGATGGACTGTACCCCGTCCCACGCCCAGGCCATCAAAATGCGCCAGATGTCCGAAGCCAAGACCGGCGAGGAACGGCTGGCCAAAGACGCCCTTGTTTCCATTATGAAGGAGGAAAAGCCCAATCAGGTGGAGCAATTCAAAATACCAAAAAATAGAATCGCCAAGTTTTTCCCAGCGGGGACGCCCGCGCAGAAGATCGAGGACACCATTGTTAAGGCGCTGGAACTCTACCGCAAGCGCCAGCGCAGTTTAGAGAGATAATCCACTACCAAGGGAGCAGTGCGCCTATTTGCAGGGAACTGGTGTTTTCGCTGTTCCCCCTCTCCACACCTCACCCCCTCGTACCACCTAAACAGCCTAAAAAAGAAGATATTTGGGGAGGCTGATTCTTTCAAGAATCCACAGGATTGCAGATAGAACGGATGAGGTGGAGAACGCATGGCGCGCCTCTCTTTTTTAGAACGTAAACAGAATCCAGCCGTAAGCAGCACATCCAGAGTGATGTGCTTTTTTTGCGGCCATTTCAAGGAGGTAACACGATGAAAGCATTGAGAAAGCCTCTGTCCCTGTTCATGGCCCTGCTCATGTGCCTGGGCGTGTTCGTAGGGACAGGAACTACGGCTTTTGCCGCAGGCGAAACCATGACGACGTATATGATCGACCTGCCCCGTGCCAGCGACCCCAACAAGGCCGGATGGGGCCATCCCGCCCTGAATTTCCTGGGTGGCTGGTCCACCGGAGAGAACGACAGCTTTTCCGTCCACACCCAGGACGCCTTCAATGGCAGGGCCATCTACTGCATTGAGCCGGGCATCGGTGTGAATACCGGCGACCAGTACACGGGCCGGGGCGAAGATTTCTGGGATAACTACCCGTCCAACCTGAACCCCACCATCCCGCCGGATACCATCAAGGAATATATCGGGCGGATTATGACCTATGGCTGGCAGGGCAACGCCAGCACCTCATGGATGAGTGGGAACCCGGAGGACGCCAGCAAGATCGCGGGATATATCGCTACCCAGCTTCTTGTTTGGGAAACCGTCGTGGGTGAGCGCGACAGCCAGTTTAACCATGTGGACGCCAATGCCCAGGGCAAAAACAACGTGACGGAATATATCAGCGCCGACCATCCCCTGTACAGCGAGATTTTCAGCCAGTATTCCGCCATTGAGAGCGCGGTCAAGCGCCACACTATGCTTCCCAGCTTTTTCAGCAGTACCGCCGACGCCGGGGCCTATGAGCTGAAATGGGACGGCCAGCAGTATTCCCTCACTCTCACGGATACCAACGGTGTGCTGGGTGACTACACCTTCTCCAGCAGCACCACCGGGCTGAATTTCTCTGTGGATGGCAACCAGCTCACCATCACTTCCGCCCAGGCCATCAAAGGCTCTGTGACCATTAAGGCGGAAAAAGTGACTGCCCAGCGCAGCGGTGTTGTAGTTTGGACAGACGGCGTTACTGGCGGCGGCAAGCAGGACTTTGCCACCTACGGGGAAACTGTTTCCGACCAGATGGTAGGCTATCTGAATCTGGAAGTGAAAACCGGCAATATGAAGCTGATTAAGACTTCCGAGGATGGACAGGTAGCCGGGATCAACTTCACCATCACCGGCGAGGGGTACAGCGCCACCAAGACCACCAATGAGGCGGGCGAGATCGACATCTCCGACCTCAATCCCGGCGTTTATACCGTAACCGAGCAGTCGATTGATAAGTATGAACCCCAGGAAACCCAGCGCGTGACCATCGTCAGCGGCCAAACGGCTACCGTAACTTTCAACAACGTCCTCAAGCGCGGCAGCCTGGAAGTGACGAAAACCAGCGAGGACGGGCTGGTAGAGGGCATGACCTTCCATCTGTATGGCACATCCCTCTCCGGGCAGCCGGTGGACGAGTATGCTGTGACGGATTCCAGCGGTGTGGCGCGCTTTGAAAACGTGCTCATCGGCACAGGCTTCGTACTGGAGGAGGTGGATACCCCCATCCGTTATGTGGTGCCGGATTCCCAGACAGCTACCATTGAGTGGAATGAAGTTACCCACAAGAGTGTGAACAACGTGCTGAAGAAGTTCCGCGTTACCGTTACCAAGAGCGATGTGGAAACGGGTACACCCCAGGGCGATGGTTCCCTGGCCGGTGCTGTGTATGGGCTGTATAAGGGAGACACCCTTATCGACAGCTTCACCACGGACGAGAACGGCCAGTTCACCACCGGGTATTACGTCTGCGATTCGGACTGGACAATCCGTGAAATCAGCCCCAGCGAGGGCTACCTGCTGGATTCCACCATCCACAAGGTAGGCGCGGAACCGGAGCTGTATGAGATTGAGCTGAACGATACCGCCAACGACGTGACGGAACAGGTCATCAAGGGCGACATCGCCATCATCAAGCATACCGACGACGGGGAAACCCAGATCGAAACCCCGGAATCTGGCGCGGAGTTCCAGGTGTTTTTGAAATCAGCCGGCAGCTATGAAAATGCCAGGGAATCTGAGCGTGATGTCCTCGTCTGCGATGAGAACGGCTTTGCACAGTCGAAGAAGCTGCCCTACGGCACCTATATCGTCCGTCAGACCAAGGGCTGGGAAGGCCGCGAGCTGATGGACGATTTTGAAGTGTATATCGCTCAGGACGGCCAGACCTACCGTTATCTCATCAACAACGCCAACTTTGAGAGCTTCATCAAGGTGGTCAAGGTGGACGCGGAAACCGGCGTCACCATCCCCTATGCGGGGGCCGGGTTCCAGATTTACCGTCCCGATGGCAGCAAGGTGGAAATGACCTTCACTTACCCGACGCCGACCACCATTGATACGTTCTACACCAATTCCGAGGGCTATCTTGTCACCCCGGAAAAGCTGGAGTACGGCACGGGATATTCCCTGGTCGAAGTCCAGGCCCCCTACGGGTATGTGCTGGACAGCACCCCGGTTTACTTTGATGTGACTGAGGACAATTCCAGCGAAGAAGGCGGCGTGACAGTGATCGAAGTCACCAAGCCCAACATGGCCCAAAAAGGAATCATCAAAGTCAGTAAAACCGGCGAGGTGTTCTCCTCTGTGGCAGAAAGCGAGGGCGTTTACCAGCCGGTGTACGAGGTGCAGGGCCTGCCCGGCGCGGTGTTTGAAATTACTGCCCTGGAGGACATCTACACCTTGGACGGCACCCTGCGCTACTCTGCGGGCGAGGTAGTGGACACCATCACCACCGGCGAGGACGGAACTGCCCAGAGCCAGCCCCTCTACCTGGGCAAATTCCAGGTGAAAGAAATTCAATTCCCCCACGGCATGGTGGATACCGGCGAGAACATCACCAACGTGGAGCTGGTGTACGCAGGCCAGGAGGTGGAAGTCACCGAAACCTCTGCCAGCTTCTACAACCAGCGCCAGAAAGCCCTCGTGTCGCTTAACAAGGTGCTGGAGCAGGATGAAACCTTTGGCATTGGCATGAATGGCGAAATTTCCGCCGTGACCTTTGGCCTCTATGCCCAGGAGGACATTACCGCAGCGGATGGTTCCGTGATTCCGGCAGACGGGCTTCTGGAAATCGTTTCTGTAAATGAGAATGGCCAGGCCACTTGCAGCACCGACCTGCCTTTCGGCAGCTTCTACTTGAAGGAGCTGTCCACCGACAGCCATTACCTGCTGAATGGCGAAACCTTCCCGTTCACCTTTGAGTATGGCGGGCCTTCCATTGCCGTGGTAGAAATTTCCGCCAATGATGGCGAGGCTGTCACCAACGAGCTGATCCGCGGCGAAATCAAGGGCCTCAAAACCGATGAGAACGGCACGGGCCTGGGCGGGGCCGTCATTGGCCTGTTTCAGTCCGATGAAACCGAGTTTACCGCCGAAACCGCCCTTGCCACCACTACCTCAGCGGACGACGGCAGCTTTTCTTTCACCAATGTGCCTTACGGTGATTGGGTGCTGAAAGAGCTGGAAAGCCCGGAAGGGTTCATCCTCTCCGATGAAGTGATTCCCGTTACTGTGGAGGAAGATGGACAGGTTGTGGAAATCTCCCTTGCCAACGAGCGCGTGTATGGCGACCTACGTTTGACGAAGGTGGATAAGGACTATCCCGACAACAAATTGACGGGCGCTGAATTTGAAGTGTACCGCGATACCAATGGCAACAAAGAGCTGGACGAGGGCGACGAGTTGCTGGGCAAGCTGGAGGAAACCAGCACCGGCATTTACGAGATGTCCCACATCCTCTACGGCGGCGTGTTCGTAAGGGAAACCAAAGCGCCGGAGGGCTTCCTGCTGGATGAAAACGCCTATTATGTGGAGATCACCGAGAACGGCAAGATTTACGAGGTAGAGAACGAGGCCGGGATTGGCTTCACCAACATGGCCCAGACTGGCTCCCTGCGGATTGAAAAAACGTCCAGCGACGGCAAGGTGGAGGGCTTCTCCTTCCGCGTGACCGGGGCCAACGGCTACGACCAGACCTTCAAAACGGATAAAAACGGCGAAATCTTCATCGAGGGCCTGCGCGTAGGCGATTACACCGTGTCCGAGGTGTCGGATGGGGCCAGCGCCAACTATGTGCTGCCTGCGGATAAAAAGGTAACGATTCTGGCGGATAAGACCACTGTGGCGCAAATGCACAATGAGCTGCGCGATACCCCGAAAACCGGCGACGACAGCAAGCCGTGGCTGTGGGCGGCCCTGATGGGCGTATCCGCTATGGGCGCTGCCGCCCTGGGCGTTGCGGCCTATGTGGGCAAGCGCAAAAAGGACAACCATACCGCAAAATAACGGCGGTTTGAATCTGTGTAAGGAGGAATGATTTTATGGAACTGAAAGCGATCATTGCCATTGCGCTGGTGGTATTCATCATCGGCGGCCTGATTTTCCTGAAAGTCAGAAGCCGGAAGAAGTAACCAGCCAGGGGCGGCCATGCGGAGCCGCCCCTTTTACATACAAAAAAAGAAAGGAGCGTTGATAATGAAAGAACGATTTGAACAGCGGCTGTTCCGTATCTTTGCCCAGGCTGGCTACTCCCCGGTGCAGCTTCTCACCATCACTCCGGAGGAGATGGTGGAAATCCCCGGCATTACCGTCCCCAACATCCGGGCGGTGCTGTGCGTCCAGAACAAGGTGCTGGCAGACCGGAATAAAGTCCGCAGCGGCAGACTGGTGGAGGAATTGCTGAAAGAAGCCGGGGAAAGCAGGTGCGGCCATGAGTGAACTGCACCTGCTGGACATACTGGCGGCCCGGCATGGCTGCTTTATCTCCGATTTAAACCTCACCCCCTTCCTGCGCAGGGCAGCCCTGGCCGATTTGTGCGGGATGGAGGAAAGCGCCCATCCCCTCTATCAATGGCAGGACGCGGTGCGTTACCTTACCGGGGATGAACGGGATTTTGCCAGTGTAAAAGAGATCCAAGCATTTATCAAAAAGGATATGGAGGCAGAGGGATGAACGATGATTCCACAGAAAAACGCATGGCCGGTGATTATGAGATTATCCAGGCGGTGCATATAGGCGACCGCGAGGTTGTCCTGGGGGAAAATCCGCAGGATGATACCGGCATGAAGTATATGTGCGCCTTTTGTCGGCAAAACGCCTTATTTGCAGAATACAGCGAAGTGATGGCCAGTGATGATTTCCCGGAGATTGTGGAGCTGTTCGGCCAGCGGGTTGCCGAGCAAGCACAGAAAACCCACATAGAGCTGAACAAGCCCCGCATACAGGGCATAGACGACCGCCCCATCACAGCGGAGGGCTGCATCCCCATTTCCCATGAGGATGATCTGCACGGGAAAATCATAGTGATAAAGCCGGAGGTGCTGCGCCGGGAATACCGCAGGGCTACCCGTCAGCTCAAGCTCTGTATGGGAGGCTTTGGGGCTTCCCCACACAGCAGGGGGTCAGCCTGTTACTGCGTTGACCTTTATACTGGCAAAGAAAGCCGATATGAGCGTATGGACGTGCTTGGCACGATACAGCCGGAGGACCTTCCCGGCTGGGCCAAACATGGCCTTACTGCGATCCAGCAGGAACAGGCCAAAAAGAAAACGACGAAGGAGCGTGAACGATGATGGATTACAGAGAAAACGCCGGATATATCATTACGGATTCCTGTCATGTGGGCGACAGCGAGTTTGTGTTGGGCGTTCATTTGACAGCGCCCCAGCAGTTTGTCACCTGGAAATGCAGTAACCGGACGGACTACGATTGGGGCCACTATTTCAGCGATCTGTTTTCCGCGCAGAAGGATTTGGTGGCGCGGGCGCAGGAGGAGGTGCAGTGCCTGGAGGATCAGCGGCAAAACACTATTGTGCCGGAGGCCCCTTCCTATTCCCCATGGGGCAATATCCAGGAATGTGAAACGCTCTGCCCCGGCGTTTATTCCGTTTCTACCCCAGGGCATGGCGGAATTATGGTGCGCCGGGAACTGGCGGAAAAGATATTCCGAAAAGAAGCGATGGGCTGCGGCTTTATTGAGGGCGGCTACCTCTGCTTTGAGGAGGACTGCGACGCGCAGGTGGCTCTCCGGGAGCTGATGGATAAAAAGATGATCCAGGCTCCAGTGAACGAGCGCTTTGGCCCCGGCGCGTATGAGGCTGTTATCAATAGCAGCGTGCAAATTCACCACCCCGAATATTGGCAGGCACGGGAAAAGGCCATATCGGAGCAAAACCGACAAGCGAAAAAGAAAGGACGTGAACGATGATGGAGCTGAAAATCACCAGCATGACCCCGGCGGATCGCCTGTATGCGTACAACCAGAGCAGCCAGCTTGAAGGGCAAACCGGCTGTATCGGCCATCTGCGCGGGGATTTTGGCTGCGGCCAGGAATTTTACACTTCCTGGTTCGACCATCGGAGGGAATACAAGACGGACGAGTTTAAGGCGGAGTTTGATGAAGTGGTCAACACTCTGCGGGAAAAGGACGGGCTGCTCTGCACCCGTGGCAGCATGACCAGATTTTGCTATCAGAACCCGGAGGCTGAGTTTGAGGGAAACTACTGCGCCGAGTACGGTTTTAAGGTGCAGACGCCCCAACACACCTATATGCTCCGGTGCAACCCCAATTATGGAGACTACAACTTTTACCTCTACGCCTACGTTTCCCGATTTCTGGAACACCACATGGAAAAGGCCAAACAGGGCATCCGGTTTATCACGCCCGGCTACAAGGAGCTGTTCCGTATCCCCGATGGCGACCACATCCGCATTTTCACGGGCGGTGGAGGAACCCGCGACCGCACCTGCCGGTTTATCGACGAAACCCATTTTGAAACCAGCGGAGGGTATTCCAGCGCCCTTTATCATATCTGCGAATTTGCAGAGCGTTTGGAGCAAACTCACGGGAGCGTGATCCCGCTGCGTTCTTCTCTGCCTGTACAGTGCTTTAGTACGCTGCCCTCATCCGGGGAGCTGATTCTTCTGACCAGGGGCGAAAAAGGATACAGCCCCTGTCCTGAATTTTCAGCGGCGGACGCCGGAGAAAATCGCAGATTTGCAGAGGACAGCAATGGAAAAAACGGCGTTACCAAAGCGCAGGAGGCCGCTATGCTGGCCGGCTCCATGTTTGGGTGGCAGACCCCCGCCGCCGATCCCCAAAACTATGACGAGCAGGGGCAGCCCATCAAGCCCAGGCAGAAAGACCGGGGTGAAGCCCGATGAAGGAGGAAAGACACGTTATCTGGAGCAATTATGGCCTGGACTATGAGGATTGGAGGGATGACCTGGAGGCGGACTACCCGGATTTATCCGAAGATGAGCGCATTTCCCTGATGTATGAGATCAATGGGGATTACCTGGATGATGAACGCGCTAACCTCAATGTACAGCTTTCCCAGCCGATTTTGGTTGTAGGCGACCTGGGCCTGTGGAATGGTCGGCGCATGGGATATAAGGAAATCCCCAGCGGCAATATCCGGGACTGCCTGTATTCCGATACGGATTATTCCACCTGGTATGTGGACCGGCTGGGTGATCTGCGGTGCGACGCCATCCACCATGATGGCACGAACTTTTATCTTTACCGCGTTTACAAGGACAGCGCCAGCCCTTCTCAAATTGAACTGCTGAAAGAAAAACTATATCGCGGCATTGCAACCCGCGCCGATATTACGAGAGTGACCCGCAGGCTGGGCGACGACATCGCCAAAGTCTACGGGTTTTCCATTCCCCGGCAGCGGCAGGCCGTCGCCATGGAAAGATGAGGTGATAAAAATGGCGTCTTTACCGCCCGTAAAACTGGATACGCATGAGGACTGGTTCAACTTGCTGATGACGGTTCTCCATCAGCAGGCGGAACAGAACCCCTATGAAGAATACCGGGAGATGGCTCAAAAGCTGATCGACCAGTTTATGCGCTATGGGAGGCCCTTTGTTGACAGTGACCATGCGCCCTGCGTGGCGCTTCGGATGTACCCGAAGGAGGCCGGAAATACCATCTGGCTGTTGCTGCTCTCCCTGTGCAATCAATATGACCCTGATAAGGATTACAGCGCAGAACTGAAAGCTGCGAAAAAAGAATAAGAAAAGGAGGGGCAACCGATGGCGATACGATATAAAGCCTTGACGGAGCTGTACCAGGAAACGCAGCGCAGCGTGACAGCTCCTGACCAGTGGCGGGCGTTTCTGGCTTCTGCCTGCCGCAACTACCGGCTTTCTTTCGATGAACAACTGCTTGTCTACGCCCAGCGCCCAGACGCCACCGCCGTCCTGGAGATCGAGCGATGGAACCGGCAATTTGGGCGCTGGGTAAACCGGGGCGCAAACGGCATTGCCGTTTTTGACGGTGAACACAATGGAAAACCCCGACTGAAATACTACTTTGATATTTCCGATACCCATGAGGCCCGGTTCCCCCGCCCCGTCCCCCTTTGGACGGTGCGGGAGGAATATGCGCCGGACATCATTGAAACGCTGGAAAACAGCTTTGGAGAGCTGGAGCGCAAGGAGGATTTGGGTGAAGCACTGCTCTCTGCGGCAAAGAACGCCGTGGAGGACAATATGCCCGACTACCTGGCAGAATTGAAAACCCTCACGGAAGGCAGCTTTCTGGAAGAACTGGATGAGCTGAACCTGGAAGTGGAATACCGCAGGGCGGTGCAAAACAGCATTGGATATATGCTGCTGGTGCGCTGCGGCCTTGACCCGTCTGAATATTTTGAGGACATGGATTTCCGGGATGTGACGGACTTTAACACCCCGCAGACGTTGAACGCTTTAGGCGTGGCCACCGGGGACATCTCCCAGATGTGCCTTTCCGCCATTTCCCGCACGGTTCTTGCCCTGCAAAGACAGCCCCAAAAAGAAAATCGCACATTTGAACCCCAGCAGAAAAACCAGTATGCTGTAACTGAACAGGAAAACACACAGCCGGAAAGGAGTTTTGAATATGACCGAGATCACTTACACCAGGCAGGGCGACTACAATCTGCCGAACCTTCTGCCGCCCCAGGAGGAGCCGGTTCCCCATGGGAAATACGCATTGCTTCGGAAGAAGTTCCTCAAGGAGCACCGCAGGGTGACGTACACCAACCTGCTGACCAGCGGCAAGCTGAACAGCCATCTGGCGGAGATCCAGCAGACCGCCCAGCGCCGGATGGAGCAGATCGTGGCGCAGATGGCCAAGAACCAGGGCGTGACAGAGGAACTGAAAGCCAGCGACCAGATGAAGTGGGTGCAGATGATGAGCAACCTGCAGAACGCGGCGGAGGAAACGGTGCTGGCGGAGCTGATTTACAGCTAATTGATGAACCGGAAGAAAGCGCAGGTGGCGAACAGCTCCCTGCGCTTTTAGATGAAAAGCAGATCATGGCCATCATCGCCAACAAAGATGATGACCTGAAATATAAGAAAAATCAGATCGAGCTTTTCTTTTCGGTTCACAGCGACGTTCAGGAACGGGCCGACTACCTGAAATCCGCTTATCAGGACCGGTACACTGAGATCATCGCTGACGGGCAGCGCCTGGGATATAAGCCCCAGGAGGACGGCCTGCTCATGTGGGAAGGCTCTTACCCATCCCGCACCAAGGAATCCGTTTTTTCCTGGGATATTGTGGCCCAGTGGACTGCCCAGCTCATTGACAAAAAAGAATATTTCATTCAGACGGACATCCCGCAGCTCCTTACCCAGGAGAGCCAGCAGATGTCCCTTTTTGATTTTGCGGCGTTTCAGCAGCCAGCCCAGGCCGACGGTACGGCCCAACCATCCATTTTCCCTCACCCGGCTCTGCCTCAGCAGGTAATCGACGAGGCGCTGTGCATTGGTGCTAACGACCAGAACAGCCGCCTCATCATCTGCGCCTATTTCAAAAAGGATAAGCCGGACAATGCCAGGTTCCTGGCAGAGCACTATGGAGAGAACGGCGCTGGCTTTTATCTGGATGGCCGACAGTATGCCATCTGGTACAACGCCGAGGGAATCCGCATTGCCCAGGGCGAAAGCGCCCAGCGTTCCAGCGCCACCCTCATCCCCTGGGAACAGGCGGCGGCCCGTATCCGGGAACTGCTGGACTTGGGCCGGTATATGCCCCAGAGCGAGCTGGACCGGGTGGACGGGTATGAACGCCAGCAACGGGCCGCGCAGCTATGGTATCTCCGGCAGGATTTTGCAGAAGGCACCGCCGACGCGGGCTATCTTCCCACGGTGAATGCCATTTACGGCAAAAATCATGGGTTTCCAGAGGAAAGCGCCGCCATAAGCGATTTGTTAGGCCATCCGGAGGGGCTGCAGAACCTGCGGGATGAGCTGGAGCAGTTTGTCCAGGCATACAGAGAGAACCGGGAACTGCTGCGATTCCATTTCCACCGTCCGCAAAAATTGCTGGAGCAGCTTTCCGACCTGCAGCGGGAACCGCTGCACTTTACCGCCGCCGAAGGGTACGCCCCCCAGCGGCGTTTTTTCATCTCCGGGGACGAGATCGACAACCTTCTCCGGGGTGGAAAACGCAGCACGGATTACCGGCTGGCCGTGTATTCTTTCTATCGCAACCACACAGAGCGCAAGGAACGGGAGAATTTCTTAAAGCACTACCACGGCGAGTACAGCGGCCATTCCGGTGGGAATGACGATGTGACCTACCAGCTCAGTAAAGGTGTTTCTTTCAGCCACGGCAGTATTACCGCCCCCTACGCCAAGGTGGAGCTGAAATGGAACGCCGTGGAAAAGCGCGTCAGCGCCATGATCGCCCAGGGGCGGTTCCTCACCGATGAGGACCGCGCCGCCATGCCGCAGTATGAGAAGCACCAGCTTGCCCGGAATATCCGCACTTTCTTTGAGAATGTGCCGCAGGAGCAGCCCCACCCCTATCCCTTTGGCTTTGACTATTGGGACGCGGTGAAGCTCATCGAGCCGCAGCTTGACGACCCGGCCCGTGTGGAAGAAATCTATCAGATGATGGTCCCCGTTTGGGAGGCCACCCCGCAGGATGACAGGATGTATGCCCTGCGCCAGCAGGCATTTGAAAACCTCACCGCCTTCCGGCAGGGAACCTTCACGCTCTTTGCAGAGCACAAGGAGCCTGTGGCTCCTGCTATGCCGCAAGCCAAAGCCTACGACCTGGGCTATGGCCATCTGGGAAATGGGCTTACTGTGTGGAACCGGCTGGAGGAAGAACACGGGGACTACAAAACGGTTGCCCACATCGCGCCGGACCGCACGGTAACGATTTATGATGAGGAAATGCCCCAGGCAGTGCGGGAGGAAATCCAGCGGATTGCTGACACTTCGGAAATGACCATTTCCGTGACCCAGGACGCGCCGGTGTTCGCCGTGCCACCCAGGGTACAGGAACCGCCTCAAAAAGAAGAACCGGCAGACCCCTACCCGGAGCTGGCCGCCCAGGTGCTGCGCTTTGTGGGAGAGTTTGACGGTTCCCGCATGGGCTATGGTGAAGATGACGCCCAAGCGTTGGAAAATATTGCCCAGCAGCTTCACGACCCCGTTCAGCGGGAGGAAATCCGCAGACTGCTTCAATCCTTCCTGGATCATGCGGACCCGGAAGAAGAAATCGCGGTGGACATCACCCTCTGTATGGAGCAGATCGGGGAGCTGCCCCTGGCCCTTACCCCGGAACAGGCGCAGATAGAAGAAATCGCCGGTTATCTGGAGGAGGCCGGATATGCGGCTTCCAGAGAACTGGTCGAAGAAGGCTTGATGGATTACCGTGCTCATGGCGGCAAAGGTAACAGCCAGGATGTTGCCGACTTCATTGAGCGCGAGTTTTTGTCCGAGGAGACGGAACCTGCTTCACTGGAGATTGCCAAAGAGTTTATCAACGATTTCTGCGAGGCCGAGTATGGCAGCCCAGCCGACTTCAGTGATCTGGAAAAGGTGGGCATTGCCTACACCACTGTCACGGATGAGGAAATCCCCATCCAGGTCAATGCCGATCTGGTCCATTACCGTATTGAGCGTTATCTGGGCGGGCAGTTTTTGGAGCGCAGGCAGTATGAGAGCCTGGATGAACTCATCCAAAATGAGCTGGCCGAACTGGACTTTGACCAACTCACCTCTGTGGACCAGGACTATTTCAATGAAAAATACCCTCCCGACATAGAGCCATACATCTTCTGCGAGTGGAGCGAAAGCCCCGTGTTTGAAGATGGAAAACGCTACGGTATCCGTGAATTTGACACCCTGATGAAACAGGCGGATGAGGAGCAGGTGGCCGGTGCAAAGGCTGCTCTTGAAAAATACGGAACTTGGCAGGCGTGGTACGAATCCGATGACCCAGAAAATGCTCGGTTCCTGGGGTATGACAAGGTGAAATTTACCGTGGTCATGCCAGATGGCACCACCTACACCGAGCGCCAGGATATTGGGGACGGTGACGGGGGCGTTCTGGACTTCCTCGCACAATATCCCAAGTACCAAGACATCCTTCCCTTGTTGCAGCAAAGTACACCACCACAAAATGATTATATGCTTTTAAGCCGCCTGAAAGCCGACTGCGACTATTTCTTGGGCGCTGGCGGGCGGGCAGAAAAGCACCTGTGGGCTGGGAACGTGCGAGAGCAAATCGCCAAAATGCGGGAACTCTATGACGCCCTGCCGGAAAAACCGGAATGGCTCACCATGGAGGACATCGACCGCTATGCCCAGCGCATGGAGCCGCCTTACGAAGTGGTGGTGTACCACCACTTTGAAAATGGCTTTGATGAACGGCTGGATTACCAAACGCTGGCGGAGGCCGAACAAGCTGCGCAGAAATATGTGGCCGGCACTATGGAGGGCGAGGATGGCTTTGCCTATGATGGCGCGGGTATCTATGACCTTCAGGAGAACAGATGGCTGCGGGTTTACGGGAACTTCCCTGATGAACGAGCCATTGAGCAGGCAAAACAAGCCCCTGCCGCAGAGGAACAGCCAGCCAGCCCAGAGCAGGCCGATTTACAGCCTAAAAAAGAAGAAGCACTCCCACTGCCGCCGAAGCACCCCCGCCGTGAGCGCATTACTTTCACAACCCTGCACCCGGAGGTCCCCAGGGCTCAGCGCCATGATTTCCACATCACCGATGACGCCCTGGGCCACGGCACCCCCAGCGAGAAATACGCGGCCAATGCTGCCGCCATCCGCACCTTGAAGCAGATCGAAGCTGAGGAACGGCTGGCCACGCCCGAAGAACAGGAAATCCTGTCCCGCTATGTGGGCTGGGGCGGCCTTGCAAACTGCTTTGAACAAACCAGCCCCCATTATGAGGAGCTGAAATCTCTGCTGGATTCGGAGGAATACGCGGCGGCCAGGGCCAGCTCCCTTACCGCTTTTTACACGCCGCCCGTGGTCATCCGGGGAATCTACAAGGCCCTGTCCCAGATGGGCTTTACCCAGGGCAACATTTTGGAGCCGTCCTGCGGCACCGGCAATTTCCTGGGCCTGCTCCCTGCGGATATGGCGGGCAGCAAAGCCTATGGCGTAGAGCTGGATTCCATTTCCGGGCGGATTGCGGGGCAGCTTTACCAGAACGCCAGCATTTCCGTAAACGGCTTTGAAACCGTACAAATGCCCGACAGCTTTTTTGATGTGGCCGTGGGCAACGTCCCCTTTGGGGATTTCAAGGTGTTGGATAAGCGGTACGACAAGCACCACTGGCTGATCCACGACTATTTCTTCGGAAAGACGCTGGACAAGGTGCGGCCTGGCGGTATTGTGGCGTTCATAACCAGCAAGGGAACTCTGGATAAGGAAAACTCCGCCGTCCGCAAATACCTGGCCCAGCGCGCCGATCTCATTGGGGCCATCCGCCTGCCGGATAACACCTTCAAGCGGAACGCCGGAACGGAAGTGACCAGCGACATCATTTTCCTGCAAAAGCGCGACCACATCACCGATTTGGAGCCGGATTGGGTGCATTTGGACACGGATGAAAACGGAATCCGCATGAATAGCTATTTTGTGCAGCACCCGGAGATGATTTTGGGTGACATGGTGATGGAATCCACCCGGTTCGGGCCGGACAGCGCCTGCAAAGCCCGTGAGGGCGAAGATTTATCCGATCAGCTTGCCAATGCCATCCAGTTTTTGCAGGCCGAGAGCAAGCCCTACGAGCTGGAGGAACTGGACGAGGAGGAAGATCGCTCCATCCCTGCCGACCCCACAGTGAAGAATTTCAGCTACACGATTGCAGATGGGCAAGTATACTACCGGGAAAACAGCCTCATGCACCCGGTGGAAGGCTCCGTCACGGCGGAAAACCGTATCCGTGGCATGATCGAGCTGCGGGAATGTGTCCGCAGGCTCATTGAGTACCAGACCGAAGGCTACCCGGATGAGGAGATTGCAGCCGAGCAGCAAAAGCTCAATGCCCTTTACGACAGCTTCACCGCCAAGTACGGCCTTATCAACAGCCGGGGCAACAAGCTGGCCTTTTCGGAGGATTCCAGCTACTGCCTCTTGTGCTCTCTCGAAGTGCTGGATGAGCAGGGCAGCCTAAAAAGAAAAGCCGATATGTTCTCCAAGCGCACCATCCGTCCCCATGTGGCTGTCACCAGCGTGGACACGGCCAGTGAAGCGTTGGCGGTATCCATCTCGGAAAAAGCCCGTGTGGATATGGACTATATGGCAGAGTTGTCGGGCAAATCCCCGGAGGAACTGGAAAAAGAGCTTGCCGGGGTGGTCTACCGGGATATTCGCTGTGCGGAGAACCCGGAGGACATCCTGCCTTCTTTGGCGGATTTGAGCCGCTATCCTCTTGTCACGGCGGATGAGTACCTTTCCAGGAAAGTGCGCCAAAAGCTGCGGATGGCAAAAGCATTCCTGGAAGTGGCCCCTGACAATCAGAAGGAAACCGCCCGCCGGAATGTGGAGGCTTTGGAGGCCGTCCAGCCCCAGGACCTGGGCGCTGGTGAAATTGGGGTGCGCATTGGCGCGAACTGGGTGCCCATCGAGGTGTACCAGCAATTCATGGTGGAGCTGCTCACCCCCAATTACTATGTGCGGGACCGTATCAAAATCCTGCGCTCCGAAGCCACCGGCCAATGGAGTATCCGGGAGAAAAACGCCGACCGCAGCAATGTAAAAGCCAATACCACCTACGGCACCAAGCGGATGAGCGCCTACCACATCTTGGAGCAGACTCTAAATCAAAGGGATGTGCGGGTATTTGACTATATTGAGGACGAGAACGGCAAGAAAAAGCCTGTCCTCAACAAGAAGGAAACTGCCATTGCCCAGGACCGGCAGGAGCTGATTAAGCAGAAGTTTGCCGAGTGGATCTGGAAAGACATCGACCGCCGGGAACTGCTGTGCCGCATTTACAACGAAACCTTCAACGGCGTCCGCCCCCGTGAATATGATGGGCGGCACATCCGGTTTGAAGGCATGAACCCGGAAATTTCCTTACGTCCCCATCAGATCAATGCCATTGCGCACATTTTGTACGGCGGAAACACCCTGCTGGCCCACGAGGTAGGGGCAGGCAAAACCTACGAGATGGTGGCAGCCGCCATGGAGATGAAGCGCCTGGGGCTTTGCACCAAGTCACTGATTGTGGTGCCAAACCACATCACGGAGCAGTGGGCGGCGGAATGGCTTCAACTCTATCCCAGCGCCAATATCTTGGTTGCTACGAAAAAAGATTTTGAAACCCAGAATCGCAAGAAGTTTTGCAGCCGCATTGCCACCGGGGACTATGACGCCATCGTTATCGGTCACTCGCAGTTTGAGAAAATCCCCATGAGTGTGGAGCGCCAGCAGGCCATTTTAGAGCGCCAGATTGAGGAAATCCTGGAAGGAATCGAACAGGCCAAGGCACAGAAGGCGGAACGCTACACGGTCAAGCAGATGGAGCGCACCCGGAAATCGCTGGAGACAAGGCTGGCCAAGCTCAACGACCAGAGCCGTAAAGATGACGTGGTCACTTTCGAGCAATTAGGTATCGACCGCCTTTTTATCGACGAGAGCCACTATTTTAAGAACTTGTTTTTGGCGACAAAAATGCGCAACGTGGGCGGCATTGCCCAGACCGAAGCCCAGAAATCCAGCGATCTGTTTATGAAAACGCAGTATCTGGACGAGCTGACGGGCGGGCGCGGCGTGATCTTTGCCACCGGCACTCCCATTTCCAACTCCATGGTGGAGCTTTATACCATCCAGCGGTATTTGCAGTACCGGATGTTACAAGAGATGGGCCTTGTCCATTTTGATGACTGGGCGAGTAACTTTGGGGAGACTGTCACCGCCATCGAGTTATCGCCGGAGGGCACCGGCTACCGGGCCAAAACCCGGTTTGCCAAGTTTTATAACCTGCCGGAGCTGATGGCTGCTTTCAAGGAGGTTGCCGACATCCAAACAGCGGATATGCTTTGTCTGCCTGTTCCCAAGGCAAACTTCCACACGGAAGTGATCCAGCCCTCGGAGCTTCAGAAAGAGATGATAAGGGGGCTGGCGGAACGGGCAGAGAAAATCCGTGCCGGTGGGGTTGACCCCCATGTGGACAATATGCTGCGCATTACCAACGATGGAAGAAAACTGGCGTTGGATATGCGGCTGATTCAGCCTCTGGCCCCGGATGACCCCAATGGCAAGGTGGCTGTCTGCGCCCGGAATGTGTTTCGCATCTGGGAACAGACCAAAGAAAAACGCTCTGCCCAGCTTGTGTTCTGCGACCTGTCCACCCCTACCACCGATGGCTCGTTCAGTGTTTATGACGACCTAAAAAAGAAACTGATGGACGCCGGTATCCCGGAAGAAGAAATCGCCTTTATCCATACGGCAGACAGCGAAGCCAAAAAGAAGGAGCTGTTTTCCAAGGTGCGCGCCGGGCAGGTGCGGGTGCTGCTGGGTTCCACGGCCAAAATGGGCGCAGGCACTAACGTCCAGGATAAGCTCATTGCCCTGCATGACCTGGACTGCCCCTGGCGGCCTTCCGACCTTCAGCAGCGGCTGGGGCGTATCGTCCGCCAGGGCAATGAAAATGAGGAGGTGGAAATCTATCGGTATGTAACGGAAGGCACTTTTGACGCTTACCTCTACCAGCTCGTGGAGAACAAGCAGAAATTTATCGCCCAGATCATGACCAGCAAGGCCCCTGTCCGTGTGGCGGATGATGTGGATGAAACTGCCCTCAGCTATTCGGAAATCAAGGCATTGGCCACCGGCAATCCGTTAATCATCGAGAAGTGCAACCTGGATATGGAGGTGGCGCGGCTCAATATGCTGAAAGCCAGCCACTTGAACCAAGTATATGCGCTGGAGGAGCTGGTGTACCGCAAGTACCCGGAGGAAATCACCCGGCTCACAGAACGGATCGAGGGCTATGAGCAGGATGTGGCGCTGGTAGCGGACCACCCCAAGGCCAAGGAGGGCTTCTGCGGCATGGAGGTGGATGGCAAACACTATGCTGAAAAAGAGGACGCAGGCAAGGCTATCATTGACGTTTGCACCCGCATGACTGGTTCCGACGCTGTTCTTTTGGGGCAGTACCGGGGCTTTTCCATGGTGCTGGCTTATGATGGCAGGAGCAACGAGTATCGGATCACGCTCAAAGGCACTCTTTCCCATACGGTGACGCTGGGGGCGGATGTGTTCGGCAATATCACCCGCCTGGACAACGCTCTGGAAAACCTTGCAGGCAGCCTGCAGGCCGAGCAGAACAGCCTGGAGGAAACCAAGGCCCAGCTTGAAAACGCCCGCACGGAATTGGCTACACCTTTTGCCCGCGAGGAGGAGCTGGCGGAGAAAACAGCCCGTTTGAAAGAGCTGAATATTCTGCTCAACATGGATGAGAAAGACAAAACGCTGATGGATGACGGCCCCGACGAAGGGGAAGAAATGCCGGAAAGGAAGGTGGTGGGACTGGAGCGTTGACACCTGTGCCGGCTGGAGCAATCCAGCCGGCTTTCTACATATCTGAAAAGGACATCGCCCCCTTTACATAGCCAGCCGCCCCATGCGGGCGGTAAATCTGCGGCTATGGAAAGGGGGCTGTATTTTTTTATGCCTTTTTATAACCAGGAGGAGATTGAAAAAGCGCGTCAGGTGGACTTATTCACTTACCTGCAAACCTGCGAGCCGCAGGAGCTTGTCCACGTTTCTGGCAATGTCTACTGTACCAGGGAACATGACAGCCTGCGGATTTCCAACGGCAAATGGTGCTGGTTTTCCCGTGGGATCGGCGGATACAGCGCGCTGGACTACCTCATCAAAGTCAAGGGCTGCTCTTTTATGGAGGCCATGGAGGCCGTCATCGGCAGGGCGGCCATCCCGCCGCCGTCCCGTGCGCACACCCCAAAGGCGGAAATGCCCAAGCGCCTGCTTTTGCCGCCGCCCGCCCCGGATAACCGGGCCATGCTCCAATATCTTGTGGGCCGGGGCATTGACAGGGAGATTTTGGACTACTGCGTTAAGACCGGGCGGGTTTATGAGAGCCGGAACAAGGGCCACGGCAACGTGGTTTTTGTGGGCTTTGACAAAGCCGGGAAAGCACGGTTCGGCTGCCTGCGGGGGATTGGCGAAGCCCGGTTCCACGGGGATGTAAGCGGCAGCGACAAGCACTATTCCTTTGCCCTGCCCGCCTGCGTGGAAAACCCGGCTGTCCATCTGTGCGAGTGCGCCATTGATGTGATGTCCTACGCCACCCTGTGCAAGCTGGACGGGATTGACTGGCGGCGGCACAACCTGTTATCCCTGGCCGGGATTTACCAGCCGAAGAAAAAAATCGAGGAAAGCAAGCTGCCCGCAGCCCTCACCCGGTTTTTGGAGGATCACTCCCATGTAAAGACCCTCTATCTCCATCTGGACAACGACGGCCCCGGCAGGCTGGCGGCCAAGGCCATCCTGGCGGCTATTCCCGAAGGGTACGAGGTGAAAAACCGCCCGCCGCCCCAGGGGAAAGACGTCAATGATTTTCTCTGCCACCGGCTGGGGATTCCCATCCGCAGCGCAAAAGGAAAGGAGCTGGAACGATGAAAGAGTACGACATTACCATCCGTGAGACGCTGGAAATGACGGTCACGGTGGAGGCGGAAAGCCGCGAAGAGGCCCGCCAGACAGTGGCCGACAACTGGAAAAACGGCGAATATATCCTGGGCGCGGAGAGCTTCAGGGACGTGGAGTTTTATCCCAGGGGCCGAAGCCGCGACCGGGATGGACGATGAATTGTTTTTTCGGACGTCTGCAATTCCCCGCAGGGGAATGGAACGTGTATGTACCAGGTACCAGCAAGCATCGTGTTTGGTCGCCCAAACAACGCTTGTTAGGGGGAGCGCCCCCTAATACCCCTTTGAAAGAACGGAGGTTTTCTATGGAAGGATTGTTTTTTGCCATTGGATTTCTGCTGGGCGGCGTGTGCGGCGTACTGGTCATGTGCCTGCTTCAAATCAACCGCCGCTACTATGAGGAGGACAAGGAATGAGGAAAAGAAACTGCCGCGTACAGGTGCGGCTCGACAACAAGGAATACCAGGGCTTTATGAAAGCAGTACGCAAAAGCGGGCTTTCCCAGGAGGTTTACCTGCGCCATCTCATTAACGGCGTCGTCCCCCAGGACGCGCCGCCGCCCGATTACTACCACTTCATGCGGGAGCTGCACGGCGTGGGCAACAACCTAAACCAGATCGCCCAGAAAGCCCATGTGCTGGGCGTCATTGATGAGCGCCGCTACGATGAGGAAGTAAAAAAGTTTGACCGTCTCGTCCGGGAAATCACCAAGGCCGTGATCCTGCCCAGGCCAATGGAGTAAAGCTATGGCTACCACGTCCATCTGGCGGGTAAAGGGCTGGCTGGGGAAAGTGCTCATCTATGTGGAGAACCCGGATAAAACGGAAAACCCCGCCGTCTTTGAAAAGCAGGGCATGGACGGCCAGGAGGCCCAGGGCCTTTCAGACGTGATCGAGTACGCTGTCCGGCAGGAGAAAACAGGCCGGATTGCGCCCGGTGAAGAAGGCGCGCCGGTCATGCAGCGGTTTGTCTCCGGGGTGAATTGCAGCCCCTCTACTGCCCGCGACGAGATGATGGCGGTAAAAAAGCGGTTTGGAAAGGAGGACGGGACTGTTGCTTACCACGGCTATCAATCCTTTGCCCCCGGCGAGGCTACGCCGGAGCTGGCCCATGAGATCGGCCTTGCCCTGGCGAAAAAGCTGTGGGGTGAAAAATACCAGGTGCTGGTAGCTACCCATCTGGACAAAGCCCATCATCTGCACAACCACTTTGTTGTCAACACCGTATCTTTCGTTGACGGGATCAAGTATTACCGCAGCGAAAAGGACTACTTTGCCATGCAGCGGGAATCCGACCGGTTGTGCCGGGAATACGGCCTGTCCGTCATTGAAAACCCCCAGCGCGGCAAATCCAAGTACTACGGGGAATGGCGGGCCGAGCAGGAAGGCCGCCCCACCTACCTTTCCCTCATCAAAGCCGATGTGGACGCTGCCATCCGCCAGTCAATGACGGAACGGCAGTTTTTTTATCACCTGCGGCAGATGGGCTATGAAGTCAAGGTGGGCAAGGACATTACGGTGCGCCCCTACGACCGGCCCCACGGCAGGAAACTTGCGCGCAACTTTGGCGAGGGCTATTCCCTGGAGAACATCCGCAGGCGGATTTTAGCCCAGAGCCGCCCCCAGCGAGAACAAACGCCGGAGCCAAAACGGTGCAGGCTCCACGGGGACTTGAAACAGGCCAAAAAGGCGACGGGGTTCCGCGCCCTCTACTTCCACTACTGCTACCTGCTGGGGGTGTTCCCCAAAAAGCAGAACCGACAGACGGGTCATGTGCCCCACGCGCTGCGGGAGGATTTAATCCGGGCAGAGGAACTTACCGACGAGGCGCGGCTGCTTTCCCGCCACCGCATTGACACCCTGGAGCAGCTCAACGCCTATCAAGCCGATGTGGAATCTCGGCTTTCCAGCATAACGGAACAACGGAAAAGCCTGTACCGGAAACAGCGCACCAGGGCGGTGCTGGACGACCCCGCCCAGCAGGAGCAGATCCGAACGGAGATTGCCGCCCTTACGGCACAGATCAAGGAGCTGAGCCGGGAAGTAAAGCTGTGCGGGGATATTGCCCTGCGCTCTGCTTCCATCAAGGATAAGATACGGGCCGCCCGCGAGGAACAGCAGGCCGGGAAAGCGGAAAAAGGCCGCCATGGGCCGGAACGGGCGGGCCGCCCAAGCGAAAGGAGATGATTTTTGATGTATAACTCAGGCGACGCGGCGGAGCAAGTGGTACGCATGAGCCTGGAGGGCGCGGAAGTCGCCCTCAAGATCACCGGCGCAGCCGCGAAAAATCTGGCCGCCGCCCTTTACACGGTTTTGAAAGACCAGAAAAAGACCAAGGGCAAAGCCCGCATTGAAACCATGCTGCGGGAAAAGCGCCCTTTGAAGGTCTATACCATTAAAAAAGAGGACTGCCCGGAGTTTGCCAGGCAGGCCAAGGGGTACGGGATACTTTACGCCCCCATCCCGGTGCGGAAGGAGGATGACACCATCGACATCCTGGTATTCCAGGACGACGCCGCCAGAGCCAACCGGATCGTGGAGAAGTTCAAGCTCACGGTGGTGGATACGGCTTCGATCAAGGAGGATATTGAGAAATCCCGCGAGGAGCGCGGCGGCGAACCGGCAGCCCCGGAGAAGGCCGCACCGGAAAAGAGCGAGGAGGATCTGCTCATCGACGAGCTGATGGAAAAGCCAACCCAGAAAGAAAAAGCCCAGCCGGAGAACCCGGCAGCGGAGGAGAACGCCCCTTTTGCCCCAGCGGCGGAAAAATCCCATCCGTCCGCGCCTACCTTAGAGAACAGCAGCAGCTCCGCAAGGGGTACTTCTGATGGGCCGGAAAAGCCGTCCGTGCGGCAGGAGCTTCGGGAAATCCAGGCCCAGCGGAAGAAAGAGGCGGAGGCCCCTCATCACGAAGAACCGGCTGCGCCCCGGAAAAAGGCGGCCCAGAAAACCACGCGGCACCAGCCGCCCAAGCCCAGAAAGAAACCAAAATCGAAAGAGAGGTAATCGGTCATGAATAACTTTGACGATCTGTTTGAACAGCGGCCCCAGGCTGAGGCCGCGCCGCAGAAGCAGAAAAGCCAAAAAGAGCGCCCCAAGCGCCAATGGTGGCAGGTAAAAGAGGAAAAGCATCGGAAAGAAGCCTACGCCACCCTGGATAAGATTTTCGGAGAGTTCTCCGAGGGTACGGGCAGTATGGAGGCATATCTGGATGTCCAGAGCCGGTTCCCTTTCCACTCTGCCCGCAATGCGCTACTGATTGAAGCGAAGTGCCCCCATGCAGAGCGTATCCATGACGAAAAGGGATGGAAAGACATGGGGGTTACTGTGCTGGAAGAAGAAAAGCGCCTGCCCATCATCATACTGGAGCCGGGCAAGGCGTATCGGCGCGAGGATGGCAGCGTGGGCCAGAACTTTTACGCCAAGGAGGTCTATGATATTTCCCAGACCACGGCGCGGGATGAAGCCCAGCCCCAGGTGAGCTACGACGACCGCCTGCTCTTAAAAGGGCTGATTGCCAGTTCCCCCGTACCCATCCGGGCGGTGGAGGAACTGCCCCAGGGGCGCGGGGCTGTGTATGACCCGGAGCAAAACGCCATCCTGGTAAAAAAGGGCATGGACGCGCCGGACATTTTCCGCTGCGTCTCCCTGGAGGCGGCCAACGTACAGCTTGCCCAAAGCCATGAGGGCTATTCCCGCGAGGCGGAGGGCTACAAAGCCTACGCCGTCAGCTATATGCTCTGCCAGCGGTATGGCGTGGATGTAAAGGGATACGACATCTCCAGGCTGGACGGCGTGCTCCAGGGACAAGACCCCAGGGAGGAGGTTCCGGCAGCCCTCACCGATATGCGCGATACCTTCAAGGAGATGAACGGGCGCATGGCAAGGGCCATGGGCCTTACCCGCACCAGCAGGCAGAAGGAACAGGAACGGTAAAGGAGGTTTTGAAAAATGGAACGACAGGACAAGGTTGTCCTCACCCTGGACAGCTACGAGCACGGGATTATGATCCGCGCCCTCAACGAGCTGCGCAACGATCTGCTGGAGGAACAGCGCGACCCTGGCCCGGTAGAAGATGTGCTCTTAAAAACCATTGACGCCCCATCCCAAAAAGACAGGAAAGCGAAGCGCCGGGATGAAGCCCGATAACAAGGCGGGCGGCCCCTGGCTCTATGCCCTGGGGCTGATCCCGGTAGTCTGGTTTGCCCTTTTGATTGCGCCGCCCCTTTCCGGGGGCCTTTCGGAAATTGTAAACGCCCTGCCTGCGGCAATGAACCATCCATTCCAAATCGTGTGGTGCGAGGACAGTGTAAAAGCTGTCCTCATTTTTATTGCCGCCTATGGGCTGGGCATAGGCATTTATCTTTCTTCCCGGCGCAACTACAGACGGGGTGAAGAACACGGCTCTGCCAAATGGGGCGATCCGCGGGCCGTGAATAAGAAATACCGGGATAAAGACCCGTTTCAAAACCGCATTTTTACCCAGCACGTCCGTATGGGGCTGGACGGGAAAAAGCACCGCAGGACGCTCAATTCCCTGGTATGCGGCGGCAGCGGAGCAGGAAAAAGCAGGTTCTATGCAAAGCCCAACCTGCTCCAGGCGTCCCATGTCTCTTACTTTGTGCTGGACTGTAAAGGCGAACTGCTGCGCGACTGCGGGGGCCTGCTGGAACGGATGGGCTACGAGATCAAGGTGGTAGACCTTCTGAACATGGAGAAAAGCCATTGTTACAATCCCTTCGCCTATCTGAAGAACGACAACGACGTGCAGAAGATGGTCACAAACCTGTTCAAATCCACGACCCCAAAAGGGAGCCAGTCAAACGACCCCTTTTGGGACACGGCGGCCAGTATGCTCCTCATGGCGCTGGTTTTCTATCTCCATTATGAAGCGCCGGAGGATGAAAAAAACTTCGCGATGATAATGGAAATGCTCCGGGCCGGTGAGGTGCGGGAGGACGACGACAGCTACCAATCGCCGCTGGACGAACTGTTTGAGCGCCTGGAAATGCGCTCCCCCGACCACATCGCGGTGAAGTATTACAAGGATTACCGTTCCGGCAGCGCCAAGACCTTAAAATCCATCCAGATCACCCTTGCCGCACGGTTGGAGAAGTTTAACCTGTCCAGCGTGGCCGCGCTTACCGCCACGGACGAACTGGATTTGGCGTCCCTCGGCGAAAAGAAGGTGGCGCTGTTCGCGCTGATTCCCGACAATGACAGCAGCTTCAATTTTTTAGTCAGCCTGCTCTACGCCAGCACCTTCCAGGAGCTGTTTTACAGCGCCGACCGGGTGCATGGCGGCAGCCTGCCCGTGCCGGTGCATTTCCTCATGGACGAGTTTGCCAACGTCAGCTTGCCGGACGACTTCGACAAGCTACTGGCCACCATGCGGAGCCGGAACATTTCGGTGTCCATCATCATCCAGAACATCGCCCAGCTCAAGGCGTTGTATGAAAAACAATGGGAATCTATCATGGGCAACTGCGACGAGTTTTTGTACCTGGGCGGCAACGAAACCAGCACCCACAAGCTGATCTCCGAGAACTACCTGGGCAAAAGCACCCTCTGGCTGGACACCTACGGCAAGAGCACCGGGCACTCCGGCAGCTACTCCACCAACAACCAGATCACGGGCCGCGAGCTTTTGACCCCGGATGAGGTGCGTATGTTGGACAACAACCTGGCGCTGCTCTTTATCCGTGGGGAGCCGCCGCTGATGGACGAGAAGTACGACCTGCTAAAGCACCCGAATGTGAAGTACACCACCGATGGCGGCGCGCCCGTCTATTCCCACGGCGGCACCGAAAACGCCGTGGCGGATATGGCTATTGGCCGCCTTACCCCCGGCGACCTTGCCAATATCCAGGAGCCGGAAACCCTTTGTGAACTTCTGTCCGATGAGGACATGGAGAAAATCTTTCAATTCAAGGAGGAAAAGCAAAATGAAACTGTTTAACAAGAAGAACAAGGAAACCCGCAGCCTGCCCATGGGCAGAAAGGGCAAAAGCGCCTTTGCCGTTTACACGGCCCTGGTGCTCATGCTGTGCTGCTGCACTACCACAGCCTTTGCCGCCAGCGACCCGCTCACGGTTATCAACAACCTCAGCGATTTCATTTTCGGCCTGATCCGGGCCATTGGTATGATCCTGCTGGGCTTTGGCGTGGTACAGATCGGCCTTTCCCTGAAAAGCCACGACCCCAGCCAGCGGGCCAACGGCTTCCTCACTTTAGCTGGCGGCGTCGTGATTACGTTTGCCAAGGAAATCCTCACGCTCATTACGGGCTGATTTTCCAGCGGAAAGGAGTATCGCTATGAATCTGAAATGCGAGTGCTATATCCACTCTTTGAAGCAGGGGGAAAAGAACGTGCTGGGCGAAGCAACCATCCTCAAACGCCTGGGGGACAACGACTACCTGGCTGAGGTGAGCGGCGTAAAATGCCATGCGATCTTCAACCCCTTTGTCGGACGGTATTTTGTGGATGATGTTTACGGCATTGTCCGCCAGCCGCAGGAGCGCGGCGGACGATAAGCGAAAATACGGCAGTGCGGGGGCGGGCCGCTGCGGCCCGTCCCTTACCGCTGCTGGAAAGGAGGTAGCGGAATGTCCGATAACTGGGTAGTCCAGAACTTGCAAAATGCCCTCGATACCTGGAACAAGTACCTGTCCGAGATCTGGCAGCTCATCACCCAAAGCCCGGAGCAGTTCAAAGGCGGCACGATTTGGAGCGTCATCGTCAACATCCACGACGCGGTAAGGGCGATTGGCCTTGCCCTGTTGGTGCTGTTCTTTGTGGTGGGCGTCATGCGCACCTGCGGTAGCTTTGCGGAAGTCAAAAAACCAGAGCACGCCCTGAAGCTGTTCATCCGGTTTGCCATTGCCAAAGGCGTCGTGACCTATGGGCTGGAGCTGATGATGGCCCTCTTTAATATTGTCCAGGGCCTTGTTTCCACCATCATGAACGCGGCGGGCTTTGGAACCGCGCAGCAGACGGTTCTCCCCCAGGAGATCATCACGGCGGTGGAAAGCTGCGGCTTTTTCGAGAGTATCCCCCTCTGGGCAGTGACGCTCATCGGCGGGCTATTTATCACGATATTGTCTTTCATCATGATTATGACCGTGTACGGGCGCTTTTTTAAGCTCTATCTTTATACAGCCATCGCGCCGGTACCCCTCTCCACCTTTGCGGGAGAGCCGACGCAGAACGTGGGCAAGAGCTTCATTAAGAGCTATGCCGCCGTGTGTTTGGAAGGGGCCATCATCGTGCTGGCCTGCATTATCTTCTCCCTGTTCGCTGCGGCCCCGCCAGCCATTGACCCCAATGCGGCGGCTGTCACGCAGGTGTGGAGCTATATCGGGGAATTAGTCTTTAATATGCTCGTCCTCGTGGGCGCGGTGAAAATGGCTGACCGCGTGGTACGCGAGATGATGGGCCTGTAAAAAAGGAGGAAAACAAATGCGTTATCAAACCTATGTGCTGCACTTGATTGACGGAACCGCCATCCCGATGGCGGAGGATTACGACCTGCCCGCAGAAAAAGGAATTGTGGGCCACTTCTCCAAAGCGGCTCCAGACGAGATTTTTACCGTGGGCGACCGGCTTCTGGGCTTTGCCTATATCCCCAAGAGCAGCATTGTTTACCTGGAAACCGGCGAAGTGATTGTGAGGTGATATTTTGGAGATCAAGATCAACCGGGAAATCCGTAACTACACCGAATCCATGTTTTTCGGGCTGAGTATGCGGCAGTTCATCTTTTCTGTTCTCGCCTGCGGCGTGGCCGTGGGCCTTTATTTTATCCTGCGCCCCTACTTCGGCGTGGAAACCCTGTCCTGGATGTGCATTTTGGGGGCGGCCCCCTTTGCCTTGCTGGGCTTTGTCACCTACCACGGCATGACGGCGGAGCAATTCATCTGGGCCTGGCTGCGCTCGGAAATGCTGGAGCCGAAGGAGTTTAAGTTTGAGGACAGCAATTACTACTACGCGGCGCTGAAAGATACCATTGAAGGGCTGCAAACCGGGCGTCCCGTCAAACGGCAGCCCAAAGAGCCGAAGCATTTTCACAAACGGAAGGAGGCCAAGCATGATTAAGACCATCAAAACCATGTCCAAACAGGAAAAGGAGCGTTATACCGTCCCCCGGAAGGTGCAGGATGTGATCCCCGTCCGCCGTATCTGGCCGGACGGCATTTTTTTGACCGGCAACCGCTTCTCCAAAACCTACCGCTTTTCGGACATCAACTACCTGGTAGCCAGCCGGGAGGACAAGGAATCCATGTTCCTCACCTACTCGGAGCTGCTCAATTCCCTGGACTCCGGCGCGGTGACGAAAATCACCATCAACAACCGCCGCTTGAACAAGGCAAACTTTGAAACATCCATCCTCATGCCCATACAGGGGGATTTCCGGGACGAGTACCGTGGGGAGTATAACCAAATGCTGCTGGATAAAGCCACCGGAGCCAACGGCATTATGCAGGAAAAGTATATCACCATCTCCGTGGTAAAGAAGGACGTCGAGGAGGCCCGCGCCTACTTTGCCCGCGTGGGAGCCGACCTCATTTCCCACTTTGCGGCCCTGGGTTCCAAGTGCGTGGAGCTGGACGCCACCGAGCGCCTGCGTATCCTGCACGACTTCTACCGCCAGGGCGAAGAATCCGAGTTTGTTTTCAACGCCCGCGAGATGATGAAGCGGGGCCACAGCTTCAAGGACTATATCTGCCCGGACGGGATCGAGAAAAACAGCGACTATCTGAAGCTGGGCGATAAGTTCTGCCGGGTGCTGTTCCTCAAAGACTACGCCTCTTATATTAAGGATAACATGGTAACGGAGCTTACCGACATGGCCCGCAACCTGATGTTCTCCATCGACATTGTGCCGGTTCCCACGGATGAAGCCGTGCGGGAGGTGGAAAACCGCCTGCTGGGTGTGGAAACCAACATCACCAACTGGCAGCGCCGCCAGAACGCCAACAACAACTTCTCTGCTGTGGTGCCCTACGACATGGAATTGCAGCGCAAGGAAAGCAAGGAGTTTTTGGACGACCTCACCACCCGCGACCAGCGGATGATGTTCGCGGTGATGACCCTGGCCATCACCGCCGACACCAAGGAGCAGCTTGACAGCGACACCGAGGCGGTGCTTTCTGTGGCGAGAAAGCATATGTGCCAGCTTGCGGTGCTCAAGTTCCAGCAGCTCGACGGCCTGAACACCGCCCTGCCCATCGGTGCGCGGAAAATCAACGCCTTCCGCACTCTTACCACGGAATCCCTGGCCGTGTTCATCCCCTTTAAGGTACAGGAAATCCAGGACAAGGGCGGCATTTACTTTGGCGAGAATGCCATCTCCCATAACTTGATCCTTTGCAACAAGGCGAACCTCTTGAACCAGTCGGCCTTTTATCTGGGCGTTCCCGGCGCAGGCAAATCGTTTGCGGTAAAGGAGCTGATCGCCTTCCTCATGCTCCACCCGGATTATGCCGACGATGACATCCTGATCTGCGACCCGGAGGGAGAATTTGGCGCGCTGGTCAAAACCCTGGGCCGGGAAAAGGCCACGGTGGCCCATCTGGTGGCGGGCGGAAAAGACCGCTTAAACGCCATGTATATGGTGGAGGGCTACGGGGAAAACAACCCGATTGTAGAAAAAAGCCAGTTTGTCATGTCCCTCATCGAGCAGATCGACAAGCGCGGCGTGGGGCCGCAGCACAAATCCATCATCGACCGCTGCACCGCCCTGGTGTACCCGGAGGCGGAGAAAGCCGGGCGGGCCGCCACCCTCTGCGACCTGCGCCAGAAGCTGCTGGAGCAGCCGGAGGACAAGGCGAAAGAGATCGCCCTTTCCCTTGAGCTTTATACCACCGGCTCTTTGGACATCTTTGGCCGGGAAAGCACCGTGGATTTGAGCAAGCCCTATGTGGTGTTTGACATCCATGGCCTGGGCGAGCAGCTAAAGCCTGCCGGTTCCCTGGTCATCACCGATACCATCCTCAACCGCGTCACCCTCAACTGGAAACGGGGCAAGCGCACCCATGTGTTCATCGACGAGTTCCATGTGATGTTTGAAAACGAGCAAAGCGGCATTTTCTTTAACAGCGCATGGCGGCAGTTCAGAAAGCGCGGCGCTTATCCCACGGCTATCACCCAGAATGTGGAGTACCTGCTGGATTCCGTCCAGGCCAGCACCATGCTCTCCAACTCCGAGTTCCTTGTGATGTTGAGCCAGGCCGCGTCCGACCGGGAAAAGCTGGCGAAGCTCCTTAATATCTCCAGCGAGCAGATGAGCTATGTTACCAATGCGGATGCGGGCTGCGGCCTGATCCGTTATGGCAGCGCCCTGGTGCCGTTCATCAACCGTTTTCCCCGTGATACCAGGCTTTACGCTTTGATGACCACCAAGCCCGGCGAGGGTGTATTTGGCGGCGAGGAGGTGCCCGCATGAGCAATATCCGTTTTGCGTCCCCGGAGCACCGGGATTTCTTTTTGGATATGATGGGCGAGGCCCGGAGGAACGACTGTTACCACCGGGCCTTTTTCTATGTGATGGGGATTGCCCCGGAAACGCGGGCAAACATCCGCCAGATGTTTGATTTCAAGCAGGACTGCATTGACCCGGAGGGTATGCACGGCGGCTGGCAGACCAGCGGCACCGTCCGGGTGTGCCGCCTTGCTTTCAACCTCTGGAACGGTTATACCGACCCGGATCACAGCAACGCCTACTCCCCGGAGGATTTGTTTTGCTGCGAGTTTGCGCCTTACTTTATGGAGGGCGTGAAGATCCGTTACCCGGAATACTGCCGGGAGCTGCCGCCTGCGAAAAAGCAGGCGGAACCGGCGCGATAATACGTTTGAATGGAGGAATGAACCATGACAGAATCGGCTCTTGCCCTACGGGAACATCCGCAGATTATTGAACTTCTCTCCGTATTGGAGCAGCACAGCCTTTCCAAGCAGAAGGAAGAAGTGCAGGCCCTGGTGGGCTATATCGACGGTATGGAAGAAAAGCTGGCCCAGATGATGGACGAAATGAAGGCTATGCGCCTGGAAGTGGAAAAGCTCCACAACAAGGGAATCCGCACACAGTGCGCCCAGCTTGTGGGGACGGCGGAGGAAAAAATCCGCCAGGGAAAGGCCATGCTTTCCACGGCCAGGACAAACTTCGTCTCCGCTGCCGGGCGTATGCTGGGGACGTTTCAGGAAAAGGGACGCGCCGCCCTGCGCCATGCGGTGCAGGCGCTGCGTATCCCCGCCGTCCTCTCCCGCATGGAGCGCGGTTTTTCCCACGCAAGCCAGGCGATGGAGCAATGCGCCGGGAAACTGGATGTGATCCGGGATGAGCTGCACCAGGCGGGCGGCCACATGAAAAACGCTGGGCGCACCCTGGCGGGAAAAGAGGCCCTGGAGGCCCAGGAACTGGAGGCCGACAAGGGCGCGCTTGCCAGGTTGCGGGGCCTGTTTGCGTCCTGCGGCAAAACCTTTGCCCAGATGGAGCGCGGCGCGGGCCGCCTTGCGGAAAAAGCAGGCGGCGAAAAATCTTCCGTAAAAACCGAGCTGCGGGGGCTGAAACCGGCCCCAGAGGGGCAGCGCCGCCAGGCAGCCAGTAAAGAACAGGCGCGATAAGCATAAGGAGGGGTGAAACATGAGCGATAAAGCAAAAAGCAGACTGATGATTGCAGGGGCGGCCCTTTGCGCCGCCCTGTTCCTTTTCTCCGGGGCTATGCTGGCCCGTGAATACCTCGACCAGAAGCAGAGCGCCGAAGCCTTTGCAGAAGTGGCGGATTTGGTTAAGGAAGATGTAGAGCCGCCCACGCTGGAACTTGCCGACGACCCGGCCCCAAAGCCGGAAGAACTTACGGCTTTTGAAAAGTACGCGGATGTGTACGCCCAGAACAGCGACCTGGTGGGCTGGATTTCCATTCCCGGCACCCGGATTGATTATCCGGTCATGCAGACCAAGGATACCCCCAATTTCTATCTGAAGCACGCTTTTGATAAGTCGTATAGCAGCTATGGGGTGCCCTATATGCAGGAAAACTGCGACGTCGGCATTTCCGACAACCTGGTGCTGTACGGCCACCACATGAACAACGGCAGTATGTTCTCCGACCTGTGCAAGTATGAGAGCGAGGATTTTTACCGGGAACACAAGACCATCCGCTTTGATACCTTGGACAGCTTTGGCGAATATGAGGTGATCGCCGCCTTTAAGACGGTGGCCTACTCGGAGGAAGGCTTCAAGTATTACCACTTTGTCAATGCGGAGAGCGCCGGGGCTTTTGACGGATTTATTGCCGAGTGCAAGGCGCTGGCGCTTTACGAAACGAGCGTAAGCGCGGAATATGGCGACCAGCTCATCACCCTTTCCACCTGCGAGTATTCCCGGACCAACGGGCGGATGGTGGTTGTGGCCAAGCTGCTGGAGGAATAAGGGCGGCCCCGCCCTGGGAAGGAGGTGAAGCCCATGGGCAAGGGCATTAAAACAAGAGTTTCTGAGAAAAAAGGCATTAAAGCGATTGATAAAGCGGCGGTTGCTTCTGAACGGATGAAGGAGGCGTATATCCGCACCAAGGATAAGGCCGACCACAGCCTGTATGCGGCGGAAAGCTCCCCCGGCGAGTATGCGTCCGACCGCCTTTCTTCCGGGGTGGATAACGTCACCCATGAAGCAATCCACCAGTTCGACAAGCAGGGCCGCAAAGGGATAAAGACCACAAAGGAGAACATCTCCAAGGTCAAAGAGAATATCCAGAAGCGCAAAGCCGCAGCCGAACAGCCGAAAAAACAAGCTGAGAAGCAGGCGGCGAGGAAAACCCGGCAGGCGGCGGACAGGATCTCCGAGCCGGTAAAGACGCTCCGGCAGGAGCGCGGGGCCGTCAAGACCCTGGATAGGGGGAAGAAAAGCATTAAAACCGTGGACAGGGGCCGCAAAACCATCAAGCAGGCGGACTCTACCGCCAAAGGGACGGTAAAAACCGCCAGCAAATCCATCAAGACGGCGGAAAAAACCGCGAAAGCCAGTATCAAGACCACACAGCAGGCGGCCAAAGCCGCCCAGCGGACAGCGCAGGCCACGGCCAGAGCCGCCAGGGCCGCCGCCCACGCGGCCCGCGCTGCGGCCAGGGCGGCGGTTGTAGCTGCAAAGGTTGCGGCCAAGGCTACCATCGCGGCGGTGAAAGCCATTATTGCAGCCACCAAGGCGCTGATTGCCGCCATCGCCGCCGGGGGCTGGATCGCCGTGCTGGTCATTGTCATTATCTGCCTCATCGGGCTTTTGATCGGCTCCTGCTTCGGCATTTTCTTTTCCGGCGAGGACAGCGGTTCGGGCTATACCATGCAGAACGTGGTGCAGGAGATCAACGATGATTACCAGCAGCAGATCGACACCACAAAGGCCAACCTGTCCCATGACGTGCTGGAGATGTCCGGTTCCCGCGCCGTCTGGCCGGAGGTGCTTGCCGTCTATGCCGTCAAAACGACCACCGACCCGGATAACCCCCAGGAGGTGGCCACCATTGACGACAGCAAGAAGGCCATCCTCACGGATATTTTCTGGGAGATGAACCAAATATCTTCCCGCACGGAAACCAAAACTGAAACGGTCATCACCGAAACCGACGACGGCAATGGCAATATCGTGGAGACGGAAACCACTGTCACCCAAACTTATCTGTATATCACCGTCAGCCACAAGACCGCCGAGGAAATGGCGGCGCAGTATGGGTTTGACGAGGAACAGAAAGAGCAGCTTGCCGAGCTTTTGGCCGAGGAAAACCGCAGCCTGTGGAGCGCCGTCCTCTACGGCATTTACACCGAGGACGGGGCCATCGTCTCCGTGGCGCTTTCCCAGGTGGGGAACGTGGGCGGCGAACCGTACTGGAGCTGGTATGGTTTTTCCAGCCGTGTGGAATGGTGCGCCTGTTTCGTTTCCTGGTGTGCCAACGAATGCGGCTATATTGAAACCGGCGTAATCCCCAAATATGCCGGGTGCGTCAACGGCGTACAGTGGTTCAAGGACAGGGGACAATGGATGGACGGCTCCGCCGAACCGGCCCCAGGCATGATTATCTTCTTTGATTGGGATGATGAGAACGGGCAGGACGGGCTTTCCGACCATACCGGGATTGTCGAGAAGGTGGAGAACGGGCGGGTTTACACCATTGAAGGCAATTCGGGCGATTCCGTCCGCCAGAACAGCTACCCCGTGGGACATTATGAGGTGTTGGGCTATGGCTGCCCAGATTTTTAACAACCTAAAAAAGAAGAAGCCCAGCCGCGCAGGCGGCTGGGTACATATTCATGACTCAGAGAGTTTTTCTGGAACCTTATAAATAGCAAAGGCCCAAAATAGACTCCTAATCTACATTGGGCCTTTACTTTCATCAAAAGGCTAATTTGTTTTAAGCAACCGGCTGCAATCCACTCACATCAAAGAAGGCAGGTACATCACTAAATTCGTAACCGGCAATCTTGTCGGTGTTATAGAGAATCAGATCTTTATAGTAGGTCAAAGGAATGTCAATCACATTGCCTAAGTCGTAGTTGATGAGGTAGTTGTAGAGTTCCTGTACTTCTGTGGGATCATCTGTCTGCTTAACGGCATCAATCGCGTCAAAAAATTCCTGGGAACCGTCCACCTTGCTCAGAGAGAAGGTGTGCGGGGTCATGGCGGGCATCGCACCGAAGAAGCAGTGAGGTGAGGAAAATTCATACTCACCAATCCAATAGGTAATGTCAAAGTTGCCAGCCATCATCTCGGCATACCACTCCATCTTCTCGCTGCCCTTGAGTTCCAAGTTGATGCCAACCTTCTCCAACTGACTCTTGAGTAGGGTGGCATAGGAGGAAACCAGAGAGTCCTGCGCCGTGTCATAGATAAAAGTCAGGTTAAGCGCCTCACCGTCTTTCTCCCGGATGCCGGTTTCTTCATTCATTGCCCAGCCAGCCTCATCCAGAAGGGCTGCTGCTTTTTCGGGATCGTAGGGGTAAGTTTCCGTCAGTTCGATGTTGGTGTAGGGCGTTCCCTCCGGGAAAGGCATCTCTGCGATCCGCTCATAGCCGTAGGTCAAGCCATCAGAAAATTCCTCTTTATTGATGGCGTGGGACACCGCCTGACGAACTCTGGCATCCACCAGAGGTCCGCTGGAAGCGTTGAGGGTAATATCGCGGGCACGGGTATCCTTTTCCGCAATAGCTCCCCCGATTCCATCCAGAGCAGTGGCCTGCTGGTAGTCCTGATAGGAAATCATGGAGCTGCCGTAAATCAGGTCAATCTCGCCGGTCTGGAGCGCCTGCAGCCGTGAGGTGGAGTCTGGGATATACCGAGCGATGATCTCGTCGAAATAGGGTTCTTCGCCCCAGTAATTTTCATTGCGGACAAATCGGGTGTATTCGCCTGGCACATATTCTTCATAGATGTAAGGGCCAGTGCCAACATAACCCTGAACCGTCTGGAAATCGCCTTCCACAATTTGATTGGGTGACTGCATTCCGCCCACATCTGGCCAGCAGAAGTCATAGGCATAACCGTAGTAAGGGTGCGGATAGGTAATAGTGACGGTATACTCATCTGTGGCTTCCACGCTCTCAATATCGTAAATACCAGGGCAGGCCATATATTGAGGGTTGCTGTGCATGAAATCCAGATTCTTTTTCACAGCCTCGGCGTTGAAGGGGGTTCCGTCATGGAAAGTGATTCCTTGGCGGAGCGTCAACGTCATCACCGTCCCGTCCTCATTGAAAGAATACGATTCGGCCAGATTGCCTTTGACCTCCCCATCCTCGTATTTTAGGAGGGTTTCATAGAGCATGGTGCACATGGAGTAATTATAAACACCCATATAAAGCGGAGACAAAGTAGTTGTCTCGGTCATGGTTGCAATGGTAAGGGTTTTGTCTTGGGGGCTGTCTCCACTTTGGCTTCCAGATGTGGAGGATGACGGATCGCTGTTGGTCGGCCCGCCGCAGGCGCTCAATACCATGCAAAGGCAGAGCAACGCTGAAATCAGAGAAAACAGTTTCTTTTTCATGGTTATATTCCTTTCTTTGAATATTATATGGATTCAGTGCGGACAGCTTCCCGCACGAATACCCCTTGGTTTAATTCGAGAATCCGACTGGATATGCGATATGCTGTCTGCCGGTCGTGGGTAATCAGCAGATAAGCACAGCCAAATTCCTCATGGTAACGCTCCAGGACCTGCAGCACCGCATCCGCGGAAAGAAGGTCCAGTCCACTGGTGACTTCATCCAGCACCAGAAATTGCGGATGAATGGAGAGGGCACGGAGCAGAGAAAGACGGCGCTGTTCTCCACCAGAGAGTTGACGGACCGGGATTTGAAGCAGATGGGCGTCCATGTGAGTCAACTCCATCAATTCCTCAATTCTTGCCCGCCTCTGCCGTCTGTCCAGTTCTGTCAGGTTGCGAAGGGCCTCCTCTACATTGTGGTAGGCGGAGCGGGCAGGATTTAGTGTCCCGGAGGCATCTTGAAAGACGGCTTGAATATACTTCCGCTTTTCCCGCCATGTTGATGCCTTCCAGCGGGTAATATCTTCCCCGTTCCATGTAATAGTTCCGCTGTTCGGTTTTTCAATGCCAATCAGAAGCTGGGCCAGGGTACTTTTTCCGCTGCCGCTCTCCCCCAGAACAGCGACATTTTCTCCAGCAGACCAAGAGAAAGACACATCATGGAGGACCTGAAAAGGCATCTGTTTTTCGTCTATATAAGTTTTGGACACCTGATCCACTACAAAGCCTTCCATGACCAATCTTCCCCTTTCCTGGTTTCTGCGGCGCGAACAAACGCCTGTGTCCACTCCTGTTGTGGATAAGTAAACAACGCTTCGGTATTCTGACGCTCAATTATAGTGCCTTGCTCTAAAATCGCGGTATCCTTGCAGAGCATTTTCAAAGCAAATACATCGTGTGATACGAATAGGATACCGGCAGAATAGTAGGTCTTTTGCAGCAGCGTGAGCAGATGATCACGGTTCTCTGCATCCAAAGCTGAGGTAGGTTCATCCGCAAGGATATAGCGTGGAGCGAGTCCGCCCAGACAAGCCATGGATACCCGCTGGAGCATTCCGCCGGAGAGTTGGCTGGGAAAAGCGTTCAAAATCCGTTCCACATCTTCCAGATTGACGGCCAGCAGCTGTTCCCGGGCCAGCGTCAGCGCCTTGTCTTTCGATAAATTCAATCGGATGCGGAAGGTCTGCATCATCTGCGCACCAATTTTCATGTGAGGATCAAAGGCGGTCATCGGACTTTGTGGGATGAAGCCAAGTACTGTTCCGCAGTATTCCCGCCGTTTTCGGGCGGGAAGCCCTTCCAAAGACTGCCCATCCAACAGAATCTCGCCCGCCTTAACATCACAGCCATAGGGCAGAATCCCCATGATTGCCTTAATGATTGTGGTCTTGCCTGAGCCGCTGGCACCAGTCAGACCCAGCGGCTCTCCGGGGATGAGGGTAAAGGAGACATCCCGCACCAGCGGCTTGCCCTCCTTGGAACAGACGGTGAGATGTTTTACTTCAAGCATCGATTCGCCCTCCTGACTCCAGTTGGCGGCCCAGAAGGTTGAACGACAGGACGCACAAAAAGATAAACAGCATTGGATAGAGTACCAGCCCCGGTGCCAGTCCAAACGAGGTCCGCCCTTCGGACACCATGCTGCCCCAGTCGATGACCCCTTCCCCCAGACTCAGGCCAATAAACGAAAAGCCAGAAATAGAAAGGATCATCTCTCCCGCAGAAAGGCAGGAGAAACGGAACGCATCCCGAATGAGGTTTGGAAGAATGTGGACCAGCAGAATGCGAAAACGGGAAGCACCGGATGCCACCGCGCACAGAACATACGCCTTACTGTATTCAAGCTCCGTCTTGGTCTTTATTAGTTTGATCATCCGCAAGATAAGGGAGACCGTGAGGGCTACCACCATGGTGGAAACACTGTTCCCCCAAGTGCTGATGAAAATAATGAGGTAAGCGATGGGCGGAATGGCGGTAACCGCATTCAGAACACTTTCAAACAATACATTGCGTCCCGCTTTTCCCTGGCCCAGCAGAAGGCCGAGCAAGATACCGACCGTCATGACGATGGCGGAGCCCATCAGAACGATGCCCAGCGTAGTATAACCGCCATACAGGATGCGGGAGAGAACGCACCGGCCATGCTGGTCAGTTCCCAGCGGATACTCCGTACAGGGAGCCAAAAAGGACTGTGTAATCACGACCTCCTCCGGATCGTTGGGGGCAGCCAAAAAGCCTAAAAAGCAGAACAGGATCACCAAAGCCGGTAAAATGCTTAAAAAAAGGATATGTAACTTTTTCATTGTGACACCCCCTCAGCATGACCGCGCTGGAATATCCGCTGAAGAATGTCGGAAACAGTGTTGCAAATCACTAAAAAGAAGGCCAAAAACAAGATTGTGGCATGTATCATAGGTGTATCACGATAGAGTACGCTGTCTACGATGGAATACCCAAGGCCGGGTAAAGAAAAGATTTTCTCCACGATAGCAGATCCGGCCAAAGAGATACCGACCATTTGCAAAAAGCTGGGCGCCAGGCCGGCCAGAGCATGAGGTAGTGCATGAGTCCACAAAATCCTCATGTCGGAAAGCCCACGGCAGCGGGCATATACTGCGTAATCCTCGTTCATCTCTCGCACAATATTTTGGGAGAGAAGCTGGGAGTAGAGGGCGATTCCGCCTATGGCCAGACAGATAGCTGCAGGAAGATACCGCATTAGTCCCGTACTGGAGGCCACGGAGAGCCACCCAAAACGGACTGCAAACACATCGAGAAAAGAACTGGCAAGGAAGAATGGTGGAATGGATACGCCTACAATACAAACAAAAACCAATAGTAGGTGCGCCCATTTCTGCCTGCACCAATAGCACAGGCTTCCTACCAAAAGAATACCGACCGCTTCAATGACTGCCGCCATCAATACAATGCTCAATGTGACGCCCATTGCGCGGGATACCTCGCCTAAAACAGAACGCCCGTTGACTAATGAGGTTCCAAAATCTAAGTGGAGTGCGTCCCGTACCCATGTTCCATACTGAACCAGAAGCGGCTGATTGAGTCCCATCTCCTCCCGCAGCTCGTCAAGCTGCTCTGGCGTATATAACATAAAAGTTCTCCGGGCATAGGCTTCCGCCGCATCCACCGGAGAGAGCTTCACCAGTAAAAAAGAGAGAAAAGTCACAATCAGCAAGGTCAGCAGAAGTTCCATGATTTTTCTTACAGTGAACGAATGAAGCAGTCTTTTCAACGCATATTTCCCTCCCTTGCTTTTTTCTCGTTTGTGTGTTATTATTAGTTAGCGAAAGCTAACCGCCTTATAAATCATAGCACCTTTACTCACAAAAACAAGGGATTACTCATTTGTTTGGTCGATTGCGAAAATCATTTGGCCGATTGCAAAAAAGGAGGTGATGCCGGTGCGTACAGGATTCGAACAATTATGTCTTTCCCATCTGCCTCAGTTGGGGCTGAAGCCAGCCCGGAAGGGCCAGGAGGGAAAAAATGGGGTGGGTTTCACCTTTGTCCCGGAGCCAGATGTTGGAGAAGGCTATCTGTGGACTTATCCTATCAACGCAACCTGCTCGTTAACTATTTACGATGTGGTGTTCCATCAGGATATGTCCTTCCGTTATCATCACCCCGCTGCTCTAACGGTTGCGATCAGTTCTCCGGGCAGTGTGGAGCCTGTGTTGCCAAAGGCCTGCACCAACACGGAAAACCTGGTAGGTTACTTTTTGGAGGAGGGGACTTTTGGGCATACGATTCCCCAAAATACTCCAGTCCGAAGCATTGGGATTGGCCTGATGCCTGAGTTTTATGAACAGCAGCTCCCCGCATTGATGGGCCAGGATGCCACACAGATACGGAAAGCGGCTTGCGCACTGGATGGGACGGTGTCGCTACCAGAGGTAGAAGCCCTTCTCCACCAGATGGCGGCCTATCTGCCGCAGGCGGGAACTGCGGGCTTGCGCTATGAGGCAAAGGTATTCGACCTACTCGCTGCCCTTCTGGAATGGAATGACTTGACTTTATCCACCCCAACTGCCGCCTGTATATCCGCAAAAGATCAGGAGTCACTGCAAAGCCTCAAGTATTATCTGCTTCAGAATTATTCCGCTAAAGTAGACCTTCAGCGTTTGGCTCAGATGTGCTATATGAGCAAGTCAAAACTGACCTATCTGTTCCGTATGCTTTATGGTACCACAATCTATGAATTTATCCTGGCTTGTCGGATTGACCGGGCAAAAGAGTTATTAGCCGACCGTGAAAAAAAAATCAGTGAGATCGCTGCTCTGGTTGGGTATGAAAGGCAAAGCAGTTTCTCCGCGGCATTTCATCAGAAAACAGGCATAACGCCCAACGAGTTCCGCCGACAATTCTGGAACAAATAAAACAAAATAAAACAGAATATATTAAGCACGCCGTGATTCCACGGCGTGCTTTTTTGCAATCGGCCAAATCTATTTCGATATATTCCAGACTTCGGCTGGAGCGATTGCGCTTTTTGAGGACGGACAGTATCATTTAGTTAGTCAACGCAAACCTCTGAGTAAATACTTTTGTGCAGATATAGATAAGGAGATGGTGAGATGACCCAAAAGAAAAAAACAGGGATTTCCAGACTCTTAGAGTTTGGAGGGTGTTACCGTTGGATGACGGTGGTGGCCTGTATATTATCTGGACTCAGCTCCGTGCTTATGCTGTGCCCATTTTTGTGTATCTGGCTGGTTTTACGGGATGTACTGGCAGCCTTGCCAGACTTAAGCACGGTAAATGTGGAGGCAATGACCCTTTATGGATGGATGGCTCTTGGTTTGGCAGTAGGAGGTTTTCTTCTCTATTCGTTAGCTCTTTTATTTTCCCATTTGGGTGCGTTCCACACGGCCAAAAATATGCAGTCTCAGATACTGCACCATCTGGCTTCGCTCTCATTAGGCTTTTTCTCCCAGAACAGTAGCGGCAAACTGCGGAAAATCATCAATGAGAACACAGCGCAGACGGAAAACTTCCTGGCACACCAACTCCCGGATATGACCGGGTCGGCCGTGACTGCTGTGACGATGCTGGTCATGCTCCTGTTCTTTGATTGGAGATTAGGCGGCCTGTCCATTCTTCTGTTGGTTGCAGGATTCATGGTACAAATGTTGATGACCAACGAAAAATCTATGTCGTATATGCGAAAATACCAGGATGCTTCTGAACAGATGAACAATGAAGCGGTAGAGTATGTCCGTGGTATCCCGGTAGTTAAGGTTTTTCAGCAGACGATCTACTCCTTTAAGAGCTTTTACGCCGCTATCATGTACTACAAGGACAACGTAACGGAATACGCGCTCTCCTGTCAGGGGCCGATGGTGGCCTTTAATGTCATCATCAACGCCTCCTTTGCTGTACTAATCCCAGCGGGCATCCTTCTGATTAGCCCGGAACAGTATAGCGAGTTCCTGCTGGATTTGATTTTCTACATCCTGTTTACTTCCGGCAGTGCTGGCATTCTCAATAAAATCCTGTTTTCCGGCACATACCGTATGATGGCGCAGGAAGCGGTACGACGAGTTGATTCTCTGCTGGCAGAGACTCCTGTGGTGGAACACGAGCCCTCTCGGATACCGAATCAGAACGATGTGGAGTTCCGGGATGTGACTTTTACCTATCCAGGCGGCAAAGCGCCCGCACTCTCTCACCTGTCGTTCCAAGTCCCGGAGGGGAAAA
>ENA-UOJQ01000411-UOJQ01000411.1-human-gut-metagenome-genome-assembly--contig:-P63-NODE-411-length-50866-cov-15.990179_pt1 | contig 50866 bp, 51 predicted proteins | sample MGYA00242352_ERZ723899 | MGnify/ENA metagenome assembly ERZ723899
TTCTCTGTTTTGACCAAAAATTTATGTACCCTAAACGGGGTGCTGAATAGTTACATTAATATATTTGTTTATATTCTATATGGAGGTATGATATGGTTTTTCTTTGAAAATATCACCCCTTTTTTGTTTATAGTGGAACTCTATATTATACCGCTTATTGTTAATTTATTTTTTTGTGTGTTATATAGTCTAAAAAGGAAAAGAACAATGGCAATATTTATGTCACCAATTATTTCAATAACAAATTATATTGTGCTGGGGGTAATATTTCAACTTAATGGAGTGTGGCAAAATTTTGTTGATGAATATACTGTTAGTTTCAAAAATATAAATATTTCTATCAGTTCAAGTATGGTGACTACATCACAAATTGCATTTATTATTCTTTTATATTTTGGATTAAATTATTTAGTTTGTACAATTATTAAAGGAGGAATGCAAAATGAGCATATTAAAAGTAAAGAATCTGTCTAAAAAATTTAAAAAAAATGATTTCTATTCTTTAGAAAATGTAAATTTAGAAGTTAATGCAGGTGATATTGTAGGACTTATTGGAAGAAATGGGGCTGGAAAAAGTACATTACTTAAATTAATTGCAAAATCTTACATTCCAACGACGGGAACTATTGAGCTTAATGGATGTGATATTTTTCTACAAGATAATATATTAAGAAATGTAGGAATCATGATAGAACCAACTTTTTATCCGTATATGTCCGTGAGAGAAAATTTAGAATTTTATTTGGAATTGCATGGAAAAAAGGAGTATAAGAAGAACATTGATGCAATATTGAATTTAGTTGACTTAATAGGAAAGGAAAAAAGTAAACCAGAAAATTTTTCATTTGGAATGAAACAGAGGCTTTCTCTTGGAATTGTCCTTGTTGACGAACCAGAGTTTTTGATATTAGATGAGCCGTTTGTCGGGTTGGATCCTTATGGGGTTCAAGAGTTGATAGGTATCCTAAAAGAATGGGTAGATAGGAAAAATATATCTATGATTATTTCAAGTCATCAGTTAGGTGAATTGGAAAGTATATGTAATCGTTTTGTAATGCTTGAAAATGGCAAGATGATTAATATTAAAAAGGAAGAGACTAGCAATCTTAATCAGTATTTTGCAGATAGGGGGGAAGAAAGATGAGTACTATGTTTGGTCCGGTGTTTCGAACAATATATAAGAAGAAAGAGGCAAAGATTTGTATGCTATTCAGTCTTTTCCCGTTATTGTTGATCGTAACAAGTTTTTTGCCTACGAATTTTATGAAATTAAATGGTGTAGCGGGTTCAATGAGCTGTATGGAATTTTTTGAGGCTGTCGTTTTTGTTCAGTTTCAATTAACATTACCATCTATTGCATTTATGTATCTAGCAGTTACCTGTATATATGATGAGATTCATAAAGGCAGATTATATTTATATAAAGATATTTCAAAAATAAAAATCTTTGGATGCAAAGGGTTAGGATTGATAGTTTGGTATTTAATTTATTTAGGCACAACATTTTTAACAAGTGTATTTACATATTATGTATATGTTAGCAAACTATCCTATGCGTCAGGAGCGTTTTTGCCAACAAAAGTAGAAGATTTACAGTATATTGTAATTGGATTGATGGGAACCGTACTAACTTTTGTTATTAGCCTTTTATTAGTAACGGTACTTTCAACATTTTTGAATAACGGTACAACCTTAATTATTGGCATTTTATTTTCGTTATTTTCTTCTATTGCGCCTAGTCTGGATAAGATTAATATGTTCTTCCCAACGGGATTTTTATATACTTATGAGAATATAGGATTTAAAAATGCAGTTATATATATTTTTTTGCTATCAGTGGTATATATCGGAGTTATTGTGGGCGTGGGAAAATACAAGGTTACGAGAATTGAGTATTAAAAATGAAACGAGAAGCAAGGTCAAATATTGCTAGTATTTTAGATATTAGTATAAAAAATAAAAAGGGTTTTTTGATCGCCATTCTGTTTTCGCTTTTTTCAGCAATCGTATCATTACTAATTCCTTTGGTAGTGGGAACATTTATGGAAAACTTGACTGATGTAGGCGAGAAAATTAGTCCTGAGAAGATATTTAGTGCGGTATTAATATTTATAGTTGTTTATATATTGCAAGGGCTGTCATCATATGTATTGTTTGATGACTTTTCAAATTGGTTAGATACTGATATTGGAGAGAATGGGCATAAACTTTCAGAGGGGCAAAAACAGAGAATAAATATAGCTAGAGCAATAATATCAAAACCTATTATATTGTTATTGGATGAGATTACATCGAATCTAGATTCGGAAACAGAACATCAGATAATGCGTTTAATTGAAAGACAAACAACAACAACGATTGTTATAATTGCCCATAGATTAAATACTATCAGAAATGCAGATTTGATTTACGTTATGAATGAGCAAGGAAAGATTGAAAGTTATGGTACCCATCAATATTTAATAGAAAATTGTGAAATATATAAGAAATTAGTAAGGAATGCAGTATATTGTGGGTAAATAGTGGTGGGGTCTTTCTCTGTAAATGGAAAGTTTGTCAAGTAAAGAATATAAGTTTTTGTGGAATTTTCTGAATAGCACATTTTACGACTTGTGGACTATGGTATTTCAAGAGTTTTTAGTTTTAAGATTAGCGATTATAGAAAACTAATGAGAAATGTTAAAAGGGAGAAAAATGAAATTTTGTAATTTAAAATAGTGACAATTTTGATTACTTTAACTATAATATGTACATGTGTCCCAATAAATACATATGCAGCGAGGAGTGGAACTGCTAGTCAACCATGCAAACTTAAGGATGGTACAAAAAAGGTAGTGTCAGCAAAAGAGTATTGGTTTTCATGTACAACGAGAGGTGTCACTGACTTTATTATAAAAACAGGAAAGAAATCTGATATAATTGTATATAAAAAGAAAACATTTGGTAAAAAACAGATATTTTCTGTAACTTCAAAAACATCATTCTCAAAAACATTAAGTGATTGTGCAATCAATAATAATTCTAATAAGTATCTGGTATACGTTAAAGCACCATCATCAACCTCTATTAGTTGCCAAATTAAAACTCATACCGATACTATTACAAGTAGTAAAGGAGCAATGTGGGTGCCTGATGATAAATCCGCTAGATATGACACAAATATTTTATATATGAGATATTGGTATGTAGATAAAAATAGAGTTGGAAAGATTGTGGATATGGTTAGCCATGCTGATTTTCTTGATTTACAATCTAGTTTAGCGAATGGGACGATAGGCGTTTCTAGCTTTGTAATAACACTAGGGTTTCCGAAGACAGGTGTGATATTAGGAATTGCTGGTTGTTTGGGGTCTTTAACAGGACCATTTGATTTTAAACAACAATGTTTAGATAAAATTGATAAAGTTGCTGGATACGCAGGTACAGAACATGGCGAATCAAAATATAAAAGAGGGTGTCTGATAATAGAATATATGTATAATGGACAAACACTTTATGAGTTCAAATCGTGGAATGGGAAAAGTATGAAAGGACCTAAAGGTTGGACCGGAAAATTTACGATAAATAAGTGAAAGGGATAGAGTGTATGTGGGAAAAAATCAGTATTGTAATATGGATTATATTATTTATTGTTAGTTTAGGTAATATGATTTATTGTATTGCTAATCACGATATTGTTAGATTAAGTTCAAGTGTGATTTGGACTATCGGAACAATGATATTGATGATTAGAGATATAATTCATTTAAAAAAGAAAAAATAAAAAATTTTATGTAATGTTTATAAAGCAAAACATAATGAAATTGTGGGAACAACAAATTATGTAATAGGTATAGCTGCCGGAATGTTAGATGGGATGGGATTAAGCTCACTTAAAGGGGCATTCATGGCCAGAGGTACATATGAAGTTTTGAAGTTGATTAAGGCGAAAGGAGAAGGTATATTTGTAAGCGACCATTAAATGAGTCAATTACAATATACCAGGAAAAACAAATGTGGGATAAGATAGATTTATTAATTAGATTTTTATTGATCATAGTTAGCCTTGTATTTATGATATTATGTATTATAAATCAGGATCATAAATTATTTTCCGCAATAATTTGTGTTGGTGGTACTACTTGTTTATGGATTAAGAAATTAATAGACAATCATAAAAAGTTATAAGTGTGTTTTATATAAGGCGATAAACGATGATTAGCATTGAAAAATTAACAAAAACATATGGCAGTAAAAACATTATTACCAACTGGCATTTTACATTTGAGAATGGGAAGATCTACGGGTTGATCGGAAGAAACGGAATCGGTAAGACAACCATTCTTAAGTGCATGAGTGGGCTCTGCGAGGCGGATGCGCATAAGCTGAGTACGGACGCGGCGGAACGAATGAAAATGAAATTGGGTATATGTGATGATGAAACTAATGGAGGGATAGAGAATGAGGAAAAAAACCATTATAGAAATTGCAATGCTTATAATTGCAGTGATACTTATAAGCATAGTAATATTTATGATGTTGTTTTATAGAAAGACAAGTATGATTTCTGTTGAGCCGAATGAGGTAACTTCTGTTAGGATTGTTAATGGAAATAATGGTAATATGTTAGAGCTTTCGGAAGAAGAAATTAGTGATTTAACAAACAGATGTCGTGTAATCGATTGTAAAAGAATAATAAATAAAGAACCAGGTTCAGGTTGGAGTTATAGTATAGACTTTTCATATGGCAATACATCAAAATCGATTGTATTGGTATCAAGTGAACTTTGTGAAATCGATAATGTATATTATAGAATGGAAGAAAAAGATGGAGAAGATGTAATCAACATAATTAAGAAATTCTATGAAGAGAATAAGGAAAGAATTAAGAGCGGAACAGGTAATTAAATATGGTAAACTGGATATATGAATTAGAGTGGAACTGTGATGGTAATTTACTGTTTTATATACAGAATGAAGGAGAAGGTATTGCGCTTTTGTGGCAGTGTGAAGGTCAACATTCGGCGGCAATATATGTCTTAAATCATAGTTTTTTATATAAATGGGGAAATAAAGCAAAAGAAAAACGAAACGAATTAAATGAATTTGTCAAAAAATTCATGGAAGATAGTGAAATTCCTGATGAAAATTTTAATATTTGTTATGATAAAAATGTCTGTAATTACTATGAGGATTTTCGATTGGAGCAGAAACCATTTGATTTGCTAGAATATTTATACAATATGTACGGTATGGAAACGAATGGGCTAAAAGAAACTATTGACAAAAGATGGAACCATTTGATACAAAGGGAGAGAAAACAGGCGTGATTAATTACCTATATAAATTAGTATGGAATGAACAGGATCAGATGCTTTTTGAAATCACGAATGGAAAAACGGTAATATCCTTGTTATATTTAGAAGATATTAATCGCCCGGGTGAACTTATGAGAGATTTTCCTTATTTGTATCCAACATATTATGCTTCAGAAGAAGAATGGGACGATGATAGAAATATGGTTTTGGCATGCAATTATGTTTTCGATTATAATATCTGGAAAAGCACCGAAGAGAAATTTGAAAAGGTACGAGAGGATTTGTATTATATTGCAGAAAGCATGATTGAAAACCGGGGGAATATTCGTGTGAAGTTCGACTTGAAATATGACCAGGAAGTCATTACAATGTATGAAGAGAATAAAGCAAGAGAGCAATTAATGGCTGCTTTAAAAGCGAAAAATTAAAGGATAGTGTCAGCCCGGCCGAAGGCAATTTTAATGGGGTTGATGTTCAAAGTTGGAGGTTATCAATATGGGAAAAAGCAGGAACTTGATTTTGAAGACAAATGGACATATGTGAAAAACAGAAGTGTAATGTCCACAAAAAACAGAAAGATAGGACATATGCAGAATAATTGATTGAAAATGTCCTGTAAATAGATATTTATTGGAACAAAATTATGGAAATTTGATACATATGTCCAATATAAGAAAAAAGCAAGGAGATTTATTAAGAGAAAAATTGTATATGTCCAAAAAGCGAAAATGGTGAGGACATAATAATAAATTTCTATGTATATGTCCAAATCATGGAACTATACGCAACAAAATTCGACAGCAGTACACAAAAGTTTGTCATCCAGTATAATGAATCGTGTCCATTGACATACATAAAGCACTTCGCAGCAGATAACCGTGAAGTGCTTCTTTTTTGGGTATAAACTTCCCCATTACTCTTTATTTAAGAAGTTCCAAAAGCGTAGTTCTGGCATTCCAGCAGACCAACTACTTGGAGAGGTTTGGACTGGGAAACCGTAGGCCGCTGTGTCAATCGTGCTCTTCACGATTTAGAACCAGAGCGTTCAAGAAGACTTGATGGTCTGGTTAATTCAAGGTTGTTACTGGAGATGGTGCTAAATGGATTACAGAGTGTGTAAATGAATACACTCCTGAAACGGTTGTTGAAAAAGAAATCGATCACGTTACTGAATCAACTAGGCAAATAAACAAAATAGAGAAACCCGGAAAGGGAGAAATAGTAAATTGCTGTCTCTTCTTTTCCGGGTTTTTTGATTCTATACAATTTTTATTCTGCACATAATGTTCATTATTTGTACGAAGCGAAAAAAAAGAGACGGCTATGTGTATCATAAAAGCAATTCATTTTCTTTTTGAAAACAGAGGAATAGAATAGAATCACACAAGAAAATGCTTGAACAAAGGAGTTTATAATATGGGGCTGAAAATCGAAAATCTGACAAAAACATATGGTGATTTTAAAGCGCTTAATCATGTTTCATTGGAAGCTGAAAATGGGAAGATTCTTGGAATCTTAGGCAGGAATGGTGCAGGAAAGACCACCACCATTAAAAGTATTATGGGAATCATTGAACCCGAAGAAGGAAGCATTACGTTTGATGGGATAGATATTCGAAAGGCAAAGGTGTCCATTGGATATTTACCAGAGGAGAGAGGATTGTATGTGAATGCTGTAGTTAAGGATCAGTTATTATATTTTGCGATGCTTAATGGTATGGATAAAAAAGCAGCTTTCACTGAAATAAAAAAGCTTTTGGAAGAATTCAAAATTCCGGGTTATCTGAATAAAAAGGTCAAGACGTTATCCAAAGGAAATAAGCAAAAGATCCAGCTTATCAGTGCGATTCTTCATAAGCCGCAGATGGTAATTCTGGACGAGCCGTTTAGTGGATTAGACCCGGTCAATATTGAGCTTTTTAAAAGTACGGTTCTTGATTTAAAGAAGTCAGGTGCAACGATTCTTTTTAGCAGCCACCGCATGGAAGATGTAGAAGAAATGTGCGATCGAATAGTTATGCTTAATAAAGGAAATGTTGTAGAAAACAATACCGTACAAGCGCTAATAAACAAATATTCGAGAGAGGATGTTATGAATATTGTTACGAGTGCGGATATCACGGAATTGATTGCAGAAAGCGGGTTGAAGTTGGAAAGCCGTGAAAATATGAGTTTTGATGTGCAGTTTAATGATCGGAATAAATTACAGCATTTATATGCACGTATTCTTGAGAGCGGTATTGAGTTGCAGGGAATACGTAGTAGAAAAACGTCGCTGCAGGAAATCTTTATAAAGGAGTTGGCAGACAATGAATAATAAAACAGGAAAAGTAATATGGTTTACATTTAAACAGGTTGTTACCTCGAATTGGTTTTGTCTGATTTCGGTATTGGGGTTAGTATGTGTATTCTTATCAACGCAAATAGATAAAATTATCGGTGCGATTTATGGAACAACAGCAAATATTTCAGGACAGGGAAGCGTCACATTATCGGAGCATGATGCAACATTTCTTTTGCAGATTTCAATTGTGGCAATATTGTTTCTGATGATTCTAATTTATGGATCAAGTATTGCAAATTCTGTTGTTGAAGAAAAAAGCGGAAGAATTATAGAGACTTTGTTATGTTATGTTAAACCATTACAGTTACTGGTTGGAAAAGTAATCGGTTATTTATTGGGAGTTATACTTCAGGTAACTGTGTGGGTAGGATATTATCTGCTTTTGGCAAATATCCTGGAAATGCCTTCGAATCCAGTTTTTGTAACGCTTGGAGAAATGCCACCGCAGACATATGTGCTGTTGATTGTAGCTTTGATTAGTGGATTTGTGATGTATGCATTTGCGTTTGCAGCATTATCTTCATATGCAAATAATGCACAGGATTCCACACAGTTAATGTTTCCGGTGGCGCTGATCGTGTTGTTGGCATATTTTTTGAGTATGGCAGTTATGAATGGATTTACTGGAATTTGGGCTAGGGTATTTTCGATGGCACCGTTCTTCTCACCAATTGTTTCTGTTGTCACAAATGATTTGATTCAATTAACTTGGGCAGAAGTTGCTGAAAATGCAGGAATTCAGATGTTGGAAGTGGTGATTGTGGCGCTGATCTGCGCAAGATTTTATCGACGGGGAGTTGTAAGTTATGGTATCAGAAAATTGTCTTTCAATAAGTTGTTCAAAAAGGGGTAAAACAGTTGTTGTAGTGGGAGCGTGTAGCAGCATTGGAGATGCGCTTATCCCTGAATTATTAGATAAATATTCATCCATGGTTTTGACAGAAAGTCCGCAGAATTTCGAAAGTTTAGTTGGAAAGTATGGGGAAAAACCTAATGTCAAACTTTTGGAGATGGATGTATTGAATAAAAGTCAAATTAAGACTTTGGATATATATATTGAAGAAAAAAAATTAGTTGTTGATTCATTTGTATATTTAGCAGGAATAAATGTGTTGGTATCTGCATTGGAAACGACAGAAGAAATATGGGACAGAATTATAGATGTTAATTTAAAAGGCTTTTTTTTCGTTAGCAAAGTGATTGCCAAAAATATGATTCTTAATGGAGGAGGAAGTATTTTGGGGATTGCTTCGCAGCATGCAGTTGTGGCCAATGTGGATAGGGCTGCTTAGGTACTTAATTAAAAAATAGTATCTACTGCTTTAAATTATTAGTCTAAAATGGTAAAATTTGTATATGAAAAAATTTGAATAAATTAGAATTACCGGAAGGAAAGTTAGAAATGCCTTATCAAATAGGATTATGTGATGACGAAAATTATCAGTTGAAAGTAAATACATTATTTTTAAAAGAAATTGCATCAAAGAATAAGTATGATTTGGAATATCATGAATTTACGTCAGGAAAGCAGTTAAGAAATTATTTAGAGACAAATAATCTGGATGCTTTGTTTTTAGATATTGATTTGGGAGAGGAAACGGGAATAGAAATTGCAACCTGGATTGCAAGAAAGTATTCGCATATTATTACTGTTTTTGTAACAGGACATAGGGAATTTGCAGTAGAAGCATTTGAAGTGGATGCAGTTGGGTATCTGGTAAAACCATATGATATTAAAAAAATGGAAAATGTCATGAAAAAGGTAATAACACAGCTGGAGAAAAATGCGCATGATCAGGAAGTTCATGAGATTGTTATTACCGAAGAAAATATTAAGAAAAAAATAGATTGCAGAGATATCTTATATATACAAAGACAATTAACCAAGAGTATTATTAAAACCCAAAATAGAAATTATCAAATATATGAGCCGATTAGTTCATTGTGTGAACGCATAGGAAATTCTTTTGTGAGAATAAATCAGGGGGAAGTTGTTCGTATTTCTTTAATAGCTGGAATTAGAGGAAATATAGTCTATCTTAAAAATGGCATGGAAATGGCTATTGGTAGGACGTATCGAAAGTCTGTAATGGAAACATATTTTGGAAAATAATTGGATAAAGGGTGTATTCGAATGAATACGCTCTTTTATTTTGCATATTTTCCTGATTATTTTACATACAGGATACAAAAAATATAGATATTTTGTGATATAAGCAGAAATCCTTTATCTTTGGAAGCGAATACATATAGTATGTATATATAAGGTGTTAAAAAATTGAATGTGTTGGGAATGAAAATATGGAGATATATAGAGGTGCTGCAGAAAGATTAGTAGAAATATATGATTTCGATTGGAAAGAAAATGAAAGAATGAAAGAAGCCTGCATTTGCAGTGTTGAGGCGATGATAGCAAATGGATTGGACTCAGTAATTGTATTTACATTTGCATTGTTGGCTGGAATTTTTATAGAAATGTTAATTTTTTTTGTGACTTTTGGAATGCTGAGATTTTATGCAGGGGGTGCTCATGCTAAAAATTATGTTAGATGTGTTTTGATGTATATATGTGTTGTGTGTATAAGTATATTTATCACAAGAAGATGTATTGTTGCAGCAGATATATATACAATTATAATCTGTTTATTAAGTATTATTTTTTCAGGCATAATTAATTACAAGTATGCTGCCCGCCAAAAAAATTTAGGAAAGAGAGGCGGGAGTTATCGAAGGTGTGCATTTGCAATTTATTTGTTCATATCTGTATTTATTTTCGTATCATGCCTTGTGTATATATTTTTAAACATGGGTTTTTTTCAGAAAATAGTTTTGATACAGGCTTTTGCGTTAGTTGCACAAAGTATTGCTTTGTTTTTGGATCGTGAAGCGTGTACAAATGAATAAAGGAGGTAACGAAGTTATCAGAGTAGAATTAATGGGAAAGAAAAATCAGTATGATAATTGTGTGCTGGATATCAATAATAAAGGCATCATATATATTGTTTGTAAAAATGCAGAACAAAAACAAGCGTTAATGGATCTGGTTATTCATTATTTTAAAAAACATAATAAGAAGGTAGATGTAATTGATATAGATAAAATAGATTCGGATTTATGTGTACGGAATTATTTGGTTTTCTATACAATGGTTATGGGAGTGTATGAAAATGACACAATACAAGAATTTACAACACTATTTCAACAGATTGGAATGGATCGAATATTGGACAAACCTATCAATGAATTGAATAAGCTTGAGAAAATTAAAGTGAGATCCATTGCAGCGTATGTGAAGAAAAGCGAATGCTTGGTGGGAAAGGATTTATTAGGGGAGTTTAATGTAGAACAACAGGAGGATATTATTACTTTTTTTGAAAAGTATTTAAAAAAAAGTCAGTGTTTATGTTTATTGTTTGAGAGCAGAAAGCTGCAGAGGGAAGAAGATGTAGATGCTGTCTTTGTAGTATAGAAAGGAAGTGTATGATATGACGTATCAGATAGGTTTATGTGATGACGAAATATATCAAATTAAGGTAAACGGATTATTTTTAAAAGAAATAGCTGCTAAAAACGATATGGATTTGGAGTACCACGGATTTTCCAGTGGTGCACAATTAAAGAAATACTTAAGAGATAAAGAACTGGATATTTTGTTTATGGATATTGATTTAGGAAACGAGTCAGGAATTAAAATTGCATCACAATTGTCGCGTCAGTATCCTAAAATGGTAATATCTTTTGTGACGGGGCACAGGGAATTTATGGAAGAAGCATTTGATATAGATGCCATGGGGTATTTAGTAAAGCCATATGAAATAAATCGTATGGAACGGGTGCTTCGCAGATCAATTTTACAGGTTATGGCACTAAAACAAAGTGTAAAAGAACCGGAAATAACAGTTATCGATGAAAACTTGAAGAAAAAAATAATTTGCAAAAATATTATTTATATACAAAGGCAGCAATATAAAAGTGTGGTAGTAACACCACAGAGAGAGTATTGTGTATACGAACCGATAAAAGCATTATATAAGCGCGTAGGGGCAGGATTTTTAAGAGTAAACCAAAGCGAAGTCGTAAATATGGACTACATTAATACAATTGAAAATAATATTGTAATGCTAAAAAATGGTATGCAAATGCTCGTTGGAAGAACTTATCGTAAGGATGTGATGCTCCGTTATTTTGGAGCAAAGTAGAATGTGTAAAAAAGGAGAATGCATAATGAATAATATGGGATTTAAGAAAAAAATAGCAAATAAAGTGGTAAATACGGCGATTAGGAGTGCAAAATTATCAAATCAAAAATGCTTATTCCTAATGGGAAAACCTAATGAGAAAGTGCATTTGTGTGTGGGAGATTATGAAAAATTGAAAATTTTTATAAATCAGTATTAATTTAAATTGGGATAACAATTTTTACACAGAACAAATCATTTACGGTAAATGTAGTAATTCCATGGTAACTATCCACGATGGATCGAATGGTTTTCGTACCAATTCCATGGTAGGATTTATCTGATTTAGTTGTAACTAAGTTACCCTTTTCAAAAACAGGAGCAACAACATAGTTGTTCTGACATTCGATAACAAATTGATTATCTGTTTTTTTTATCATAAAGTGAATGTAAGGGTCTTTATGTTTTGAGGAAGCTTCAAAGGCATTCTCGAGAATATTACCAACAACAGCGCAGAGGTCACTGTCGGAAAACGGGGTAGTGCTTGTTAAAAGCTCTGTATCGAAGGTGATTCCAAATTGATGGGCCTTACTGATTTTATTATTGAGCATGACAGAAAGCACTTTATTATCTGTAAAAATAAAACTGTTTGCAACGGCCAGTTCTTCTGTTATTGTGGAAAGATAATTTTTTGCATCATCATATTCCTGCATGGCCAGAAGCCCTTGAAGGACCGACATATGATTGTTCATATCATGGCGTAAGGAGCGAAGATCATTCACGACGATGGTCATATCTTCATTTTGTTTGTGTTCCATTTCAATTTGCTGCATTTTGAGATTGGTCAGCATAATTTCTTCGGACTTTTTGGTAATTTTTTTAAGCAGGTATAGAGCCAGACAAGAAATTAGAAGCATTACAAAAATGGAAAGTGTAATGGCGATATCTGTTGATAAATACAGATTATTAAAATAAAAAAAGGTCGAGATACTAAGTGTATACAGAACGTCTACTAAAATGATTGAAAAATATTCTTTTGTAAAGTAATTGGATATTCTTTTGGATGATCGAATTAAGAAAAATATTATTAAAAAAATTAGTAGGCGTGATAAAATAAGCCCTAATACTTGAGTGCCCGAATTCTCTGCAATATTTTGCAGGGAAGAGCCGGTTATTAACAGGGCAATTGGTATTGTGATTATTTCTCCTAAAAATATAATAAAAAAGGTGCAAATGATCCAGAGAACTTTTTTGTACAAATTGTCTTTATAAAGTGTTAATAATGCAAAAAAGAATAAAAGTAAAAATAATAGTTTGAGTGGAATATTGGGAAATATTTTTGTTGAAAGTTCTGCCGAAAACCAAAGCAAATAGGTAATGCAATAGGCTATAAGTTGTGTTTTCTTAGAAAATCGTGAAGTTAATTTATGTGATAATAGAACATAATATGCCAGAAAATCAACAATATTAAAAAAATAAGAAATAAATGTATAAAACAAATCTAACATAAATAACCTCACTAAAATTTAATAACAGAATGACTATAGAGGAACAACAATTTTTGCATAGAACAAATTATCTACGGTAAATGTAGTAATTCCATGGTAACTATCCACGATGAATCGAATGGTTTTCGTACCAATTCCATGGTAGGATTTATCTGATTTAGTTGTAACTAAGTTACCCTTTTCAAAAACAGGGGCAACAACATAGTTGTTCTGACATTTGATAACAAACTGCTTATCTGTTTTTTCATCATAAAGTGAATGTAAAAGTGTCTGCTTTTATAATAACATAACACTTATTATGGAACAAGATTTTTATAAACAAACAGTGTGTGAAAAGCATTCGTTGTTACTGTTCAGAGGTAAACTTGTAACAAAAGAACCGATGGTACTGTAAATAGATATTTATTGGAACAAAATTATTGAAATTTGATACATATGTCCAAATCATGGAACTATACGCAACAAAATTCGACAGCAGTACACAAAAGTTTGTCATCCAGTATAATGAATCGTGTCCATCGACATACATAAAGCACTTCGCGGCGAATAACCGTGAAGTGCTTCTTTTTTGGGTATAAGCTTCCCCATTACTCTTTATTTAAGAAGTTCCAAAAGCGTAGCTCTGGCCTTATTTTTCTGGTCTCCTGGATAGCTGACACCAATGCGATAACTAATGGTGTCTTTGACCTGATAAGCATCTATGGAATCATAAGAATCATCGGATGCGTTGGTTGTTGTGATAATTTTCCAGGTTTCGCCGGAGGCGCTGGTGTAATCTTCTGTAGTGTAAATGCTGGCATCATCCATATTGGACGGATAATCAATATCAACGTAATCCGAAATTGTGCTATGTTCCGTATAAATGTCGGCAGAGGCAGAAACGGAAAGATCGGCATTTTCGCAGGAATAACTCTTAAGGAAAGAGATATAGCAAATATTGCCGGATCGATCACCAAGTGCAGTGACTTCGACGTGTTCAGGTGTCTGCGGCAATTTTATAGGCTTTAATTTATCGTATCCGATATAAGCAAGTGCTTCGTCTTCTGAAGAGAAACTTTTATAAACAGAACCCGGAGACCAGCTGTTGATTGGCTGGTATGTTTTGTACTGTTGGATAAAAGTGTCTTTTTCATCCCGGACACTTCCGGTAATTTCAGCATCTGCGACTTTCGTAATTGCTTCGGTCAGGCGGTATCCTCCTTCGGAAAGGGAGGAATAGACAGTATTTAAAATACCGGCTTTGGCAAGAAGTGCCTGAAATTCGGTGGCAGAACTGCGGAAGTGTGCACAAGTGCCACGGAAGTCCTCTTCGCCTTGTTCTTTTGTGTAAGTAAAATGTGTTTTTTGACCGTCCAGCGAATAGGAAAATGTCACACTGCCAAGATTTTCGGTGCAGACAAGAATAACCATGGCATAGTTTTTCATGGTTCTTTCCAGTTCTGTCTGTTGGGATTTCTTAAAAGATCCATCGAGATTCATTGTCCAGCCATATGGCTCATTGGTTGTCTGCAATTCGTGTGTTGCAATCGGAAGTACATCATTGATTCCGAGCGCCGTGAGGGTTTTTCCGTTGTCAGACATGCTTCCGACATAAGGGTGAATGGTGTTATAAATCTGTGCGGCCTTTGGCTGGATGGCAGTACCGTTTTCCCATGCAATCCAGTCGTTGACATACACTTTTTCAATCTTATGCTTTTCGGTGGTCTCATCGGAAAAAGTGTTGTTTTTGGATGCAGACAAACGGTTGGCCCGGACATTGATTGTGACAATTCCGGGATTGTCAGCATCGACCGTGTAGTTTATGCCAGATATGCCAAGTGAGTGATCGGTAAGAGATCCCTTAATCTGGATTTTTTTGGAATCTGTCACGGTCACAGAATAATTCATCATGGATGTATCCGTCATGGAACGTGGGGAAATGTATACTTTCCATCCCCAGAATCCGGAAAGCAAGAGAGCAACCGTTAAGACCGAGGCCAGAATCCGGTTCCGGTTTTTTTTGCGGTTTTTCTTCAAAAAATCTATGGTGGATGCGTCCACCGGATCTTTTTCAGGAAGTGATTCCGGTGCCTGCATGGCAGCAAGAATTCGCCGGCAATCTTCGCAGTTTTTTACATGAGATACAATTGCGGTGTTTGTTACATCGCTTGTGAGATGGTCAACATAACTTGGCAACAGATCCTGTACAACTTCGCAGGTTAACACATTTTTCCCATGGAAGAAAGTACTTCCTGCTCTGCGGATGGAGAAGGGGTAATATGTGCCTCGGCATCCGTCAGATCCTCGTGCAGTGGGTGCTTTCGCAGGTAGGACAAATATTGATTTTTGGCAATCGCACAGAGCCAGGTAGTGATTTTGCAGCTTCCATCGTAGCGATTTATACTGTTGACTGCCTGACAGAACGTTTCCTGGGCCAGTTCTTCCGCAATGTCCGGATTGTGGACCAATGACATCAGATATTGGTAAACCATCTGAAAATGCTGGCGGTAAACGGTGTCCATGTCCTGCATGATCGGGCTCCTTTCTTGTGGGATATTGATTGGTTACATGGATTAATGTAAAAAAATGTGATTTTGTTACAAAAAAATAAAAAATCAGCCCGCAGTTCTGCGGGCTGTGTTCTTAGGCAATGTTGCGACGAATTTCTTTGTACTGTCTTCTTTTAAGAGGATGGATCTTACCACAGTTTTTACACATAGTTCCTCGCTTTTGACAGAAACCAAATGTTGGAATATGAAATAACGTAAATCTCCAAATCTTTCGGAAAAGCATCTGTGGAGCAAAATGACCACAATTCTCACATTGTACTGGCTGAAGTTCTGCGTCAGTTTTTAAATCTGTTCTCGTACCATATATAATAAACATTATTGTGTACCTCCGGTTATATTTTTTAATAAATTCATGATATCATCAAAATCTTTTGACTGTTTCTTTGAAATGCCGATGACATGTTGCTGACCATCTGCTGTATCAAGAGCAATTCCGGAACCATTTATCGGATGCCCGTTCACCATACTTGTTTGATAGACATTTATGACATTATCCAATGGAACGACATGAAACCCTTCTTTTTCCGCCAGAAAATCCATTGCATAATGCGGTAAGATCAATAATCGCATGGACTTGGATAAAGTCTGTGATCCGGTCTGAAAATCATCGTATATAGTCTGTAGCTGTCCGTTTGCTTCAAGCATATCAGCTTTTTTGCGAATTGCCTTTTTGCGTTGATTGACAGCACTTTGGAACATAAGTGTAATGATACCAACAAAGATGCCGACTCCGAAAAATGGATATCCAGCCGACAAAGTATCATAGGTGGTATCCAAATAGCAGGAACCCAAAATGGTATCAACATTTTCACTGGTTAGACCATAGGTATCCAGTAAATAGCTTTTTGCTTCGTCTGGCAAAGTCTCGCTTTTTCCTTTAATCTCTACTGGTTTGTAGGATGCAAGTTCTTCATCTGTCATATTTTTAGATACTACAGGAAAGTCATTCTTAGGATTCAAGCCGACAATATACATATTGTTATCTTCACCGATGGCGAGCTGCAGCTGCATGTCCTTGTATTTGTCACCTACCAATTCGGCAAATGGTTCATCGACACATAAGATCTTGGTCTTCGCAAAGCCTTCTTTGTTACTATCGTAATCAGAATAGGTAGGAAGACATTTTATAACACCGACACCAATGCAGAGAGCGCATAGTACATAAATAGTTACAAATACACCGGTAAATGATTTTTGCACATTTACCAGATATTTTTTGAAATTTTCCATATTCATTTGTTTTCTCCAATTTATTTCATAAACATTATAAACTCCATAGTAAATATAGAGAATTTTTGTATACAAGTCAATTGTACGAAAGTCCTAATTTTAGCGATTATAGGGGAAATTTGTCGTAAGCATATAGGAGAAAATAACTATTTACATCAAAAATTTGAAACGTTACATTGATTACTTACATACCGATGAAACGGTTGTTGAAAAAGGAATCGATCACGTTACTGAATCAACCAGGCGAATAAACATAAAGACCACAAAATCATTCTGGGAAAATGAAAGGATGGTTGACAAATCCACCGGACAATGTCTATAATAAATGCAATTGAAGCATTGAAAGCGTAGACGGGAACAAGTACCGATTTGTGGAATGCACAGAAAGCAGCCGGGTGATGAGAGGCGCGCAGAAAGCAGATATGGGAATACATCTCTGAGCTTCACACCGAACGCAGGATTAGGTCAGTAGGCTGTGACGGAGTGGTGCACGTTAAGAGCACTGGAGTGTTGTCGGACACTCGCAAAGGTAAATTGTGTGAGCAATTTACGAATTAAGGTGGTATCACGAGTAATCCCCCTCGTCCTTATGTGTAGGACGAGGGGATTTTTATTTTTAGATGAATTTTTGAAAACCAGAAAATGAGGAGGAACAAAATGACAGTATATGACGAATTAGTTGCCCGCGGCCTCATTGCCCAGGTAACCGATGAAGAAGAAATCAAAGAATTAATCAATAATGGAAAAGCCGTATTTTACATCGGCTTTGACCCGACGGCGGACAGCCTTCATGTAGGACATTTCATGGCGCTTTGCCTTATGAAACGTCTTCAGATGGCAGGAAACAAACCAATTGCACTGATTGGTGGCGGAACAGCTATGATCGGTGACCCGTCCGGACGTACCGACATGCGTCAGATGATGACAAAAGAGACCATTAACCATAATGTAGAGTGCTTCAAGAAACAGATGAGCCGTTTCATCGAGTTCGGCGAAGATAAGGCAATGCTGGTAAACAATGCAGACTGGCTGATGGATTTAAATTATGTAGATGTATTGCGTGAAGTTGGTGCGCATTTCTCTGTAAACCGTATGCTTACCGCAGAATGCTACAAACAGCGTATGGAGAAGGGATTAAGCTTCCTGGAATTCAATTACATGATCATGCAGAGTTATGATTTCTATACTTTATTCCAGAAATATGGATGTAATATGGAGTTTGGTGGAGATGATCAGTGGAGCAACATGCTTGGTGGAACCGAGCTGATTCGTCGTAAGCTTGGAAAAGACGCATATGCCATGACCATCAATCTGCTTTTGAATTCCGAAGGAAAGAAGATGGGAAAGACACAGTCCGGTGCCGTATGGCTTGATCCAAACAAAACATCCCCATTTGATTTCTTCCAGTACTGGAGAAACGTATCGGATGCGGATGTATTAAAATGCCTGCGTATGCTGACATTCCTGCCACTTGAGCAGATTGATGAGATGGACAAGTGGGAAGGCGCACAGCTGAACGAAGCAAAAGAGATTCTTGCATTCGAGCTTACCAAGATGGTACACGGTGAGGAAGAGGCAGAGAAAGCAAAAGAAGCTTCTCATGCATTGTTCTCAGGAGCAGGAGCATCTGCTAATATGCCTACGATCGAGGTGAATGCAGACGATTTCGCAAACGGAACAATGGACATCATGGCTGTATTAGTAAAAGCCGGCCTTTGCGAGAGCCGTTCTGAGGCACGCCGTGGTGTGCAGCAGGGTGGAGTCAGCGTTGATGGAGAGAAAGTAACAGACATCAGCACAACCTATACACTGGATGATTTCGCTGGCGAAGGCAAGGTTGTAAAACGCGGAAAGAAGAAGTTTGCAAAGGTAGTTGCAGTAAACTAGAAGTTCGTGTTGACTAACAGATTGTCTCTCTGTTATTCTTTGAGAAAGCCATTCAAACAGGTGGCAGCATAACGCTTTGTAAATTTTATAAGGCACCATGTGAGGGAGTAGTTCGCACACAGTGTGGTTTGTCAACAGTCCCGGTCGTATGACCTGGCAAATCTTAAAGAATGAGACTCATGTATACATTGATAGAGGTAGTCTATCTTTGTATGCGTGAGTTTTTTGTTTGTTTATGCTATGTAAAAAGCACACCGGATGTATGTTATGGACTACAAAAGAGACACTAGTATATATTTAGAAAACGCTATACTAGGAGAAAGGGAGAAGATGCATGGCACTAATTATCGAGTTGTTTTTGATCGGTGTTGGTTTGTCCATGGACGCTTTTGCAGTATCAATCTGCAAGGGACTTGGAATGGAGAAAATCAACAAAAAGCAAGCATTTACCATTGGTTTGTACTTTGGAGGATTTCAGGCGCTGATGCCATTGATCGGCTGGTTTCTCGGAATCCGATTCCAGCAGTATATTACCTCGATCGATCATTGGATCGCATTTATTCTGCTTGTATGTATCGGTGGAAAGATGGTTGTGGAAGCCGTTCGTGACAGAGATCATGAGGTAGTGGGAAAAAAGAATCAGCCACTTGATCATAAAGAAATGTTTCTTCTGGCAGTAGCGACAAGCATCGATGCACTGGCGGTAGGAATCACATTCGCACTTCTTGATACACCGATCATAGAAGCAATTGTAATCATTGGCTGTACCACATTTGTACTTTCTATTGTGGGCGTGATCGTAGGCAATTTCTTTGGAACACGTTACAAAAAGAAGGCGGAGATTATAGGAGGAATTATTTTAATTCTGATTGGATTAAAAATACTTCTCGAGCATTTGGGCATACTTCCATTCTAAAGAATTGGAGTATCGAGGACAGAACGAAAAAAGGAGATTATTATGACAGAGTTTATTACAAACTGCGCATTGCCACTGGCAATATTATTTCTGGTAATTGGATTTGTATTTCTTGTAAAGGGGGCAGATATTTTTGTTGAAGGAAGTTCAAGTATTGCCAAGAAGTTTAAAGTACCGTCCATTATTATCGGACTGACGATTGTTGCAATGGGAACATCACTGCCGGAGGCAGCCGTATCCGTGACAGCTTCCATTGCAAATAAAAATGCACTTGCTGTCAGTAATGTTATTGGATCGAATATTTTTAACCTTATGATGGTAATCGGTGTGTGTGCGATCATGACACCGGTAGCTGTCAACAAAGCAACTTTAAAAAGGGATTTTCCGTTTTCTGTTATTTGCGCTATTTTGCTTTTGGTTCTGGGTCTGATCGGACCAATGTCATTGGGACATGCAGATGGTGTCATTTTCCTTATTCTCTTTGCGGGTTTTATTGGACTTATGATCTGCAGTGCCCTGAAAGCCAGCAAGGAAGGAAATGCGGTTGCAAGTGAAGAAATTGAGGCGGCAGAGGAAATCAAAATTATGCCGGTATGGAAGAGCCTTTTATTCATTGTAATCGGAGCAGTTGGAATTGTTATAGGTGGCGATGTGGTCGTAGACAGTGCAAGTAATATCGCCGCAAAATTCGGAATGAGCCAGACATTGATCGGATTGACCATTGTGGCTGTCGGAACTTCGCTTCCGGAGCTTGTGACTTCCATCGTTGCAGCCCGTAAGAATGAAGTCGATATGGCATTGGGTAACGCAATCGGTTCTAACGTATTTAATATCCTGTTTGTTTTGGGTGTTGCAGGCGCAATCAGCCCGATGGCGTTCCTTACCGAGAATGTGATCGATATTGTAATTCTTCTTGTGTTCAGTTTGATCGTATGGCTTTTTGCCTGGACGAAGAAAGAAATCAAGCGTGGCGAAGGTTTGATCATGGTGCTGTTGTATGTGCTGTATGTTGTGTATATTTGCATGAGATAGATGATCAGGAAAGGTGGAATATGGAACAGCAAATAAAGGATAATGTATACGATGAAACCTTGAGTGAACAAGAAAAAGAAAAATTAAAGGAAGTAGCGGGTGATCTGTATGAAGAAGTAGAGAAAACATCGAAATGATAGAACTTTATGATCTCGCCACTTTACAAATCCGAATGAATCGGTTATTATTTGGATATACTATGATATAGAAAACACTGGGAAAAAGAAAGTACATCAGCAGAATCTTTACAGAGAAATTTCCGGTAAGGCTGAGAGGAAATGAGGGAAAGCGGATGGAAGATGGCTTTGGAGTGGCAGAGACGAACTGGAGATAAATGCATGAGCAATCAAAGGCCAGGCTCTGACGGGACCGCCTGTTATTGCGGACAATGAGGCTGATATCGTTGGGTATCAGTGAATAGAAGTGGTATCACGGGATTATAGCTCGTCTTCTGGATTTCCGGAAGATGGGCTTTTTTACATTTATAAAAAAGGAGCAAAACCATGGCAAATAAGGGAAAGTATTACATGACAACTGCGATTGCCTACACATCTGGCAAGCCGCATATTGGAAACACATATGAGATCATTCTTGCGGACGCAATCGCAAGATATAAACGTGCAGAAGGTTACGATGTCTATTTCCAGACAGGAACCGACGAGCATGGACAGAAAATTCAGGAGAAGGCAGAAGCAGCTGGAATCACACCGAAGGCTTTTGTTGATGAAGTATCCACAGAGGTAAAGAGAATCTGGGATCTTGTCAACGCATCTTATGATAATTTCGTACGTACAACGGACGAAGATCATGAGAAGTGTGTAAAGAAAATTTTTAAGAAACTCTATGATCAGGGAGATATCTACAAAGGATCTTATGAGGGAATGTACTGTACACCTTGTGAGTCTTTCTGGACAGAGTCACAGCTTGTAGATGGAAAGTGCCCGGACTGTGGACGTGAAGTAAAGCCTGCAAAAGAAGAGGCATATTTCTTCAAAATGAGCAAATACGCAGATCGTCTGATCGATTACATCAATACACATCCGGATTTTATTCAGCCGGTTTCAAGAAAGAACGAAATGATGAACAACTTCCTTCTTCCGGGATTACAGGATCTGTGTGTCTCAAGAACATCTTTCAGCTGGGGAATTCCGGTAGATTTCGATCCAAAGCATGTCGTATATGTATGGCTGGATGCTTTGACGAACTATATCACAAAGATTGGTTATGATCCGGATGGCTCAAGTGAGCTGTTTAAGAAAAACTGGCCGGCAGATTTACATCTCATCGGTAAGGATATCGTACGTTTCCACACGATTTACTGGCCGATATTCCTTATGGCACTTGATCTTCCGCTTCCGAAGCAGGTATTTGGTCATCCATGGCTACTGCAGGGCGGTGACAAGATGAGCAAGTCCAAAGGAAACGTAATTTATGCAGATGATATGGTAGATCTGTTTGGTGTGGATGCGACACGTTACTTCGTACTTCATGAGATGCCATTCGAGAATGATGGTGTCATCACATGGGATCTTGTAATCGAGAGATACAATTCCGATCTTGCAAATATTCTGGGAAATCTGGTAAACCGTACCGTTTCCATGAGCAATAAATATTTTGATGGTGTCGTAAAGTCCACAGGCGTTACCGGAGAAGCAGACGCAGATCTTAAGGCAGTTGTAACAGGAACAAGAGACCGCATTGCAAAGAAGATGGAGAAACTTCGTGTGGCAGACGCTATCTCTGAAGTATTTGCGCTGTTCCGCCGCTGCAACAAATACATTGATGAGACAACGCCTTGGGTACTGGCAAAGGACGAGGCACAGCAGGATCGTCTGGCAGAAGTACTTTACAACCTGACCGAATCCATTACGATCGGTGCAAGCCTGCTTCACTCTTTCCTTCCGGAGACCGCAGAGAAGATTGTTGCACAGCTTTCTACCAGCCTGCGTGATTTTGATGACCTTGATAAGTTTGGTCTGTACGCAAACGGAACAAAGGTAACTGAGACACCGGAAATCCTGTTCGCAAGACTTGATGCAAAAGAGATTATGCCTAAGGTAGATGCAATTCAGGCAAAGCAGAAAGAGGAGTATGAAAAGGAGCAGAAGGCATTAAACGGTGACGCTGATACAGCAGAGGAAGCTGCAATCGATATTGAACCAAAGGATGAGATTACCTTTGATGATTTCATGAAGCTTCAGTTCCAGGTTGGTGAAATCCTTTCCTGTGAAGCAGTTCCAAAATCCAAGAAACTTCTCTGCTCCCAGGTAAAGATCGGTTCTCAGGTAAAACAGATCGTATCCGGAATCCGCAAGGATTATTCACCGGAAGAGATGGTCGGCAAGAAAGTTATGGTTCTTGTGAACTTAAAGCCAGCCAAGCTTGCAGGCGTTTTATCCGAAGGAATGCTGCTTTGCGCAGAGGATGAGAATGGCCAGCTGTCACTTATGACACCTGAGAAGCCAATGCCTTCAGGAGCTGAAATCGCATAACAGATAAAACAGGAGGATCGCGTATGGAAATCCTTGATATTGTAGATGATAATGGAATACCTACCGGAAAGACGGTAGAACGTAAGACTGCCCATAGGGAAGGCATCCAGCACCGCACGGCGCATCTTTGGATTGCGCGCAAAAAGGGTGGAAATATCGAACTTCTCCTGCAGAAACGATGCATGGAGAAGGATTCCTTTCCGGGCTGTTATGACATTTCCAGTGCGGGACATATCCCGGCAGGAATGGATTATGTACCATCCGCTTTGCGTGAACTTCGCGAAGAACTTGGAGTTACCGCAAAGGAAGAGGATTTGATATTCTGTGGCAAAAAGCGTGTCACTGTCACTTCCGAATTTCATGAGCACCCGTATACGGACCGGCAGGTATGCAATGTATATCTGATGTGGCTGGATCGGGAAGCAGAAGACTTTGTCGTTCAGAAAGAAGAGATCGACAGTGTTATGTGGATGGAGTACCAGGCATGCCGAAAAGTAGTCATTGAAAATACAATTCCAAACTGCATTGACATCGAGGAATTAGATATGCTGGAGGAACATTTTCATGATATTTGAGACACATGCGCATTATGATGACGAGCGATTTACAGAGGATCAGGAAAGTGTGCTGGCGGATCTTCCACGCAAGGGAATTTCACCGGTCATCAATGTGGGAGCTTCTATTGCATCCACCAGGACGACATTAGAACTGGCACAGAAATATGATTTCATCTATGCAGCAGTCGGCGTGCATCCGAGTGATATTGATGGTCTCAATGAAGAGACATTTGCGTGGCTTACGCAACAGACAACATATGAGAAAACGGTCGCAGTCGGAGAAATCGGACTAGATTATTACTGGGATAAAGAAGCGGATGTGCAGGAACGGCAGCGGTATTGGTTTACCCGCCAGATGGAACTTGCGCATCAGGCAGATCTGCCGGTCATCATCCATTCGCGGGATGCGGCAGAAGATACAATGGAAATTGTGCAAAAAGAACACGATGCCGGAATTACAGAGCCGGGCGTAATCCATTGTTATTCCTACTCACCGGAGATGGCACAGGAATTTATCAGGCTTGGATATTACATCGGTGTAGGTGGTGTGGTAACGTTCAAAAATGCGAAGAAACTGGTGCGTACAGTGGAAGAGATTCCGCTTGAGCGGATTCTTCTGGAAACTGACTGCCCATATATGGCGCCGGAACCACACAGAGGTACGAGAAACGATTCGCGTAATATTCCGTATATCATTGCAAAGATTGCAGAGATCAAAGGTGTGACACCGGAGATTGTGGAACAGACCACAAGAGACAATGCATTTCGATTGTTCTCCCGTGTCCGTGTATCAGGATAAAAAGTAAAGGGTGTGTGAAAAACGAAAGTTTTTCACACACCCTTTTGTATGCTTTATGCATATGTATACAAGGGAAAAATCCAATTAATTATTGCTTGTTGGAATGTATGGGCGAATCGCACCAGCGAGCTGTGCAACCGGCATACTCTGTAACCATATACGTCCCGGTCCGGTAACTACGGTATTGAATAAGCCCTCTCCACCGAAGAGAATATTCTTTACACCCGGTACGGTCTGGATATCGATGCTGCAGGTTCCTGTCATTGCTGCAAGGTATCCGGTATCGATGACAATCTGCTGACCCGGAGCCAGTTCATACTCTTTTACGTAGCCGTCAAATTCCAGAAATGCAATGCCGTTTCCGGAGATACGCTGCATAATGAAACCTTCTCCGCCGAACAGGCCACTGCCGAATCTCTTCTGGAAGAAAATGGACATTTCTACGGAGGCACTGGAAGCTAAGAAAGCACTCTTCTGTGCAACAATCTCCTGTCCCGGTGCGATTTCAAATGCACGGATAGATCCCGGAAAACTGGATGCGAATGCAATCAGTCCGTTTCCGTTTCTTGCTGTGTAACGGTTGACGAACATGCTCTCGCCGGAAAAAGCGCGGCCAAACATTTTGCCGATTCCACCGTTGCTTGTAGTCTCCATCTGCATGTTCGGAGACATCCAGGACATAGCGCCCTTTTCTGTAATCATAGTTTCATTTGCTTCAAGATTGCAAATAACAACTGGTAATGGTTCCCCTTCAATTGAATAGTTCATAAACATCCTCCTTGTTTGTGATAGACAGCCGGTTTATAGTCTTTGAACCATCTGTCGTTAATAGTGTAGCAGACCTTGTGGAAAAGATAAATAAAAATTTACAGGGATGTTGAAAAAGATACAAAAAGACCCGGAATCCATTGGGATACCGGGTCTATATAGGGGAGGGGGAAGTCATAACAGATACTGCCTGATTCCAGTTGCTTGCGGATTTTGTTCCCCAGAACAGTGATTTGTAGTTGGAAGAACTACTGCTTGAACTGCTGGAAGAACCTGTGAATACCGTACATGACTCGCCGTTTCCTTTCATAATTAAGCTTATTAACCCATTACGACTTCAACAGTAACTTCTTTTTTATCTGTTGGTAATGGAATCATGTTGCCGGCAACGGAAACGCCGTCGACCGTCATGGACGAAACGCCTTTTTCCACATGTTTTGGGTTCTTAACTGTAATATGATAAGTAACTCCGCGGAAATCACGTTTGGCTTCAAAACCATCCAAAGTAGATGGAATACATGGATCAACAACCAGTCCGTCATAATCCGGACGGATGCCAAGAATGTACTGGGATACATCCAGAAAAGTCCATGCTGCGGTACCTGTAAGCCAGCTGTTCTTTGCTTCACCGAAATTCTTTGCATCTTTACCGGCAATCATCTGGGAGTATACATAAGGTTCGGTGCGGTGAATCTCGCTGATATCTTCAATATAAGCAGGACAGGTTCTTGTGTATACCTGCCATGCACGATTGCCTCGTCCGACAACGGTCTCTGCGATGGAGATCCATGGGTTGTTGTGACAGAAGATACCGGCATTTTCTTTATATCCTGGTGGATAAGAAGAAATTTCACCAAGCTCAACATGGTATCTATGGTAAGCAGGCTGCAGTAATACGATGCCGTATTTGGTGTCGAGATATTTCTCAACTGACTGCATAGCCTTCAGACAGTTGCCTTCTTTCAGACCGATTTCGGCCATAACGCAGAATCCCTGAGGCTCGATGAAAATCTTGCCTTCTTCGCATTCCTTAGAACCGATCTTGTTCTTATAGTGATCGTATGCACGAAGGAACCATTCGCCGTCCCATCCGGCATCGAGAACTGTTTTTTCCATATCTGCAATGGCTTTTTCAGCCAAAGCTGCTTCATCATCCAGACCGCGGTGGCGGCAGATTTCAACATAATCTTTACCGTAACGGACAAACATGCCTGCAATAAAAACAGATTCTGCGTTTGGTCCTTCGGATGGTCCGAACGTCTGGAAGGATTCTCCAGGCTCTGTAGAGAAGCAGTTTAAGTTCAGACAGTCGTTCCAGTCTGCACGACCGATCAGTGGCAGATTGTGAGGTCCAAGATGGTCAATGGTATAGTGGAAAGAACGTCTCAGATGCTCCATGAAGTCGGTTGCCTTGGATGGATCACTGTCATATGGTGTCATTTCATCAAGGATGGTGTAATCACCGGTTTCTTTTATGTAAGCAGCAGTTCCTGCAATCAGCCATAATGGATCATCGTTAAATCCGCTTCCGATATCGGAATTACCTTTCTTGGTAAGTGGCTGATACTGATGATAAGCACTTCCGTCTTCAAACTGGGTTGCTGCAATATCCAGAATACGTTCTCTTGCACGATCCGGAATCAGGTGAACAAATCCTAACAGATCCTGACAGGAGTCACGGAATCCCATGCCTCGGCCGATTCCTGATTCAAAGTAAGATGCAGAACGGCTCATGTTAAAAGTTACCATACACTGGTACTGGTGCCATACATTGACCATACGGTCGAGCTTTTCTTCGGAAGAAGAAATTGTGAAATGGGATAAAAGTTCATCCCAGTATTCTTTTAATTTTGCAAGTGCGGCATCGGCTTTTTCCTTGGTATCAAATTCAGCCATCAGCTTTTCTGCTGGTGCGCGGTTAATGACACCATCTTCCGGACGACCGATCCATTTCTCTTCTACCGGATTCTCAACATAAGCAAGAATAAATATGAAGGTCTTTGATTCTCCAGGAGCCAGAGAAACTTTCAAATGATGGGAACCAACCGGAGACCAGCCGCTTGCTACGGAATTCTTGGAAGTGCCGGTTACGACAACTTCCGGAGCGGAGTTCTCACCGTATGCGCCGAGGAAAGACTCGCGATCTGTATCAAATCCTTCAATTGGAGCATTGACTGCATATAATGCGTAGTGATTCCGGCGTTCACGGTACTCTGTTTTGTGATAGATTGCAGATCCGTGGATCTCAACCTCTCCGGTGGAGAAGTTACGCTGGAAGTTGGTCATATCATCCATAGCATTCCACAGACAGAACTCTACATAAGAAAATACAGAGAATTCTTTTGGAGCATCACTCTTGTTCGTAAGTGTCAGTTCGTTGATCTCGCAACTGCGTCCGACCGGTACAAAGGCTGTCAGCTCTGCCTGTAACTGATTCTTTGTGCTTCGGAAGGTAGAATATCCCATTCCGTGATGGCATTCATAAGAATCCAGATCTGTCTTTGTCGGCATCCATCCAGGATTCCAGATCGTGTCATTCTCCTTAATGTAGTAGTAATGTCCGTTGCTGTCATAAGGAACGTTGTTGTAACGATAACGTGTCAGACGAAGAAGCTTCGCATCTTTATAGAAACTATAACCTCCACATGTATTGGAAATCAGAGAGAAGAAATCCTCAGATCCAAGATAGTTGATCCATGGGAGTGGAGTCTTTGGGGATGTGATGACATATTCTTTTCTGGCATCATCAAAATATCCGTATTTCATAAATAACCTCCATTGATAATATATTTATACTGTGTTTACGCAACGATGATAACGAAAACGATTAAGTAATCGAATTCTTAAGATAGAGTATATATTCTAAAAGTAGAAAAAGCAACAGAAAAAGCCAATAAATAGGAAAATATGGCATATTGAACAAAAAGAACAATGAAAAATACAGCAAACTGACAAACGGCTTCGAAACAATAAATTACGAATGAAATTGCGTAAACGTGTAAGTGAAATATAAATATAAGGTAAAAAGGGTTGTTCCTAGAATTTTTAGGGTAAAATATGCACAAAAAGTATGACAATAAAGTGTGAAACGTGACGAAATGCACAAAAACAGTTGCAATTGTCTGACATTAGGGGTATAGTAAAGCTACGAAAACGATTAAGCGAGTTTTCAGAAACAGGAGGAATGAATGGTATCTTTAAAAACAATCGCCCAAAGATGTGGAGTGTCCACTGCGACGGTAAGTAAGGCCTTAAATGGTCATAAAGATATCAGCAAAGAGACAAAAGACCGGGTTAAGAAGGTTGCGGATGAACTTGGATATTTCCCAAATGCCGCAGCCAGAGCATTAAAAACGAACCGTTCCTATAATATAGGAGTTCTCTTCGAAGAAGAAGCAGGAAGTGGTCTGACCCATGAATATTTCTCCGGAGTATTGAATGGATTGAAAGTGCAGGCAGAAAAACAGGGATATGATATTACCTTTATCAATACCTGTTATGAGAATAGGAAGATGTCCTATTACGAACATTGCAGATACCGGAATTTTGAGGGAGTCGCAATTGTCTGTGCCGATTTTAATGATCCCGATGTCATGGAGCTGATGAACAGTGAGCTGCCAGTAGTGACCATTGATTATGTACATCATAATTGCACTGCAGTATGCTCCAACAATATACAGGGTATGGAAGAACTTGTGAAGTATATTTACAGTCAGGGACACCGAAAAATTGCATATATACATGGTCAGGATGGTTTATATGTAACAAGAGACCGGCTGGCGAGCTTTTACCGGACGGTAGATAAGCTTGGACTGGTAATCCCGGATGAGTATATTCGGACAGCGGATTATCTCGAAACCAAAGGAGCCGCAAAACAAACAAAAGAACTGCTGAATCTGCAGAATGCACCGACCTGTATTATTTATCCGGATGACACCTCTTTAATAGGAGGACGTAATGTCATCATTGAGATGGGACTTCGAATCCCAAAAGATATATCCGTAGCAGGATATGATGGAACGAGAATGTCGCAGTTGCTTCATCCGAAGCTTACAACGATTCGCCAGAACACGGAAATCATCGGAACAGAAGCTGCAGCAAGACTGATTCACACCATCGAACAACCGCGAACAACTCTCGTTGAGAGAGTCGTTATAGAAGGAAGTCTAATACCAGGAAAGTCTGTAGGGGAGATACGAAAGTAACAGATTTTCACACGGGATAGAAATTCCTGAAAAAAACAAACAATCGGTCGTAAGACCACATATATGAAGGAGGAGGTTTTTCATATGAAGAAGAAAATCGTCAGCGCATTATTATGTGCAACAATGGTAGCAACAATGTTTGCAGGATGTGGAAGCTCAGGAGATTCCGGAGATGCTAAAAAGGATAGTTCACAGGCATCAGGGGATGCTACAGTATCCGACAGCTCTGATGACGGAAAAGTCCTTAACATTTACTGCTGGAATGAAGAGTTCAAGAGCCGTATCACAGATCACTATCCTGGATATGAGGAAGTAGATGCTACACATGGAAAAATCGGTGATGTAGAGGTTAACTGGAACATTACGCCAAATGATGATAATGCTTACCAGAACAATCTGGACACAACATTATTAAGTCAGGCAGATGCAGCAGCAGATGACAAGATCGACTTATTCTTAGTTGAAGCTGATTACGCATTAAAGTATGTTGACAGCAATTACACAATGCCAATCAAGGATCTTGGAATGACTGACGATGATCTGTCAAAACAGTATCAGTACACAAAGGATATCGTAACAGATTCCAACGGAACATTAAAAGGCGTATCATGGCAGGGCTGCCCTGGTGTTCTCTTCTATAACAGAGAAGCTGCCAAGGAAGTACTTGGAACAGATGATCCGGATGAAGTTCAGAAGTATGTTAAGGATTGGGATACCTTTAACGATACTGCAAAGAAGATGAAAGATGCCGGATACAAGATGACATCTTCTGTAAACGATTCATATCGTGTATATTCTAACAACGTATCTACAAAGTGGGTAAACGATGGAAAAATCACAATCGACGACAACATTATGAAGTGGGTTGAGGATTCTAAGGCACTGTATGATGCAAAAGAAACAAGTTCTGCAGAACTTTGGAGTGATGACTGGAAGAAAGGCTTCTATCCAGAAGGAAAAGTATTCTGCTACTTTGGACCAGCTTGGTTAGTAAACTTCTCAATGGCAGCAGACACAAAAGGATCTATCGGTTATGAAGGTGGCTGGGGCGCAGCTCAGGGACCACAGGGCTTCTTCTGGGGCGGTACATGGATCTGTGCAGCACAGGGAACAGATAACGCAAGCTTAATCAAAGACATTATGTTAAAGATGACAACTGACGATGATATCATGAAAGATATCGTAGTTAAGGATGATGATTTCGTAAACAACAAGACAGTCATGGAAGCAATGGCAAAAGATTCAAGCTACAGCAGCAAGATTCTCGGTGGTCAGAACCCATTAAGCATGTACTGTGCAGGTGTTGAAAATCTTGACTTAAGTAACCTTTCTTCTTACGATCAGGGATGTAACGAGGAATTCCAGAACGCTATGAAGGGCTACTTCGAAGGAAGTGCAACATTAGATGAGGCACTGGATCAGTTCTATAAAGCAGCTGAAGAGAAATATCCAGAATTATCTCACTAATATTGTTTGACTGAATTTGACAAATAACAAATAAAAGGAATGTGCCTGCCGCACCGAAAGGGAGGCAGGCACAATTCATATGTTGGGTTTTTGTGAAGGTCCGACATGGGAGGTATTTTTATGAAGAAAAGTGGAGGAAAAGCAGTCAGATATAATAAATGGGGATATATTTTTCTGATTCCATTCATTGTGGTATATATTGTCTTTCAGTTGATACCGCTTGTTACAACAATTTATTACAGCTTTTTTGAGAACTACATGTCAGGTCTGACGCAGATTGGACCTAACTTTGTTGGATTTGAAAATTACAGAAAGTTATTTACCGGCGGGGACGTCTGGGTATATTTTAAGAATACAATGGTGCTTTGGATTATGTGTTTTATTCCACAGATTTTCCTCTCCTTATTATTAGGCGCCTGGTTCTCAGATACCCGCCTCAAAATTAAAGGTTCCAGATTTTTTAAGACAGTTATTTATCTTCCGAACCTGATTATGGCATCTGCATTTTCTATGTTATTCTTTACATTGTTTGCAGATGGAGGTCCGATTAACTCTCTGTTGATGCAGATTGGATTTATTTCCGAGCCATATAAATTTTTGTCACATACAGGAAGTGCGAGAGGTTTGATCGCATTGATGAACTGCCTGATGTGGTTCGGTAATACCACCATTCTTCTGATGGCTGGTATGATGGGAATTGATACATCGCTCTTTGAAGCAGCAGAAGTAGATGGCGCAACATCTACACAGGTATTTTTCAAAATTACATTACCGCTTCTTCGCCCGATTCTCGTATATGTAATCATTACGTCATTGATCGGTGGTATCCAGTTATTTGATGTACCACAGATTTTGACAAATGGTACAGGAAATCCGGTTCGTTCAACCATGACATTGATCATGTACCTGAACAAACACTTATATAGTAAGAACTATGGTATGGCAGGAGCCTTGTCTGTAGTACTGTTTATCATTACCGGAATCTTAAGTCTTATTATTTTTAAGGTGACAGGTAATGATAAGAGGAAGGGGTGAGTAACATGGCAGACAACAAAAGCAATGGATTAAAAAAAGGCGTTGGTCTCCATGCAAGACGAGTAATCGCCTATATCGTATTAATAATTATTACGTTCTTCTGCTTGTTCTGGTTTTACATATTATTTATTAACGCAACCAGATCAAACGGAGAGCTGCAGTCAGGATTCCAGGCATTTCCAAGTACCCATTTTATGGATAACTGGAAAAATCTGGTAAAAGGAACACTTCCTATTTGGAATGGTTTGTTCAACAGTTTGATTATTGCGACATTTAGTGCAATCCTGTGTGTATATTTTTCGACGATGACAGCATATGCGATTCATGCATATGACTTTAAGTTAAAGAAATATATTTATCCGTTTATTCTTGCGGTTATGATGATTCCAACACAGGTTACTGCACTTGGATTTATCAAGCTGGTGAACAGGATGGGACTGATGGATTCATTCATCCCTCTTATCGTTCCAACAATTGCAGCACCGGTTACTTTCTTCTATATGAAACAGTATATGGAGAGTTCACTGCCGGCATCACTGATTGAGGCAGCCAGAATGGATGGATCCGGTGAGTTCCATACATTCAACAGTGTGGTTCTTCCGATTATGAAACCGGCAATCGCCGTACAGGCAATCTTCACATTCGTAAGCAGCTGGAATAATTACTTTACTCCGGCACTTGTATTACATGATGACAAGAAAAAGACATTACCTATTCTGATTGCACAGCTTCGAGCAGCAGACTGGTTGAAGTTTGATATGGGTCAGGTTTATGTAATGATCGCATTCTCAATCTTCCCGGTTATCATCGTGTACTTATTCTTATCAAGATATATTGTGCAGGGTGTGGCAGTTGGAAGTGTAAAAGGATAATAAGGTTACTGAAATGGGCAGTGCACATGGAAATTCCGGTGCGCTGTTCTTTTTTTGCATTTACGAGGCACTGTTTTTAGTATAAAATATAAAGGAACTTGAATAGAGTACAATTAAATGAAATGGAGATATATAATGGAAGACTTATTTGAAAAATTAAAAGATAGAGAATCCTTTGATGCATATTGGAATGAAAACTATGTTCCGATCACATATGCCGATGTGAAGGATGCATATGAGGATTTTGTCAAAGCATCCGATAAACATATTTTTGTATCAGATTATGGAGAAAGTGGCAATATAAACAGAGATGATTTTATGGACAATCTGTCACAGACAGCACAGTTTACATTTCAGGACAGTCTGACGGAAGCTTTCTATGATAAGAACCCGGATTTGTATGAGACGGCATTTGCAATCTACGAAGAAGCGCAGATGAACGGTGGAAATGATGAAAATATCGCAGCGACATTTCATGAAGAATACAACCGTCTGTACAAAGAATTTCTGCTTGCAATGTATGATGCAATGTTTTAAAAGGAGAAAGCTATGGCTACATTAGGAAATCCAAAAAATACAATTGAAGTGCTGCAGAAGTATCACTTTAATTTTCAAAAAAAATTCGGTCAGAATTTCCTGATCAACACGAGTATTCTCGAAGAGATCATTGATGCTGCAGAGATTACGAGAGAGGATTTCGTTTTAGAGATAGGTCCGGGAATCGGAACGATGACACAGTATCTTTGTGAGGCGGCCAGAGAGGTGGTTGCGGTAGAGATTGATACAAATCTGATTCCGATTCTAGGCGATACATTGTCTGCATATGATAATGTAGAGGTAATGAATGCAGATATCCTCAAAGTAGATATTGCAAAACTTGCGGACGAACGAAATGGCGGTAAACCGATCAAAGTAGTGGCAAATCTGCCATACTACATCACAACCCCGATTATTATGGGACTTTTTGAAAGTCATGTTCCAATCGACAGCATTACAATCATGGTACAGAAGGAAGTGGCAGATCGTATGCAGGAAGGACCGGGAAGCAAGGAATATGGTGCGCTGTCGCTGGCTGTGCAGTATTATGCAAAGCCGGAGATCGTTGTTAATGTACCGCCGAGCTGTTTTATGCCACAGCCGAAAGTGGGGAGTGCGGTCATCCGGTTGACAAGACATGAGAATCCACCGGTGGATGTGGATAATGAAAAACTCATGTTTCAGGTGATTCGCGCATCGTTTAACCAGAGAAGAAAAACACTTGCCAACGGACTCAACAATTTCGGAAGTTTTTCTTTGGGAAAAGAAGAGATTCAAAAGAGCATCGAGGAGCTTGGCGTACCGGTAAATATTCGTGGCGAGGCACTCTCTTTGGAACAGTTTGCAAAGCTGAGCAATATTATCAATGCAAAAATGAAACGTAATTAGTTACAATGTATAAAAGTTCACAGGGTGGAAATACTGAAATCAGAATAATTTGATGATGGAGGAAAGCCCTATGAAAAAACAACAGTATATAGCTGCTGTCGCATGTCTTGTGGCAGGAGCAATTGGTTTTGCAAGTGTGTATGCAACGGAAAAAAATCAGGAAAAGCGTAATGACAGTGATTACGCAATTCAGCAGGAGTCTACGGAGCAGTTGTCTGCGGCCTCTTATGAAATTAAGCCGAAGACTGACAAGCAGGCAGAGAATGCGCCGGAAGTAGAAGAGGATGCTGTAAAGGTTTCTGAAAAGGAGAAGTCGCAGACGGAAGCAACGGAAGAAAAAGAGGACAATGAAAAAAAGACAGAAAAAACGGAGACTGTAGCAACCGCAGCAGAAAACAGTCTGCATTTCGACACGAAAACAGGCATGCAGTGGCCGCTTGAAGGAGAGATCCTTTTGGATTACAGTATGGATGCGACGGTGTATTTTCCGACTTTGGAGCAGTACCGTTATAATCCGGCAATCGTTATTTCTGCGGCAGTTAATGATAAGGTAAATGCAGTTGCAAAAGGAAAAATTACCGATATTTCAGAAAATGAAGTGACCGGCTGTACGGTAAAACAGGATCTGGGAGACGGTTATACAGCTATCTACGGACAGTTAAAAGAACTTAATTTTAAAAAGGGTGATATGATAGAGGCAGGTCAAACTATTGGATACGTGGGAGAACCTACGAAATACTATTCCACAGAGGGAAGTAACGTGTACTTCGAACTGCAAAAGGATGGCAAGCCGGTTAACCCAAAGGAATATCTGCCGGAAATGCCGATGAATACATTGGATTAGGAAGAACCTATTTGACTTTACTTTTATTTTTGATACAATTAAGGGTGCTTTTTTAAAAAGCACCTTTTAAATTTTGCTGAGGAATAGATTGGATCGGGAGAGTCTGGTCTGTTACGAAAAAGGGGGCCGCAGAGTGAATTTTGATAATTATACAGATGAAGTGAATGAGTGGAGACGACTTGTGCTTCAAAGTCGAGGGATTGATGCGGCACAGACCTTACAGTACAGCGGGAAAATCATAGCATATGGAGAGCAGCACAACGATGCTTTTCTGCTTGGATTTGGTTACTATTACAGTGGAGAAACGTATTTTACACTCAATGATGGCAGCCATTTTTTTGAGACGATTAACCGTGCATTGTCTTATCTGGACCAGGCAGAGGAGTGGGAGCTGATGGTGCGCTGCTACAATTATCTGGGAATTGCTGCAATGAACCGTGGTAATGCACCGATTGCGCTGGACTATTACTTAAACGGATTAAATTATGCAAAAGAACATCAGATTGAAGAATTAATTATTTATTTGTACATAAATATGGGAATGCTTTATAACGAATGCGGACGTTATAAGGATGCAGAGGAATCCTTGAGGGATGCTTATGCATGTGTACAAAAGCACCCGAAGGACGAGATATATCATATATGCATGATTGGCATTTACAATAATTTAATTCGAAGTCTTGTATTTCAAAATCGGTTAAAAGAAGTGGCACCGATACTGGAAGAGATCTATCAGGTGCACTGGCCCTATTGTGAAGTATACGATAAATTGTCAATCTGTTGTGTAGAAGTATTGTATTATCATCGGTTGGGTGATGTTGCCCACAGAGATGAGAGTGTTCGCATGATAGATGAAATACTTCCGGAGAATCTGGTAGTTTTGGATCTTTTTAATGATTTTTACAATTGTTGTACGGTTCTTTTGGAGACGGATCTGGATGCGTCATTCTGGCATATAATCGAAATGTTAGAGCCTCTGGCACGTAATTTCAACATTATTAATTTGCAATTAAAAATATTGTCATTAAAAATGCAGTTTTATCGTAAACATGATCAGAGTGCAGAGTTTTTACAGGCGGCAGGATTGTATTACGAGCTTTCTACCCGCATGGAGAATGAGGCGCGCGGTATTATGGGAAATGTAATTGAACTGCGCAAAAAGCTGGAGTCGGTCAAGAAAGCCCGGCAGAAGGCAGAGCAGGAGAAAATGATTCTGCAAAAGAAATCGGAACTGGATGCACTGACCGGTATGGCGAACCGCTATCGTCTGAATGATTTTTCCGATGAGATTTTTGCACAGGCGCTGCAGGATGAGACTCCGCTCACAGTAGAAATTCTGGATGTGGATTATTTTAAAGAATTTAATGACAATTATGGACATCAGCGTGGAGATGAATGTCTGTTGACGATTGCGAATGTAATTAAAAAACTGACAGAAGAGTACGATGCCTTTTGCGCACGTTACGGTGGAGATGAGTTTGTAATCATTATCAAGGGAATTTCTCATGATGAGATGGTTGCTTTTTGCTCGAAACTGCGTGAGCGCGTGCTGGATTGTGGATTGGAACATCGGTACTCCAAAGTTATGCCGATGGTCACAATTTCTCAGGGGGCCTGCTGGGGCATTCCGCTGAGAGGAAACCGTATGTGGGATTATCTGCATGTGGCGGACGATATGTTGTATAAGGTCAAAAATTTCAGCAGAAATAATTATTGCATCGGAGACATCATGGAATCCGATGATATTGTGATGGATTTATCACAATGATACATGTTAACAAGCAACGAAAAGGAAAAGAATGGAATCAGTTAAATTTGAAGAATTAGGTTTATACCCGCAGCTTTTGCGGGCAATTAAGGAGATGGGATTTGAGGAGGCAACACCGATTCAGGCGCAGGCCATTCCGGTTGTAATGAGTGGTGTGGATGTGATCGGTCAGGCACAGACAGGAACCGGTAAAACCGCTTCATTTGGTATTCCGCTTCTTATGAAAGTGGACCCGAACAATAAAAAGACACAGGCAATCGTGCTTTCTCCGACAAGAGAGCTGGCAATCCAGAGCGCGGAGGAGATTCGCAAGCTTGCCAAATATATGCATGGAATCAAAGTGCTTCCGGTATACGGAGGTCAGGATATCGGACGTCAGATCAAAGCGTTAAAAGGCGGTGCAACGATTATCATTGGTACACCGGGACGTATTATGGACCATCTGCGTCGCAAAACGATCCGTTGTGATCATGTGAATACCATCGTACTTGATGAGGCAGATGAGATGCTCAACATGGGATTTCGCGAAGATATCGAGACAATTTTATCGTATATCACGAACGAAGACCGTCAGACTGTGCTTTTTTCTGCAACCATGCCAAAGCCGATTTTGGATATTACAAAGAAATATCAGAAGAATGCGACCACAATTAAAGTGACAAAGAAGGAACTTACGGTTCCGAATATTGACCAGTACTATTATGATGTACGTCGTAATGATAAGGTCGATGTACTGACAAGACTGTTGGATTACTACAATCCGAAGCTTTCTTTGGTATTCTGCAACACAAAGCGTATGGTCGATGAACTTGCCTCTGAGTTACAGGGACGCGGGTATGCGGCAGAAGGCATTCATGGAGATATGAAGCAGCAGCAGAGAGACCGTGTGATGAAGAGTTTCCGAAACGGAAGATGTGATATTCTTATCGCCACAGATGTGGCGGCGCGTGGAATCGATGTCGATGATGTGGAGGCAGTATTTAATTATGATCTGCCACAGGATAATGAGTACTATGTGCACCGCATTGGTCGTACAGGACGTGCAGGTCGTACGGGACGGGCTTTTAATTTTGTAAAAGGCAAGGAAGTCTATAAACTGAAAGAAATACAGCGTTACTGCAAGACAAAGATTTATGCACAGCCAATTCCGTCATCGGATGATGTGGCAGAGATCAAAGCAGAGAAAGTTCTCGGAGAAATCGGACAGATTATTGAAGAGGGCAAGTTAAATGATATGATCGATCTCATCGAGCGTCAGGTCAACAACAGCGATTATACAGCTATGGACATTGCAGCTGCATTTTTGAAACAGGCGATCGGTGGAGTGGAACTTTCCAAAGAGGATCGGGATATCGAAGATGCATTGTCTGGTGACACCGGAGCCGAAGAAGGCATGGTGCGCCTGTTTATTAATATTGGAAAAAGCCAGAGAATCCGTCCGGGAGATATCCTCGGTGCGGTTGCCGGTGAGGCAAAGATTCCGGGTAAGCTGGTAGGTGCCATCGATATGTATGATAATTATACATTTGTTGAGGTACCACAGGAGTACGGAAAAGATGTACTCCGTGGCATGAAAAATGTCAAGATCAAAGGAAAATCGGTTAATGTTGAGCCGGCGAATGCGCGTTAAGGACAACGGAGAAAACATTTTTGTGATCTTCGTAGTCCACGCGGATACGTTCACCGTGATTGGCGGCAATGCTGCTGGCAATTGACAGACCAAGACCATAGTGACCGTTGTCTTCACGCGCTTCATCCGCACGGAAAAAGCGTTCGAAGAGACGGTCACGTATTTCTTCCGGAATTGGATCACCGGAATTAGAAACCTTAAGATAAAATTTCTTTGCCTGAATATAAGCGCGAATAACAATTTCACCGTACTCTGGTGTGTAGCTGATCGCATTGTTCAGCAGAATGGACAGAAGATTCTGAATCTGATCTTCGATTCCATCGATATACATTTCTTTCTGAATATCCACTGTCATGCGGATTTTTTTCTCATATGCAACACTTTCCATTGGATAGATAATATCATATAAAGCTTCATCCACACGAAAACGTTTCGGCTGGGCCTGATTTTGCGCCGTATCAAGGCGCACAAGTGTAAGCATTTTGTTTACAAGAACAATCATGCGTTCCGTTTCCTGATGAATATATTCCAGGTGCTTGTTATCTGCAGAAATCTCTTTTTGCAGAAGCTGTGTGTTGGCGCGAATGACTGCAAGAGGTGTCTTCAGTTCATGGCTGGCATTCGAAATAAATTTTTTTTCAGAACTGATCATATCCTCGATGGGCTGTGTCAGCCAGCGGGAGATAATACGGGAAGAAAATGTAAAAAGGATCAGTCCGCCAAACAGAAGAAAGATACATAATACAATTGCCGGAATGGTAGCCTGCAGAGCCGGAGCAGAGCTGATCAACATTAACTGTTTTTTCCGTAGTTTGTAAATATAAATATATTTGTATGTCTGGTGTGTTTTTTTCCATGTCAATGAATATTTTTTTGCATATCGCAACAATTCCTCATCTGTTTTGTTGGTGAAAGTTTGGAATAAAATATGAGGTTGTTTATAATCATCAATTTGAAATACACAATAACCAATATCTTCGAGATCTAATGCAGTTCCCTGTGTACGAATAAAATTTTTCCATTTGATTTCCCGGAGAGCGGAGCGAACATCTTCTTTCACATCTTTTAGATTATTCTTGTATGTAGAATTTAAAAAGAGAAGTAAAATTCCAATCCAGATAATAGTGAGTAGGAAAATAAGCAGCGTAGTCAGCTTTTTCTGTAATTTTTTAATCATTGGCTACCTCCAGAATGTATCCTACACCACGGACGGCGCGGATCGTTACGTTGACCTGTAAATGGTGAAATTTTCTGCGCAAAAAAGAAATATAAACTTCCACATTGTTATATTCTGCGTTGGAATCATATCCCCATATTTTTGTTGCAATCTGCTCTTTTTCGAGCACTTGATTTTGATTTATCAACAGAAATTCGCAAAGCTGCATTTCTTTTCCACTTATTTTCATGGATTTTCCGGTGCTGGTGTTGGAAATTTCACAGGTATTGCTGTCAAAAGACAGGTTTCCGGCATGTGGACGAAGAATGTCATGGTGGATGCGTCGTCGGCTGATGGCCTGAATCCGCATGAGAAGTTCCTGAATTTCAAATGGTTTGGTGACATAATCATCTGCACCTACTGTAAATCCCTGTATCTTATCGTCAAGTTCTGTGCGGGCGGAGAGAATAAGCACGGGGACATCATTTCCATCTTTGCGAAGGGAGGAAAGAACCTCGTATCCGTTCATTTTCGGCAGCATCAGATCTAAAATAAGCATATCATAGATGCCACTTGCCGCATTTTCATATCCCTGCAATCCGTCATTTGCAATATCTACTATATAATTTTCATCACGTAATGCGTCGGCAATGGTATCAGCCAGCCGGACGCTGTCTTCAATTATTAAAATTCTCATATTGTTCTCCTATAATTTTTATTATAAATCATAAATTTTTCCTTTTGCAATTCCTTTCAAGGCTTTTTCAAGGGAACCTCCTTATGATGATAGTACATTAGGAGGAATGATACATGAAAACACTTTATTTACATATAGGCACACCGAAGACTGCGACCTCTTCCATTCAGAAATTTTTGGCACAAAACAGGGAAGTGCTTGAAAGCAAGGGATATGTTTTCCCAAAATCCCTGCATCGGTATCTGAATGTAAATTCTCGTCGTAATGGTCATTTCCTTGTCCGGAAAGTAGAAAAAGCAGAGGGTGGCAGAGATCATGAACTGGAAAAACAGTACCTGCAGGAAGGATATGATCTTATAGCTAAAGAATTTCAAACCTATGATCATGTCATCCTTTCTGACGAGTCTGTCTGGTTTGCGTCCAGCTATTCGTGTAAAGACCTGTTTACGGATTTAAAAAAGCAGGCAGATGACAATCACTATCAGGTAAAAATTATCGTATATCTTCGCCGGCAGGATACCTTCTTTTTGTCACGCTGGAATCAGGCGGTAAAACAAAATGTCGGGTATAGTTCCGTATTGTCCTGTGACGAGTATATAAGAAAAACCTTGAAAAAAGATGGAAAAATTTTAAATTATGCACACAAACTGGATCAGATTGCAGACATTTTTGGAGCAGACAATCTGATCGTGCGCAGATTCGAACCTACGAGCTGGGTGGATGGTTCTATTATTCATGATTTTATGGAGGCAATTGGAATTCCGGTTACGGAGTCGTTTATGGAGCTTGAGGAGGATGCAAATCTTCGATTGGGAAAAAATGAGACGGAAATCAAGCGTATCGTGAATACGGTTCCAAATTTGAGCAGAGAAGAAGTGGCTTATCTGGGGCAGACATTAAAGACGCTTTCAACAGATGGAACAAAAGAAAAACCATCAGAGATGCTTTCGGTAGAGGAATTGGAAGAGTTTCTTGCACCATACGAAGCCGGAAATACATATGTTGCAGAGACATATCTCAAAGATGGGAAACCGCTTTTTTCACAACAGATTAAGAATGTTCCGAAGTGGGATGTGGACAATCCACAGATGCTTCCGGATGTGATCGCATTTTTCTCTTCGGTATCCATTGATCTTTATCGCAGGAGTGCGGAGCAGGAAACAGAAATTCGTAAGCTGCAAAAAGAGACGGAACGGCTACGATATGAAAACGAACGTCTTAGAAATCGTTTTATGCAGTTTATGTGGAAGGTAAAACATCCGTTTCGGACTTTGTGGAACAGAGTTTTTAAGCGAAAGTAAGAAGAAAAATAGAAACATAAAGAGCAGGTAGAATCAGATGGGACGAAATCTTACATGGCATAATATGGATATAGACCGGACATTAAGGGAACAACAGATGGGGCAGAATGCCTGCACAATTTGGATGAGCGGCCTGTCGGGAGCGGGAAAGTCAACAATTGCGAATGCGTTGGAAAAGCGTTTGTATGCAATGGGAAAGAAGACCATGCTTTTGGATGGGGACAATGTACGTATGGGATTAAATAGTAACCTTGGATTTTCCGATGAGGACCGGATAGAGAATATTCGGCGGATTGCAGAGGTTGCAAAGCTCATGAATGATGCGGGACTGATTGTGATTACCGCATTTATCTCTCCGTACCGGCAGGATCGCAGAAATGCGAAAAAGATCATTGGAGAAGGATTTCGGGAAGTATATGTCAGTACTTCAATCGCAGAGTGTGAAAAGCGGGATGTCAAAGGCTTATATAAAGCTGCACGAGAAGGAAAAATTGCGCATTTTACGGGGATTACAAGCCCTTATGAAGTGCCGGAGCATCCGGATGTTGCAGTGGATACAGCGGAAATGGATGTGGAAGCATGTGTGGATCATATATTGAATCGGCTCGGCTGTCTGTTGTAGCAGCCGGGAGGAAGAAATTCAGACGTTTTCTTCAATCCATGTTCTACATCGGATGTATTGGGTTCGGTGGAGGAAGTGCGCTGATTCCGATTATAGAGCAGGAAATTGCAGAGAAGCAGGGACTAGACGCGAAACAAAATATAGATAAAGATGTCGTTGTTGCCAGTATTACGCCCGGCGCGTTGCCGGTAGAAATTGCGGCATCGATTGGACGAAGAGGATTCGGACGGAAAGGAATGATCGCGGGAGCTGTGATGATGGCGCTGCCGGGGACGGTGCTGACAGTTCTTCTTGTGACCATTCTTTCGGTCTTTCAGGAACAGATTCTCAATGTGGTACAAATGGTTTCGGTTGTTGTTTCGGCATTTATCATATATATGCTTATGGCGTATATCCGGAATATGTTAAAGTCCTGCGCGGAGGACGGAAAAAGCAGAAAACGAAAAGCGGTGGCTTTGATGCTGGGCATTTTTGTGTTGTCTTTTTTTGTATCTACCATGCAGGTGCTGGTGCTTGCCTTTTTTGGAATCTTTTTCACGAGGGGAAATTATTGTCGCAAAAATATGTTATTGCTGGCAATCACTTCAGCAATGTATTTATATACCAATAGCGTTTATTTCGGTGCAGAATATGTTGTGCTCCGTTATACAGTTTATATTTTTATGGCGATATTAAGTATTTATGGGGTTTGTTGTAATATCAGGGAGAACCAGTGGCAAGGGGAAGCCGATCGTAGAGAGATAGTAAAAGATGTCGGAATATGGTTACTGTTTTTTCTGATTCTATTGCTTCCGGCAGTGATTGAAAGTCGGTCCGCAATTGTCTTTTCAGGAGAAGGCGTGCTTTCTACATGGGCATCTTTTGGGGGTGGTGATGCGTATCTGACCATCGCAGATGGATTTTTTGTCGAGGGAGGTTTTATTACGGGGCAGCAGTATTATGGATATATTGTGCCTGCGGTAAATGTGCTTCCCGGATCCATTTTGTGTAAGACACTGGCAGCAGTCGGGTATTATGTAGGATGGAACATCGGTGGAAATGCGGTTGTTGGAGTTTTGTTTGCAATCGCGGGATTTGGCTGCAGTATTGCGGCGTCCTGCAGTTTTTTTATGTTGGCATATCATTTGTATGATTATCTGATTACATTACAGGTATTCCGGATTATCCGCAAATGGATCCGGCCAATGATCGCGGGTCTTCTTATGAAGGTTATGGTTATGCTTTGCGTACAGAATGTAAGTGTTGTGTTTGCAATGATACGATGAGATGGAAGAAAATAACATTGACAGAAATGGCATCTTTTGGTTAGATATAAATTGTGCGCTTTGGGCACACGAAAGAAAAAACATAGTAAGATATACAGGAGATATACAATTGAAATTTTCAAAAGCAAAAGTAATGGTGGCAGGATTGGTACTGGCGGTGGCATGTGTGGTTGCCCCGCAGCAGTTAAAGGCGGAAGTTCCGGCAGCGCAGATGGACGGTGTCATGGGACAGAGTATGGAAGATGAGACGGCATATGAGGAAACGCCAAATCTGGATGGTTTGATTATGCAAGGTGCTGCGGCAACATATTCATTACCGACCATGAGGGCGGCAAAAGGTTCCTCCTATTCGCAGGATTTTCTGGACAGTTCTTTTACCACGGCAGGAACTTATACGCGTGCAACCTATTATCATAAAGTGGATTATGAAGATTATCAGTTATTTAACGGAATCGATGTTTCCTGGTGGCAGACAAAAGATAAAAAGGTAACATCAGTGAATTGGGAAAAAGCCCACGATGCAGGGATTGATTTTGCATTTGTCCGCGTAGGATCAAGAGATACGGCAGATGGCAGCATTTATTTTGATACCGCAGCGGATTCCCATATTCAGGCGGCTTTGGACAACGATATCAATATCGGGCTATATATTTTTTCTCAGGCACTTACAGAAAAGGAAGCAAGGGAAGAAGCTAATTTTGTATTAAAACAGCTGAAGAAATATGATTGGGATGTGACACTTCCGATCGTGATCGACCGTGAGAAAGGAAGTCATAATCGTCTGACTGGAGGAAAGTTATCCAAGACCAAGGAGACAGCTGTCTGCCAGGCTTTTGCAGACACGATTACAAAGGCGGGATATCAGGCGAGTGTATATGCATCATATGCATGGATCAAATCCTATATTGATACCGACTCGCTCGATAAATGTGGGATTTGGATTGCTCGTTATAATAATACAACGACCAGCAATTCCAAGAGTGGAAGTGCGTACGGGGATGTACCGTATGATTATGATTTCTGGCAGTATTCCTCTGTTTCAAGAGTCAGTGGATATACCGGAAATCTGGATGCAGATTTCTGGTACAAAGATACAAGTATCAAGACAACCGGATTAAAAGCGGAGGCGCCATCGGCATCCGGACCGGTAACTTTAAGCTGGAGCAAGGCGGCTGCGGATGTGACAGGATACCGTGTATATCGGTACGATGCGACAGAGGATAAGTATGTTTATCTGAAATCGACCAAAAGCCGCAGCTATTCCGATGAAGATGTAAGAAGTGGCAAGACGTACCAATATAGGGTGCGCTGTTACTGGACAATCGGTGGAACAAATTATTATGGAAATTATTCTTCTGTTGTATCGGTGACAACGCCTCCGGCAAAAGTATCCAGTGTAAATACCGCCAAGAAGAGCAGTACCTATCTGACACTTTCCTGGAAAAAAGTTTCCGGTGCGAGCGGATATCGTGTATACAAATATAATACAAAGACAAAAGCTTATGAAAAAGTCACCACGATTGCAAGTGGAAGTACGACTTCATACAAGGTCACAGGACTTGCGTCCGCAACGGAGTATCAGTTTAAAGTCCGTGCATATAAAAAGGCGGAGGATGGAAATGTATGGGGAAGTAGTTCGGTTGTCTATAAAGAGAGTACAAATCCGTCCAAAACAAAGAATCTGAAACTGAGCACTAAGTCTTCCGCAGTGACGTTAAGCTGGAGTAAGGTAGCCCGTTCCAGTGGATATGCAGTATATCGTTATGACAGCAAAACAAAGAAATATGTAAGAATTGCTACCGTAAAAAGCGGAAAAACAGTTACTTACAAAGATGCGAAGCTGAAAAAAGGATCGACGAAGCATTATAAGGTGCGTGCATACAAAACTTATAACGGAACGAAGTATTATGGAGCGTATTCCGACATTGTATCAATCAAAGTAAAATAGTGATAAAATATTATGTAGCAACATAAATTTATTGAAATACGATAAATTTATGTTGCTTTTTATTGTTATATGGGATATACTACAGAAAACGTAAATAATAATTTTATGAGGTGATGATTATGAAACAGACAAAAATATCATACTGGTTAAAGGGAATGACGATTTTGCTTGCTGTGATGGGCATTTTCTTTTTTGGTGCGCTGACTGCGTATGCATTTCAGTTGAAAGCACAGGGAAATGTACTGTGGGGCTGGGTCGGATTCAGCTGGTATATCGCAGTACTGTGCTATCTCATTTTGTTTGAATTCTGGCGTGTCTGTACACAGATTGGAAAAGATAATTCCTTTTCCCTGGAAAATGCGAAGTATTTTCATCATATGGGACTTTATGGAATTGGTGGTATTCTTGGATTTGCAGCCCGAATGATCTGGGTGGCAGCAGTTGGAAAAGCGGATATATATAAGATTGTATTTGTGATCGGAGAGATTCTTATCGCTGCAATTTTTACAATATTGTGTGAATGTCTTTCCCGTCTGGTGCAGTATGCATATGATGTGAAACGTGAAAACGAATTGACAATTTAGAGGTGGAAGTATGGCAATTATCGTAAATATTGATGTCATGCTCGCCAAGCGGAAAATGAGTGTGACAGAACTTTCGGAAAAGCTTGGAATCACAATGGCAAATGTCTCTATTCTAAAGAATGGAAAGGCAAAAGCGGTGAAAGTTGAAACATTGAATAAATTATGTGCGGCGCTGGACTGCCAGCCGGGAGATTTATTTGAATATGTTCCGGATGAGACGGAATCGTAGAGGTTCAGAAAGGAGCGGGAAATATTATGGAACAGCAAAACAGTATGCAGCCACAAATGAATATGCAGGGACAGGAAAACGGACAGTATGTACCCGGATATGATACACAATCAAATATGTCACCATATAATGTACAGCAGATGCAGTTTGGAGAAACACAGCAACAGAAGGAGCGTCGTGCGGAAATATTCTCCATTATGGCAATTCCAACATGCATCTATGCGGCACTTTATACGGTTCTTTTGTACAACAATTATCAAAGTATTGCGTTGTCGCTTTTTGTTGTGATTACAATTGGTTACTGTATGTATCTGAAAACTCATTTGTACAAAATGAATCAAAAAGAATTTCATGTCAAACCAATGAGCCTGTTCTGTATGATTGGGATGCTTGGTCTGGCCATTTGTACGGCAAGTACCGGAAACGAATGGATCTGGATGTTAAATGAGGCAGGAATTGTATGTCTGCTGATCTGTATGCTTCTTTTTGAATTTTGTAATACGAAAAAATGGACACTTGCAAAAGGTGTAGGTTCGATTTTCGTTGCAATCGGAGGTGCAATCAGTTATATTGGGGAACCATTCAGTGACCTGAGTTGTTTCCGCAAATTTAAAAAGAAAAAGGAAACAGGAAAAGCAGGGTATATTGTGATCGGAGTATTGATTTCTATTCCGGTTCTTGCAATTGTAGTTGCTCTTTTGTATCAGGCGGATGCGGTGTTTGCCAATTTATTTGGCAGCTTGTTCTCCATAGATTTTCATTTCGGTACATGGGTAGGAATGGTATTTATGTTTGGCTATGCTTTGCTGGCAGCTTACTGTGGCATTCGCTTTCTGGCATCGGAAAAGATTTCAGCGGAAAGCAAAGACATGCGGCATTTTGAGCCGATGATCGCAAATACAATTCTGGTACTGATATCTATCGTGTATGCGGCATTTTCGTTTATTCAGATTTTTTCGCTCTTTCTTGGAAAGATGCGACTGCCGGATGGATATACGTACGCAAGATATGCCAGAGAGGGCTTTTTCCAGCTTTTGTTTGTATGTATGATCAATGTCGGACTGGTGCTGTTGTTCATGGGGTTATTCCGGGAAAATCATTTCAAAAAGATCCTGCTCACTGTAATCTGTGGATGCACGTATATTATGATTGCATCATCCGCATTCCGGATGTGTTTGTACATTCAGCATTACAATCTTACTTTTTTACGGCTTTTTGTGCTGTGGATGCTTGCCGTGATCGGTATTCTTCTGACCGGTATTCTGGTACAGATTTATGTGAATAAATTTCCAATGTTCCGTTATACGATCGTGGTTGTGACGGTCTGTGTATTTGCACTTGGTGTTGCGCACCCGGATTACTGGATTGCAAAATATGACGTTGCACATATGAATCATATGAGAGAAGAAAATGCAATTGATTACAATTATTTGCAGACATTGTCCACCGATGCAGCACCTGTAATTGCCACACAAAATGGCGAATGGGCTGAGAAATATGGAAAATATGTTGTGCAAACTCTGGAGGAAGAAAAAGAAGGATTGCGCGAATACAATTTCTCACATGCAAAGGCGAAAGCTTTGTTTACAGAACAGAAAACGAGGTGAAATGATGGCAGTTATATTATTGTTTGGATTAAAAAAAGAAAAGGAAAAAGCCGTACGTGCAGTGGCACAGAAACAGGGAGCGAACGTGACAGAAGTTGCCCGCAAAGATTACGGACAGAAACTCGGTGCATTAGCCGGAATCAAAGGATTTCCGAAAGAAAAGAAGCAGTATGAAGGACCGGACTTCGCAACGGAAATGATGGTGTTTTCCGGTATGAATCCTCAGCAGGTGGATGCGTTTCTGGCAGACTATAAAGCGACGGGCGAGCAGCCGGTTGCACTGAAAGCGATTGTTACACCTCACAATGTATTCTGGACAGCAGATGCACTGTTTCGTGAGTTAATGAAAGAACATTTTCGGCTTGTATAGATAAAATGAATGGAATGAATGAGAAAAACAACAGGAATGAAACAGGAAATGAAACAGACAAAAGTCTATCACAGATGATGCAGCAGTCAGCAGGTAATAAAACAGTTGCACCAGCAGATGGAAAAAAAGTATTTGTATGATATGTTTTTTGTCTACTTAGCACCTGAACAAGAAATAATATTTGGACATGGTACAAGAAAACACTACTAAGGAGAATCAATTGAACTTACTCGAGACTTTAAAACATTATTTTGGATACGATAGCCTGCGGCCCGGCCAGCAGGAACTGATGGACGGAATCCTACAGGGAAAGGATGTCCTTGGCATCATGCCGACAGGTGCGGGAAAATCTCTGTGTTATCAGGTTCCAGCGCTGATGCTCGAGGGAATTACGCTTGTGATTTCCCCGCTGATTTCGCTCATGTCGGATCAGGTCAAGGCACTGAATCAGGCAGGCGTACACGCAGCTTACATTAACAGTTCCCTGACAGAAAACCAGATACGCGCAGCACTTGCCTATGCAGCGCAGGGAAAATACAAAATTATCTATGTGGCACCAGAGCGGCTCAACACCGCGCGTTTTCTGGACTTTGCATATTATGCTGATATTTCCATGGTTACGGTGGATGAGGCACACTGTATTTCCCAGTGGGGACAGGATTTTCGACCGAGTTATCTTGAAATTGCGGATTTTTTAGCAAAACTGCCAGACCGTCCGGTAGTCAGTGCATTTACCGCGACTGCCACAGAGCGTGTTAAGCAGGATATTACCGCAAGTTTGCATTTGCAGAATCCGGTGACAGTCGTGACAGGATTTGACCGTCCGAATCTGTTCTTTCGTGTGGTCAACCGCAAGGGTGGGAAAGAGACGGATAATAGTATAATAAATTATGTGAAAAGGCATGAGGATGATAGTGGAATTATCTATTGTGCCACCAAAAAGAACGTGGACAGTGTGTATGCTCTTTTGCTGCAATATGGTATTGCGGCGGGACGTTATCATGCGGGGCTGTCTTTAGAGGAACGAAAAAAGAATCAGGATGATTTTACTTATGACAGAATCCGTGTGATGGTTGCAACCAATGCATTCGGCATGGGAATCGACAAATCCAATGTGCGCTATGTGCTTCATTACAATATGCCACAGAGTCTGGAATATTATTATCAGGAAGCTGGCCGTGCCGGGCGTGACGGAGAAGAATCGGAGTGCGTGCTATTTTTCTCGAAACAGGATATCATGATCAACAAACGCCTGTTACAGTATAAAGTGACATCCGGACAGGCATCCGATGATCCTGTGGTGCGTGCAAATGAGCACCGGAAACTTAATGAGATGATCCGTTACTGCGAGACCGATGAGTGTCTGCGCCAGTTTATCCTGTCCTATTTTGGGGACAACAGTCCGTGCACCTGTGAAAAATGCAGCAACTGCGTGGTTGTGGAAGATGAGGCGGAGGAAACTTATATCCGGAGCGGAAGAGAGAAGAAAAAGGCACTGCAGTTTGCTGATCTGACACCAGAAGGGCAGCAACTGTTTGAACAGCTTCGCAAATGCCGGGCAGATCTTGCCGTGGAAAAAGGTGTGCCGCCATATATCATCTGTTCCGATAAGACGTTAAAAGATATGTGCGCCAAATGTCCGGTGGATTCTGGGGCAATGGAGACCGTGTACGGAATGGGGGCAAAAAAAATCGAAAGTTACGGTGCACGTTTTACACAGGTTATCACAGCATTTCTGAACGAGCATGGGGGAGAAACCGCAATAACGGAGGCATTGTCTGGCATGACAGTAGACACTACGACAGCAGTCGCTGCAAGAAAAAAGAAGCTGCCGTTTTATATCGTTCCGGAAAAACTCGATGAGGTGGAACTGACTGACACCTGTATGCTTTCAGAACTGACAAACCGGATCAATGCGCTCTGCGAGGAGCCAGACCGAAAGAAACTGACAGCCGCTTTTGTCAATCAGCTGTTGGTTGAAAAGGGATATCTTGAAGAGGTTCTACAGGGTGAGGAAAAAGTAAAACGTGTTACAGAGAAAGGAAAAGCTGCTGGAATTCTGGAGGAAGAGCGACGGGCAAAGTACGGGAAAAACTACTATGCAATGATCCATACAAGGGAAAGCCAGCGGATGATACTCAAAAAACTTCAGGATTATTGTTCGAAGGGAATTCAAAGTGATGAAAGAACCATGATTGCAGAAAGATTGCAGGATCAATAGAATTAGAAATTTTGAAATAGGGCTACCGCAATCCCACTGGCTTTAGACGGTGGGTTAAGGTAGC
>ENA-UOJQ01000416-UOJQ01000416.1-human-gut-metagenome-genome-assembly--contig:-P63-NODE-416-length-50314-cov-18.359836_pt1 | contig 50314 bp, 34 predicted proteins | sample MGYA00242352_ERZ723899 | MGnify/ENA metagenome assembly ERZ723899
TTCGGCTGAGCACCGCTGCCCTCGCGGACAGCTTGGTTAGATTACCACACCTCTCTCTACTTTGCAACCCCTTTTTTCACTTTTCCCTTCGTTCATATGAAATAGGCAGTTCCATAAGTTCAACTTATGCCTTTTTTCATACGCAAAGCACTATTGTACAACCGAACCGCGAAAACTCCGTCTCTCCCTGTGCAATTCTCCTATTTACATTTACGCTTTTAAGTGATAAAGTATCTCCAACATCAGAACACGGCAATGATGGACCCCAGTAGGATACTGTGCCATCTTCTGCAGAGAGCTGTCGGTTGGTGCAAGACAGTGGAGATACAGCGTCTGAATTACCGTCCTGAGCCACGCCCTGAAGCTCCTCGGAGTGGTAGGCGGCGTCGGGTGCGCCCGTTACAGCGCTGCGGATATGTCAGTATCCTATGAGGCCGCGCAAGCGGTAAACTGAGGTGGTACCACGGGTCAAACTCGTCCTCTGTGTCCGATACGGACGCGGAGGGCGTTTTTTTATTTTAAAAGGAGGGCCTCATGCTTCTTTATTTGTATTGTATCTCGCGGCGATACCCGCGGCGGCGGGATCATAGAAACACAGCGACATCAGATCTTACTAATATTATATAAGGAGGGGCCCGTTATGCCCACTATTACATTTTACAAGCACGAACCTATCCCCATGGAAATGCACAAGGTCAAGATCGTCCAGCAGCTGCACCTGCTGCCTACCGCCCAGCGTCTGGAGAAGATCCAGGCCGCAGGCTTCAACACCTTTCAGCTCCACAATGGCGACATCTTTCTGGATATGCTGACGGATTCCGGCGTCAACGCCATGTCCGACCGCCAGCAGGCCGCCATGCTCCAGGCCGACGATGCCTACGCCGGCTCTGAGACCTTCTACCGCATGCAGGCCAAGCTGACGGAGCTGTTCGGCATCGAGCACTGCCTGCCCGCCCATCAGGGCCGCGCCTGTGAAAACATCCTGGCCACCCGCTTTGTCAAGCCCGGCAGCTGCGTCATCATGAACTACCACTTCACCACCGCTAAGGCCCATATCACCCGTCTGGGCGGCCGCGTGGAGGAGCTGGTCAAGGCCGAGGGTCTGGAGAGCGCCAGCACCCTGCCCTTCAAGGGCAACATCGATCTGGATGCGCTGGAGCGCTGCATCCAGCGGGAAACACCGGCCAACGTCCCCTTCGTTCGTCTGGAGGCCGGCACCAACCTGATCGGCGGTCAGCCCATCTCCTACGAAAACATGAAGGCCGCCACCGCCATCTGCCGCCGCCACGGCATCCTCACCGTGCTGGACGCCTCCCTGCTGCAGGACAATCTGTACTTCATCAAGACCCGCGAGACGGCGCTGGCGGATAAGTCCGTCCGTGAGATCACCCGCATGATCGCCGACCTGTTCGACATCATCTACTTCTCCGCCCGCAAATTCGGCTTCGCCCGCGGCGGCGCTATCCTGGTCCGTGACCCGGAGCTTTTCCACTCCATGGAAGATCTGATCCCCATGTTCGAGGGCTTCCTGACCTACGGCGGCATGTCCGTCAAGGAGATGGAGGCCATGACCGTGGGCTTCGAGGAGAGCATGGACATGGATGTCATCTCCCAGGGTCCTCAGTTCATCGACTACTGTGTGCGGCGTCTGGCCGACTACGGCGTGCCCGTCATCACCCCCGGCGGCGGTCTGGGCGCCCACATCGATGTGAAGTCGTTCCTGCCTCATGTCCCCCAGGCCCAGTACTCCGCCGGTGCCCTGTCCTGCGCTCTGTACGTCTGCGGCGGCATCCGCGGCATGGAGCGCGGTACCCTGTCGGAGGAACGCGAACCGGACGGCACGGAGCGCATCGCCTCCATGGAGCTGCTGCGCCTGGCCTTCCCCCGCCGCGTGTTCACCCTGTCCCAGACGGAATACGTCATCGACCGCGTCAAGTGGCTGTACGACCACCGCGATCTGGTGGGCGGCCTGCGCTTCGTCCACGAACCGGCCACCCTTCGCTTCTTCACCGGCGTGCTGGAGCCCATCGGCGACTGGCCCGAGCGGCTGGCGGCGGCGTACCGCGCCGATTTCGGCGACGAGCAGTAATATCGCTTCCGGAAAGACGCGCCCGCCGGCGCGTCTTTCTCTGCCGGGCAATGGCCGCTTCCCCTCTTGACAAGCTCCTGTTTCCGTGCTAAGATATCCACACAATCCAAGGGGTGCTGGCGCAAGCCGGCTGAGATAAGACGTATTGCCGTCTGATCCCTCGAACCTGATCCGGGTAATGCCGGCGTAGGGATGCGAACATATCGGCTTTCGAAATTTCCGCATTGTGACGCCTGCACGGCTCGCCATGCGGGAATTTTTTTTGGAGGTACAAATTATGAATCACATGAAGGTCCGCGCCCTCTGCGAGGGCGCCGTGCTTCTGGCCGTAGCCCAGATCCTCAGCTACATCAAGCTGTGGGAGATGCCCTGGGGCGGCAGTATCGTTCTGTCCATGGTGCCGCTGGTACTGTACGCGGTGCGCTGGGGTCTGGGCGCCGGCCTGCTGAACGGCTTCCTGTTCGGCGTGCTGCAGTTCATGTTTGACGGCGGCTTCGCCATCGGCTGGGAGTCCATCATCGGCGACTATCTGCTGGCCTTTACCGTTCTGGGTCTGGCCGGTCTGTTTGCCCGCCGCCGCAGCGGCGTGTTCCTGGGCACTCTGGTGGCCGGCGGCGCCCGCTTCCTGGTCCACTACATCGTGGGCGCCACCATCTGGGCCGCCTACATGCCCGACACCTTCTTCGGCATGACCATGCACAGCCCCTGGTTCTACTCCCTGCTGTACAATCTGGCCTATATGCTGCCCAACATCGCCATCACGCTGGTGGTGTTCGCCATCGCCTACAAGCCGTTGGGCAAGTACCTGACCGGCGCCGATCTGGTGCAGGCACAGGGCAAGTAAAACACCTCCCTTTCCGCGCAGGGCTCCGCCCTCTCCCCCCTATCGGAGCCCTGCGCGGCTTTTTTCCTCGGAATGTGAAAAAAGCTCTTGACAAACGCAGCGAAATCTGTATAATAGTTTTTGTTCGTCAGAACATAGCGGGATTGTGTAAAGGTAGCACAGCGGACTCTGACTCCGTATGTGAGGGTTCGAATCCTTCTCCCGCTGCCAGAAGAGACACGGCTTTGCCGTGTCTCTTTTTTTGTATCCCTTGACACGGACATTTCGCTTTTGATAGGTAAAACTGCCCGTCCCCTTGTCAACTGCCGGTATCCCTCCCCCACACTCAAAAAGGAGCGGAGACGCGCAGCGTCTCCGCTCCTTTTTTCGCTATGAGCTTTCGCCTCAGCGTTCCTTGCGCTTCCGGCCCACGACCCATGCGCCGCCCATGGCGGACAGCAGGCTCATGGCTGCGTACATGGCAACGCCCGCGTCTCCGGTACGGCTGGACTCCACCTTTCCGGTGTCGTCCTTGGTGCCGCCGGAGGCATTACCGCTGTGGTTGTGCCGCGTCATCTTCGCATAGGCCGCCTCCGCGTCCGTCAGGGTCTTCACCGCACCGGCAGGGATCAGTGCCTTCTGATCCTCGCTCAGCGCGTCGTAGGCTCTGCGAGCCGCCTCGATGGCGCTCTTGCTGTTCTTCGTGACGGTGCCGATGCCGTTGATCTTCTCGATCACCGCATCTGCCGCGGCCTGATCGGTCTTACCATCCCCGCTGCCGGGCAGCTTGTCGATGGCCTCGGTCCGCACCGCCCGGCACACCGTGCAGGTGTAGGTCCGAACACCCTCCTTCTCGCTGGTAGGCACGGTAGTCACAACGCCCTTGTCCCACTGATGCCCCGCGGCCTTATCCGTAACGGTGCTGCGGCTCATCTCGGCCTTGCAGACGGTGCAGTACACCACATCGTCGTGGGAACCGTCCGCCGTGCAGGTCGCAGGCTTGACGTTCTCCTTCACGGTCTCGCCGCCCACATGCCGGCAGGCGTAGCCGCACACGCCGCATGCGCCGTTCTCCCAGCTATGAGCCGCCTCCGCCGTCACCGCCAGACCGCAGCAGTCGTACTGCCGCACGTGCTTGTCGGCGGTGGTGACCCACACCAGCTTACCGCTGTGGTTGGCAGGGTCCTTCGCCCCGTAGACCTCGCCGCACCTGGCGCAGGTCAGGGGCGTGGTGCAGGTGGCCTCGCCGCCGCTGTGGCGGCAGGCGTAGCCGCACACGCTGCACGCGCCGTTCTCCCAGCTATGGGTCTGGGAGGGGATGACCTCCGCGCCGCAGCAGTCGTAGCGCATTCTGTGCTTGTCGGCGGTCCGCGTCCACGTCTGCTCGCCGGTATGGTTGTCGGGATTCTTCTCGCCGTAGGCCGCGCCGCACACGGTGCAGACAGCGCCGCTGGTGCAGGTGGCCGTGCCGCCGGTGTGATAGCCCGTCTCCGTGGGGCACGCCACATAGTAGAAGCGGATGACATCATCTTTCTTCACCTGATACTGGTTCAGCGCGGCGTAGGTGATATTTCCGCTGGCATCGGTGCGCAGGATGGGCATCTCGCCGTTGACGGTGAACATCCAGCCGGACCAGGGGCCGAAGGTCTTGTCGCCGGCGGTCAGGGCGACGCCATTGGCATCAGTGACGCCGGTGATGTACCCCGGCGTACCGGTGTAGGTGTACCGGTTCTGGGCCAGCACGCTCAACAGAGCGTCCGCCGCGGTGCGGCCGTCGCTGCTGCTGCACGTGTAGGTGCCGCCGGTCAGATCGGCAAACGTCCTGCTGAAGCCGCCGCCCTCCACGTTGACGGTGACGGTGATGGGCTGGATGTTGGGATCGTCGATCCCCTCCGTGCCGATGACCTTCACGCTGACGGAGATGGGCTGCTTATAGAACCTGGCGAACTGTGCGTAGGCGGGATCGCTCCGGAACTTCTCCCAGTACTTGGCGTACTCCGTATAGCTCAGCACGCTGTCGATGGTAATTTTTGTGTTGTACTGGGGCTGGGTCAGCAGCAGGGTCTCGTGTGCCACAATGGCGCTGTTGCTGGACCGGAAGCACCGGTACTGCTGAGCATCGTACCAGCCATCGATGTCGTCGGCCTTGACGCCCACGGCGTTGTAGTCCGCCATATCGCGGACGAACTTATAGCCGTCGCCGTTCGGCACGATCTCGATGAAGGAGCGCATGTCGCCGGTGACGCCGTTCCGATCCGTGTTGGCCTTGCGGATACCCTCCCAGTAGACCTCCTCGGTGCACACCTTCTGCATGAAAGCCGCCGCCGCGTCCAGCTCCGCCTGAGTCAGGGGCTGGACGGTCAGGGTGATATCCCTGCTGGCCAGTACCGTCATGGACGCATAGTCCTTGCCCTCGCCGCCGGGGCGGGACAGGATCTTCATCGTCACCGTCACGGTCCTGGCCGCCTGCCCGGGCAGCGGGCGGTAGGTCACCATCCGCGCCACATTGGCGGTGGCGGGATCGGCGGAGACTACCACGCTGTCATCGCTGGTGGTCAGCAGGACCGGCGTGTACTTGCCGTCGAATTCCTTCTCATAATCGCGGTAGGCGATGGTATTGAGCTGCCATGTGGTAGGGAACTGGATGTCGCTGACCACATTGGCATTGTCGATGGCAGAGCTGTCCCGCGGATCTTTGAGCCCGTACTCGGTAAGCGCGGTCTCCAGCAGCTCCTGATAGTCCAGCTCACGGACAGCAGCGCTTCCCTTGACGTTGACGGTGTAGACCTTGCTGACCTTCAGGTCCTCGCGGCCGTTGTAGGTCAGGGTCAGCGTCAATGTCACGGCGGTGTCCTTCTGGGGCAGCGTCACCGCAGCCGTGTAGGGCGCGTAATAGGGATACGACACCTGTGTGATGGCGATCACGCCGGTGTTGCTGGAGGTCCACGCCGCCGTGGTCCACAGCTCCACGCTGGCGCTGTCGTTGTAGTCCACGCTGCCCGCGTCCACGCCGGCCTTCAGGGGATAGCGGGGCAGGCTGGTGAGCGCATCGGCGCTGCTGATCTCGGCGGGCAGGGTGATGCGGTCCGCCACCGTCTGCAGGGCGGCACGGGCCTTGGCCTCGTCCAGGCCGATGATGAAATAGCAGCCGTCGGTCTCCTTGGTATACGTCTTGCCGTCGGCGCCCTGATAGCTCAGGACCACGGTGGGCCGCAGGAAGGCGTCGGCGGCGGGGGTACTGCCATTGGTGTTCCACTTGTACCGGATGGTGCCGTCGGCGTCAATGCCCGCGTAGCTGCCGGAGGCCGCCGCCTTCATGGTCACAGTAACATCCTTGATGCCTGCGGCGTTCAGCTTGGCACCGATCATGGTCAGAGCGTTGGTATCCGTGCCGTAAACGGCCTTGTAGTTGCCGGTGACGGCGGTGTCTGCGGCGTTCAGCTTCTCATCGGCCGCAGTCTGCTCGGAGGACTTGCGCTCGGTCCACACGGCGTACAGCGTGTAGAGCTCGTTGTCCTCGCTGCCGTCGCCCCAGTCGTCCTCCTCCCATGCGCGGTTGATGACCGCCTCGTCCGGATGGGCAATGGTGGAGCCGTAGCTGCTGGTGGCCCAGCCCGCAAAGTCGTAGCCCTCGCGGACATACGCGCACTTCGCCAGCTTTACGTCCTGTCCGAAGGGGGCGGGCTGATCGGCCATGGTGCCGGTAACGCCGCTCTTATCGCCGGACTTGACGTGGTACTTGATGATGTACTGATAGTCGCGCCACTTGGCGATGAGCGTCACCTCGTCGCCGGAGAACACGGTGTCCTTGGCGACAGCCTCGCCGAAGGAGCCGTCCGCGTTCTTGATGTACCAGCCCTCCAGCGTCTTGTTGGCGGGGTAGGAGTTCTCTCTGAGCAGATAGGTCAGGCTGCTGTATACCTTGTCCGGCGTCACGGTCTTGTCCGCCAGCGTGCCCTTGTAGCCGTTGCCGTCGAAGTGGACGATGATGCCCTTGACCCAGTGGGCGTACATGTCGAAGCCGTCCTCAGCATCGGCAGCCGTGAACTTATAGGTCGTACCGATCGCGCTGCCGCCCTCCGCCGCGTCGTACCAGCCGTCAAAGATATAGCCGTCACGCTTGGGATCCGTGATGGAATTGAATCTGGTCGTACCGGCATCGGTGAGGATATAGTTGTAGTTGCTGCCCACAGCGCCGGTACGGGTGATGTCCTCCGCACCCGCATAGTTCAGGTGCAGTCTCACAGTCACCGGCAGGGGCTGCCACGCGGCGTAGAGTGTGACGGTGGTGCCTTGGGTGCTGGTCAGGTTCTTCACCGCATCGCCCTCGGCGTAGCTGCCCTTGGACGCGGAGGAGGATTGGCTCCAGCCGTTGAAGCTGTACCCCGGGCGGGTAAAGGCGTTCCGGGGCAGCGTCACCTCCCGGTCATAGGCGGCGGGGATGCTCTCGACGGAGCCGGTGCTCTCCGAACCGCCGCTGAATGCGATGGTGTAGGTGATGGCCGTCCACTTGGCGGTGTAGGTACTATCGCCGGAGATGACCGTTTCCGCCGTCAGCTTCGTCTCGCCGTTGAACCAGCCGTCGAAGGTGTAGCCCTCCCTGCTGGGATCGGCGGGGATGCGGCTGCCGATGGCGCCGTTCCGGGGCGTCATCACCGTGGCCGTAGCGCCGTCGTTGTCAAAGGTAACGGTATAGGCGTCCGCCCACACGGCGTACAGGTCCAGGCTCGTCTCGGTGGTGATGCGCTCGCCGTCCTGATACAGCACCTCGCCGTCCGCCGCGGCGGCCCAGCCCGCAAAGATCTTATTCTCGCAGGTAAAGGTATTGGCCTTCAGCGCGGCCTTGCCGCCGTAGACCTTCTGCTGGGCGGTATCCTCCGTGCCGTTGTTGGCGTGGAACGTCACCACCAGCGCCTCACCGGCGGAGAAATTCCGCAGGTACACGCAGTCGTCAAACCTGTCGACGCCGCTGTCTTTCTTGTAGACTACCGTCAGCACCTGACCGCTCTTGGCGTCCAGCTCCAGAGGCTTCCAGTTCTGGTCGCCGCTCTCGCCGTTGACCAGCTTGTCGCTGCCCAGCGTGATGGTACACTTGTCGCAGTTTTTCTCGGAGGAGACCTTGTACTCAAAGGTCAGATGGGTGTCGCCGGTGAAGGTCAGCTGCAGCGTGCTGGTGCTGGAGCTCTTGCCCTTGTTGCCGGACATGAGAACCGTGTCGCCGCCCAGCGTCGTGACCTTCCACTTCTTGGTGCTGCTGGGACTGCCCGGCTCCGTCTCCGCGATGACCGGCAGGCCCTCGAAATAGCTGTCCAGCGTGGTGGCCGCCGCCAGTGCCGCAGGCCCATCGTCCTCGACAGCCGCCAGTGCGGCAGCGTCCACCGCGTCCTCACCGGGAACATTTTCGGAGTCCGAAACCTCCTCTAAGTCCCGGTCGCCTTCGCTGCCCTGGACGTCTTCGACGCCCTCGGTGTCCCGGATGCCCTCGGCATGCGCCGCATCGTGGGCCCACGCGGTGGTGGGGAGCAAACTGATCGTCATCACCGCTGCCATCAGCAGGGCGAGCAATCGTTTCTTCATCATGTGATCTTCCTTTCTCTGATGTATTCATATATTAAAGGTCCGCAGACCTGAACGCACACATGCACACTCGCACAAAACGCCGCCGCATCAGCCCCCGCACCGTTCCGCACGCCATCCCGCTTCGCCCAAAAATAAAACGCGCACAGCCAAAGCCAGCCGTGCGCGTTACAAAAGAAGCGCACGGCCCAAGCAGGTCGTGCGCGTAAAAAACACTTCTTGCTTCGGCTTCGGGAAATGGCAAAGCCCAGGAGCAGCGTATCTCGTATCTGACTTATCCCGCCGCCTTATCGGCGCGGGCATCACAGTGACCTTCTCGCGGGGCATCTCACCCCATTCCGTCGCCAGTCCGTGAAAGACCGGCACGCTGTCCTGTTATGTACTTGTCAGGCGTCAGTATATCACATGATTCCCGAAATGACAACCCCCACTCTGGTATATTCTCCCTTCATCGCCGCTCTCCTCCGGCATTTCCGCCGCTCCGTCCGGACAAAAGCGCCCCGCGGCATAGCCGCGGGGCGCTTTTTCCTTACGTATTCAGAAACGGATCATCCAGCTTGCCCAACCGGCGCAGCATGGTCTTTTTCACCGCCTTGAAGATGTTCTCATAGCCGGTGCAGCGGCACAGATGGCCGCTCAGCAGCTTGCGCAGCTCGTCATCGCTGTACAGCACGCCGCGATCTAGGATCTCCACCGCCGTCATCAGAAAGCCCGGGATGCAGAAGCCGCACTGGATGGCAGTCTCCTCCATGAAAGCCTGCTGGATATCGGACAGCTCGCCGTTGGGGCCCATCAGGCCCTCCAGCGTGGTGATGTGCTTGCCCTCGGCCCACACCGCCAGATAGAGACAGGAATTGAAGCATTCGCCGTCGATGAGCACGTTGCACGCGCCGCACTCGCCCACCTCGCAGCCCTTCTTCACGCTGGTCAGGTGGAAATCGTTGCGGAGCATATCGGTCAGCGATGCACGCACGTCCACCATCTGTTCCACTTCCCTGCCGTTGATGGTGCAGGTCACCAGCTGATACTGCTTTTTCGCCATTACAGCACACCTCCCGCCAGCTTTACAGATTCGATGAGGCACCGCTTGGCGCTCTCCACGGCGATATGGCTGCGGAACGCCTTGCTGGCGCGCCAGGAGTCGCGGGGATGGATGTCCTCCAGCACCTTGCGGCCGAAGGCCTCGATATTCTCCAGCGTTACGGCCTTGCCGTTGATGAACGCCTCCGCGTTCACCGCCCGCATGGGCACGGGACCCGCCACTCCGAAGGCGATACGCACCCGCTCAAACGTCTTTCCGTCGGGGCTGAGCCGCGCATTGACGGAGGTACCCAGCGTGGCGATATCCATGGCGTTGCGCATGGCGTATTTGATGTAGTGTCCCCACGTCCGGTCGTAGGACGTCTTGGGGATGAGGATGGCGGTCTGGATCTCGCCGTCCTCCACCCGCAGATCCACGGTACCCGCCTTGATGTAGAACTCCTTGATGGGTACGCGGCGCACGCTGTTTTTGCCGGTGATCTCCACGATGGCCTCCCACGCGTGAAGCGTGGAGGCGGAGTCGGCGGAGGTCACGCCGTTGCAGGTGTTGCCGCCAATGGTGCCGGCGTTGCGGATCTGGGGGCCGCCCACCATGTCCACTGCCTCGCCCAGTACGTTGATGTACTTCTGGATGATGGGATCGTTGGTGATGTGGGTAAAGCTGGTAAGGCTGCCGATACGGATGTTCTCCTCGTCATCGATGGAGATGCCCCGCATCTCGCCGCACTTCTGGATGGAGATCAGCGCCTTACCGGCCCGCTTGCCCTCCCGCATCTGCACCAGCACATCCGTGCCGCCGGCAATGATCTGCGCCTCGGGGTGCTCCAGCCGCAGGCGCACCGCATCCTGTACGTTCTTGGCCTCGTACAGCGCCAACATATCATACATAGCTTGTCCCTCCTCAGTCCTGAATGAGCCCCTCTTCGCTGAAGCGCTTGAAGAGGATGTGGGCATTCATGGGGTTCTGGTCGATGGCCACGCCGGTGGCGTTGAGAATGGCGTTGCGGATGGCCGGTGCGCCGGAGCAGGCCGGCGGCTCGCCCAGCGCCTTGGTGCCGAAGGCCGAGGTAGGCTCGGCATTTTCGATGAACTGCGCCTCCAGATGGGGGTGATCCATAATGGTGCTGAGCTTGTAGTCCAGCAGGTTGTTGTTCAGGGGCTTGCCGTTCTTCTCATCGAACAGCAGCTGCTCGCCCATGCCGTAGCCGATGGCCATGGACATGCCGCCATGTACCTGTGCCGCGGCCAGCGCCGGATTGATGAGCTTGCCGCAGTCGTGGACATTGACGATGTCCCGCAGTGTCACCTTGCACATGGGGATATCCACCTCGATGTCCACGAAGGTGCAGCCGAAGGAGTAGGCGTTGTTGCGGATGGTAAACGTGGACTCGGCGGTAATGTGTTCGCTCTTGGCGGCGTTGTACTGGGCGGTCATGGCCAGCTCCTTCAGGCTCATCAGCGCCTTGCCGTCGGTGCTGCGGATGATGTTGCCGTCCACGATATCCATGTTGTATACCGCCTGGCGGGTCAGATCGGTGGCATATTGCAGGATCTTCTCCTTCAGCAGCAGGCCGGTCTGGCGGATGGAGAAGCCCGCCGTATAGGTCTGGCGGCTGGCGTAGGCGCCCAGGCCAGTGGGCGTGATGTCGGTGTCCTGACAGGATACCACATGCACGTCCTTATAGCTCTTCAGGCCCACCACATCGGCGGTCATCTGGGCGTAGGCCGTGTCGGCGCCCTGTCCGATCTCCGTCTCGCCGCACTGCATGGTGACGGTGCCGTCCAGATTCAGCTGCATCCGGTTGCTGGAGGTCTCCAGCGAGATGGGGTACACGGCGGTATTGTACCAGAACGTGGCCAGGCCCACCGCATGGCGGATGGGGCCGGTCTCCTTGGCGTACTCCGCCATCTTCCTGTCGTAGTCTATGTATTTCCGGCCCGCCTCCATGCACTCACGGAAGGAGTCGTTGTAGTTGACGTTGTGGCTGAATCCGTCCTCGAAGCCCTGGGGCATGATGTTCTGCATCCGGAAAGCCAGCGGGTCCATGCCCACCGCTCTGGCGCAGTCGTCCACATTGGACTCATCGGCAAAGCTGGCCTGAGGCATGCCGTAGCCCCGCATAGCGCCGGCCGCCGGCCGGTTAGTGAACACGGTCCAGGCATCGCACTCCATGTTGTCGCAGGGGTAGTGCTGGGGGAAGGAGCCCATGGCCTTGGCCACGATGGAGTGGCCGTGGGAGGCATAAGCGCCCTGATTGGAGAAGCACTCCACCTTGCGGGCGGCAAACGTGCCGTCCTTCCGGAGCCACGACACGATGTGGAACCGGATGGCGTGGCGCACGCGGTTGGACACGAACGTCTCCTCGCGGGAGCAGTCGATGCGCACCGGCCGCCCGCCCACCTGGGTGGTGCAGTAGGCGCACAGCGGCTCGTACAGGGCGTCCTGCTTGTTGCCGAAGCCGCCGCCGATATAGGGTTTGATGATGTGGATGTCCGCCCAGGGGCGGCCCAGCGCCTGCCCCACGATGCGGCGAATGATGTGGGGGATCTGGGTGGAGGACACCACCACGATGCGGCCGTTCTCCTCGTAGGAGAAGCATCCGTGGTTTTCGATATGGCTGTGCTGCACGGTGGGCGTGTCGTACCAGCCCTCCACCCTGATGAGCCCGGGCTCCCGGATGGCGGCCTGATAGTCGCCCTTCTTCATATCCGTGTGCTTCAGGATATTGTGGGGATAGTTCTCGTGAAGCTGGGGTGCCCCCTCCTCCATGGCCTTCTGGGCGTCCAGCACGAAGGGCAGCACGTCGTACTCCACCTTCAGCGCCCGCACGCCCTGCATGGCGGACACCTCGTCCTCCGCGATAACCACCGCCACATCGTCGCCCCAGTACCGCACGTGGCGGTTCAGCAGATGGCGGTCGGCCACGTCCTGATGGCCCGGGTCCATGGACCATGGATGGCCCGCCGTGGGGAAGGTGATGTCCGGCACGTCGAAGCAGGTGATGACCTTCACCACGCCGTCGATGGCCTCGGCGGCGCTGGTATCCACGGACTTCACGAAGCCGTGGGCGATCTCCGCGTGCTTGATCCGCACGTACAGCGCGTTTCGGGGCATCAGATCCTCATAATACTTGGTCCGTCCCGTGGCCTTGTCGAAAGCGTCCACGCGGACCTGGCTCTTTCCTACCTCACCCATTCCGGTACTCCTCCTTGTAAACGAGATTTGACTCGGTAACAGCTACGCAAATGGCTGCCATCAGCCATACTGATATCTCTATTATCCTATCACAAACCCGTGGATTTGAAAAGGCATTTTCGTTATCCTACTTGCGATATAACGCCGTATTTCTTGACAGCGTTTCCGTTTTGCGGGTATACTACCGTCAAAACCACACCACGGAGGTGCATCCCATGGAAAAACCGCGCATCGGCTGCGTCGTCATGGCCGCCGGCAGCGCGTCCCGCTTCGGGACCAATAAGCTGGCCGCTCAGATAGACGGCAAGACCCTCCTGTGCCGCGCACTGGAGGCAGTCCCTCCCGCCTGCTTTGCGCAGGTAGTGGTAGTCACCCAGTATCCGGAGGCTGCGGAGGCTGCAAGGCGCTTTTCCTTTACGCCCGTTGAAAACCAACATCCCGACTGGGGCATCAGTCATACCATCTCTCTGGGCCTGGACGCCCTTCAGGACTGCGATGCCGCACTGTTTCTGGTGTCGGACCAGCCCCTGCTGCGGCAGGCCAGCGTGGCGGAGCTGGTGGATCTCTACCGCCGGCACCCGTCCCACATCGTGGCTCTGGGCCACAACGGTGTCCGCGGCAACCCCTGCCTGTTCCCCGCCCGCTTCTTTCCGGAGCTGCGGGCGCTGCGGGAGGACCACGGCGGCAGCACGGTCATCCGCCGTCACGAGGACGCCCTGCTGCTGTACGACGTGCCCGCCCGCCAGCTGGCGGACGTGGACACCCGCGCCGCTCTGGACGCTTTGATCGCGCGGGAGCGGTAGACCCGCCCGTCACGCGCCCCGGTTGAACCGCGCCCCTCGGGCCGCACCGGCACGCCCGCGCATTTCCCGGCGCCGGCAGCGCCGTGCGCACCGCTGGCGCGCCCAGCGTCTCTATCCATTTCCCACAGGTCATCTTCCCACAGGTCATCTCCCCGCAGGTCATCTCCCCGCAGGTCATCTCCCCGCAGGCCGCAGCACCGCTGCGGCCTGTTTTTACTTCTTTCTGGCGTAGGGCGTGTGCGCCAGCGGCAGCTCGAGCCGCCGTTCCCCGTCCCACCGGTAGTAGGCATCGGCGATGGCCGGCGCCGTGGGGATAGACGTGATCTCGCCGATGCCGATGGCGCCTCCGGCCACATTCAGGCCCGGCTTCTCCACCACGATGGCCTCGATCTCCTGCTCCGGCAGCTGGTTGGCGCGGAACAGCCCCAGCGTACCGTACTTGGCGGTGGGTCTGCAATTCTCGTCGATGGGATACTGCTCCGTCAGGGCATAGCCCATGGACATCACCACGCCGCCCTCGATCTGTCCCTCCACGCTGAGGGGGTTCACGGCCTTGCCCACGTCGTGGGCGGCCACCATCCTCCTGATCTTCCCCGTCTCGCGGTCCAGGATGCACATCTGGGTGGCGTAGCCGTAGGCCACGTGGCTCACGGGGTTGGGCACATCCGCGCCCAGCGGATCGGTCTTGGCCAGATACTCTCCGTAAAACTCCTGTCCCGCCAACTGCTGTAAAGTCTTTCCACTGTCCAGCTCCGCCTTCAGCTTTTCACAGGCGCGGCGGGTAGCCTCGCCCGTCACCAGCGTCTGGCGGCTGCCGGAGGTGTCGCCGGAGTCCGGCGCGATCCACGTATTGCTGCGCTCGTACACCACGTCCTCGCGCTTCACCCCGGTACACGTCACCACCGTCTGTACCAACACGGTGCCCAGCCCCTGCCCGATGCAGCTGGCGCCGGTGTAGATGTGTATCTTCCCGTCGTTCTCCACGATGAGCTTGCAGCGTCCCCAGTCAGGGATACCCACGCCCACACCGGCATTCTTCATGGCGCAGGCGATGCCCACCGGGTCGCCTGCCGCCACCGCCGCGTCGTAGGCGGGCTTGATGGCCTCCAGCGTCTCCACAAGGCCGGTGGATTCGTCCACGATCTGGCCGTTGGGCAGCACGCCTCCCGGCCGGATGGCGTTGCGATAGCGGATCTCCCACGGGCTGATGCCCACCAGATCGGCCATCTGGTTCAGCAGCGTCTCCGTGCAGAAGCAGGTCTGGGTCACGCCGAAGCCCCGGAACGCACCGGCAGGCGGATTGTTGGTGTAGTACGCCCAGCCCTCGATCTCAAAATTCTCATAGGCGTAGGGTCCCGCCGCGTGGGTACAGGCCCGTTCCAGCACCGGCCCGCCCAGCGACGCGAACGCGCCGGTATCGGACACCACGCTGGCCTTCACGCCCTGGATGATCCCGTTTTCGTCGCATCCCATGGTGAACTCCATGTCCATGCTGTGGCGTTTGGGGTGGACCAGAATGGATTCCTGCCGGCTGAGCTTCACCTTCACCGGCACCCTCGCCACGTAGGCCATCAGGGCCGCGTGGTGCTGCACGGACATGTCCTCCTTGCCGCCGAAGCCGCCGCCCACCAGCATATTCTGCACCTGACAGTGCTCATAGTCCACGCCCAGCATGGCCGCGCATTCGTGCATGGTGGTGTGGGCGCTCTGGTCGGTGGTCAGCAGCCTCACGCCGCCGTTGTCCAGCGGCAGCGCCACGCAGCACTCCGGCTCCAGGAATGCATGCTCCGTCCAGGGCGTATGGAACTTCTCCGTCAGTACGTATTTCGACTTGGCGATGGCCCCCGCCGCGTCCCCTCGGGACACGTGCTTGTAGGCCTGCACGTTGCTCTCTTCCTCTTCAAATACCAGCGGCGCGTCGGGTGCCGCCGCCTCAGCGGGATTATGCACCGCCGGCAGTACCTCATACTCCACCTCCACCAGCTTCTTGGCGGCCTCCAGTGTCTCCTGATCCCGGGCGCACACCAGCGCCACCGCGTCGCCCAGATAGTGGGTCAGCTCTCCGATGCCGATGAGCGTAGGCTGGTCCTTCTTCAGATGGCCCACGTTGACCTTCCCCGGGATGTCCTTCTGGGTCAGCACGCACACCACGCCCTCCATGGCCTCCGCCTTGGACGTATCGATGCTCAGCACCCGCGCCCGTGCGTACTGGCTGCGCACCGCGCCGCCGTAGCACATACCGTCCACGTACACGTCGTCGGGGTACTGCCCGCAGCCCAGCACCTTCTCCTCCACGTCCAGCCGGTGGACGCGGCTGCCCACCTGCCAGTCGTCGGCGCTGGCCGCGGGGATCTTCCCCTCACGGAAGATTTTCGCCGCCAGCAGGATGCCGTCGATGATCTTCACATAGCCGGTGCAGCGGCAGATGTTATTGCGGATGGCGAAGGCCGCCTCCTCGCGGGTCGGCTCCGGATTCACGTCCAGCAGCCCCTTGGCGGAGATGACCATGCCCGGGATGCAGAAGCCGCACTGCACGGCGCCTGCTTCCCCGAAGGCGAAGGTGTAGACTTTCTTTTCCCAGTCGCTGAGTCCCTCCACCGTCACGATGGTCTTGCCCTCCAGCTTGTCCGTCTGGGGGATGCACGCCTTGGTGGGCTTGCCATCAATGAGCACGTGGCACGTGCCGCAGGCGCCCTCGCTGCACCCGTCCTTCACGGAGGTGAGGTGCAGCGTGTCCCGCAGATAGCGGATGAGCTTCTGATTTTTCTCGACGACGACGGTCTGTCCGTTCACGGTGAAAGTGGCCATATCGTTCTCCCTCCTGCGGCAGGCAGCCCCGCCGATGTGAAAGTAGCTAAAAATTTTTTAGTTATTATACAATATTTTCAGCTTTTCTGCAACCCTTACTGTGGGCATATCGTTATTCTACTTATCCGATAACGCTTTCTTTTCCCGTGTATTATCTGCCTCCCGCTCCGTTTCCATACCCGTGCCGCGCAGCCCGGCCCCCTCCGCCGCCGCAAAAAAGAGACACGGCTCCCGCCGCGCCTCTTTTTCGCTTTGTCACGCCATCTTGGGCCGCTCGTTTCCGTAGAAGAACACCGCCACAGTACCCGGCCCCGCGTGGGAGCCGATGATGGTGCCGATGTCGCACAGCCGGATGCGTCCCTTCAGCTTGGGGAACCGCTGCTCGATGGCGTCGATAAGCAGCTGCGCGTCCTGCGGACACTGGGAGTGGCACACGAAGCACTTGCCGTCGTAGTCCACGCCGCCCTCGGCGCACTGCGCCATGGTCTCCACCGTCACCTCCACAGCCTTCTTCTTGCCCCGCACCTTGCTGTACGCCTTGATGGAGCCGGTGTCGTCCAGCCGCATGATGGGGCAGATGTTCAGCACCGTGGCTACGGTGGCCGCCGCGCCGGACACGCGGCCCGTCCGCCGGAACTGGGTCATATCGCTGCTGAAGAACTGGTGATGCACCCGATTCCGGTGCGCCAGCACCCACTGCTCCACCTCCTCCAGGGACTTGCCCTGATCCCGCAGGTCGGCGGCGCTGTCCACCAGCAGGCCGTAGCCCGAGGAGGAGCACAGCGAGTCGATGACCACCAGCTTCCGCTCCGGATATTTGGCCCGCAGCTCCTCCGCCGCCAGAAAGGCGTTATGTACCGAGCCGGACTGGCCGGACGTAAACGCGATGTGCAGCAGGTCGCCCTTCTGCAGCAGTCTCTCGAAGAATTCCATGTAGGCGGCCACGTTGATCTGGCTGGTCTGGGGCAGCTTCCCCTCCCGAATGAACCGGTAGAAGCGGGGCAGTGCCTCGGGATCGCGGCCCATGTCGTCGTCATATTCCACGCCGTCCACCACGTAGGTGTAGAACAGCACGGGGATGTCCCTGCTCTCCATATAGCTGTACGGCAGATCCACGGTAGAGCAGCAGCTCAACGTAAATTGTCTTTCCATTTTCCCCTCCAAAGCTGCGGCGTCCCGCTGCGGGCCCGCCAGACTCCTTGATGCAATGATACTATAAGATAGTATAATCGCTTTCCGGATTTTCTGTCAATATGCGGAACTGCCGGATTGCAAAAAGCGGCAGAAAACGGTATAATAGCCCGAGATATTTTTTCAGGAGGCACACATGGTCATCGTTATCAAAACAGGAACGCCGGAGGCGGCCATCCGCCAGCTTCTGGCCCAGCTGGCCGCCCAGAACGTCAAGGGCGGCTGCGTCGCCGGTCCCAACGGCATCCTTCTGCCGCTGGTGGGCGACACGTGGCGTCTCGACCCCAATATGCTCCAAGGGCTCCCCTACGTGCAGGAGGTGCGCCGTCTCACCCCCGCCTATCGCCTGGCGGGCCGCGCCGCCCACCCCGCCAATACCGTGGTTGCCGTGGGCGATGCAAAAATCGGTGAAAAATTCTGCATGATCGCAGGGCCCTGCGCCGTGGAGTCCGCGCCCCAGATGGCCGCGGTGGCCCAGTCGGTGAAGGAGTCCGGCGCCCAACTGCTGCGGGGCGGCGCCTTCAAGCCCCGCACCTCTCCCTATACCTTTCAGGGTCTGGAAAAGGCTGGTCTGGACCTGCTGGTGCAGGCGGGCCGGGATGCGGGCCTGCCGGTGGTAACGGAGATCACCGATATCTCCCAGCTGGATCTGCTGGCCGATGTGGACGTGCTGCAGGTCGGTGCCCGCAATATGCAGAACTATACGCTGCTGAAAGCGCTGGGCCAGCTGCGCCGCCCCGTGCTGCTGAAGCGCGGCCTCTCCGCCACGGTGGAGGAATTCCTGCTGGCAGCGGAGTACCTGCTCTCCGGCGGCAACGAGCAGGTCATCCTGTGTGAGCGCGGTGTACGCAGCGGTGTGTCCGCCGCCCGTGCCGCTCTGGACGTGTCCGCCATCCCCGTGCTGAAGCGGGCCACCCACCTGCCGGTGCTGGTAGACCCCAGCCACGCGGCGGGCCGCAGCGAATTGGTGCTGCCGCTGGCGCTGGCCGCCGCAGCGGCCGGAGCCGACGGCCTGATGGTGGAGGTCCACGACCGCCCCGCCTGCGCTCTGTCCGACGGCGGGCAGTCCCTGACCTGCCGTCAGTTCCGGGAGCTGTCTGCCGCCGTCACCGCCCTCCTCCCCTACGCCTGGCGGCCTGACACGTTCTAAGCACAGTCCACCCCATCAGGCGATGTCCCTTTCGCAGAAGGCCGGCACACCAAGGCGGCGTACACAACGAGCGCCGGCCAAGCGTGCCAACCGGCACGCCGCCATACCCCTCGCCGCCCAGCGGCACTTCTTCGGAGCCAGACTGACACCGCCAAGCCGAACCGCGGGAAAGCGTTGGAAGGCTCCCTGCCGACCAGCGTGCCCTACGAATATCCAATGCCCCGTCAACACACCCGTTCCGGCTGAATCGCAGACACGCGGTTCACCACACGCCACCGGCACGCCGCTCATTTCGCGCACATCACCGGCAAGCCCCATTTCTTTTCAGGGGGACACCGCCCTGCACGTGAAACCATCTCCCGGCAAAAGCGCATTCCGACCGCTTTTTGCGCCGTCTGCGCCGCAGCCGCCGCGCTCCGGTCGGCGGCTGCCCTTTCCCCGGGCCGTTGACCGCCGCAGTGACGTCGCCGTCTGCCAAAGCGGCGCGTTCACAAAGACCACCACGGTACGCCTACGAGGGAAAAGGCCAACGATCTGTTCCGACCCGGCACCTTCGCCGGCGAGTTCCGCATCCGGTACGCGGCACAGACCGGTGAGGAAGCGCTGCAAGCCTGCATCGCGTGGAAAGGGGCGGCCCGCCGTGCAGCCTCAGTTGCTTTTACGGCGGTGATTTTCTCATCGCGCAGGACCGCAGTCTCACCCCCTGCCTGCTGATGGGCGACGACATGGCCGCCTTCGCCCTGATGACCGCCGATAAGTCGGTCATCGCCACACCTCCGAGTTATGTCAACTTCACATGGATCACCTCTCCTACGGCAGCGATGGCCAGATGGTTCTGACGGACATTGCGAGTCTCTCCTCTCTCGCGACCCGCTATTTTTTCAGAGGGCCTTTCAGCCCTCTCGTAACCCACACGGCCCCAAGACCACCGCACCTTCGTGACCTGCGGCTGTCACAAAGAACCTCTCTGCTCTCTTGCGCTCTGCCGCTGCCTCATCGCAGCCCTCCATATCCGCCGCGGTTCCCCCAGGTGCGCCCGACTGTTCCAGCCGCGGTGCGCACGCCTGATTCACCGGCGGCTCGGCGTTCGTTTTCCGTTGGGAAATGCTGCGCGGCTTTTCACTTACTCGTATCGAAATTGTTTAATATTCATCTATTTCGCATAAATATTCAGCTTTTTCCGTTGAAACTTCCTCATGAAGCACATCCGGAAATAAAACCGGAAATTCCGGGAAGGAAAAACGGAAATTAGTTGCACACAACCATGCCCTGCCGGATGGTGCCGGCAGGGCATGGTTATATTTATGCAGTTTTATACACATTCTCTTATGCGGCTCAATCTGCCATTTTATGCAGTCTATCGCGCTATTTTTATGCTGCGTAACGCACTGTTTTGCGCCGTCCATTGCATCACTATATTTCGCCCTCATTATAATTTTTGCGTGGTTTGTCGCATTATTTTTGTGGGGCGGGTACCGCGCTTCACATGCGGTGCTTTCGCTTTTTCTTTCTGTTAGCCACTAAAATTTATCCTGATCTTCGCCTTCTCCATTCTTCGCATTGTCCGCACTCGCCGGCATTTCGTCCACATTTCGCGGACGATCTTCCGCGCCGCAGAGATGCAGGAGGTGGGAGCCAAAGGGCAGGAACAGCAAATACCCCACCAGTCCACCAGCCGTGTTGGCGATGACATCCGTGATGTCGGATGTGCGATTTGTCGTTAGAAGCGGCTGCAACAGCTCGATACATAGGCTCAGCAGAAGTGCGGCCAGCCCCGCCCGACACAGGCCGCGCTTCCGCCGCACCAGCGGCCACAGAAAGCCGAAAGGCACTGTCATCACAACGTTCAGCGACAGCTGTCGCGCTGCGTTGCCGTAGCCGTTCCGCAGATCGCGGAAAGGCTCCAGCTCCATGAGTGCATAGTGATTCCCCGCCAATTTCGGCAAATTGGCCAGTACCGGCAGCAGCGTCACCCCCAGCACACAGACCAGATAGATGAAAAAAACCGTCCGGACTGCCAGTACGCAGTGTCCCAGTCCCCTCCAGCGGGGCAGCAGTACCAGCAGATACACTGCCGCCAGCACTGCCAGATCCGGCAGCATCTGTAAAATTTTTCCAAGGTCAAACTGTGGTATCGCCCATCCCCCCGCTTTGCCGCAAATTCTATTTTTTTCCAATCCCAGTACTGTACTGCTCTCAAAAGCGGCCCAGCCCAAAACCGAAAATTCGTCCGATACAGTCCGATATAGTATAAGCCGTTTTTGAAAAAAATGTCAACCACTTCGGCAAAAACTTCAGCAAATCATAAAAAAGGGACCGCAAAAGCGGTCCCTTTTGGTGTACTTGGGTACTCTTATGTACTTTTCGTACCGGATGAAACGTTCGGCTTAGAAGCAGCCCTGCTCCATCATCGCCTCGGCGACCTTCTTGAAGCCGGCAATGTTGGCGCCAGCCACCAGATCGTAACCCAGACCGTACTCCTCGGCGGCCTCGGCGGACACCTTGTGGATGTTCTCCATCATCTTGTGCAGCTGATGGTCGACTTCCTCAGCGGTCCAGACCAGACGCTCGGAGTTCTGCGCCATCTCCAGAGCGGAGACGCCCACGCCGCCGGCGTTAACAGCCTTGGAGGGAGCAACGATCATGTGCTTCTGCGCACGCAGGAAGTTCAGAGCATCGTTGGTGGTGGGCATATTGGCGACCTCGATGTAGTACTTCACGCCGGAAGCAGCGATCTTCTCAGCGGACTCCATCTTGACGTCGTTCTGCATGGCGGCGGGCATGTACACGTCAACATCCTTGACGCCCCAGCACTTCTCGCCGGCAACGAACTCGCAGCCAAACTTGTCAGCATAGGGCTTGCAGTGCATGGGATCCTTGGCGCGCATCTCCAGGATGAAGTTCAGCTTCTCGTCGGTGATAACGCCGTCGGGATCGTGAACGTAGCCGTCGGGGCCGGCGAAATAGGTGACCTTGGCGCCCAGCTGGGATGCCTTCTTCATGATGCCCCAGCCCACATTGCCGTAGCCGGAGATAGCGATCTTCTTGCCCTCGATGGTGTCATTCTCGTGCTTCAGCACTTCCTGCAGATAGTACATGGCGCCGTAGCCGGTGGCCTCGGGACGGATCAGGGAACCGCCGTAGCTCAGCCCCTTGCCGGTGAGCACGCCGTTCTCCCACACGCCCTTCAGGCGGCGGTACTGGCCGTACAGATAGCCGATCTCGCGGCCGCCCACGCCCATATCACCGGCGGGGACGTCGATGTCGGGCCCGATGTAGCGGTACAGAGCGGTCATAAAGCTCTGGCAGAAACGCATGACCTCGGCATCGGACTTGCCGGCGGGATCGAAGTCGGAACCGCCCTTGGCGCCGCCGATGGGCAGGCCGGTCAGGCTGTTCTTGAAGGTCTGCTCGAAGCCCAGGAACTTGATGATACCCTCGTACACGTTCTTCTGGAAACGCAGGCCGCCCTTGTAGGGGCCGATAGCGCCGTTGAACTGGCAGCGCCAGCCGCGGTTGGTGTGCCACTGGCCGGCATCATCGCACCACACCACGCGGAATGTGAACATACGCTCGGGCTCCACCATGCGGCCCAGCAGGTCCACCTTCTCATACTCGGGGTGCTTCTCGATCACAGGCTCCAGAGAGGACAGGACCTCCTCAACCGTCTGTACGAACTCAGGCTCGTTGCCATGCTTGGTTCTGACGCTCTCCAGAACGTCTGCCAAATACTTATTCACAGCTAAATTCCTCCTCAAATAAGTGTTCCGTTCGGAATCATGTCGGCGCAGTGTCCCACGCCTCCATCTGCCCCGATGATAACACCGATTTTCCTTTTTCTCAAGGGGTGTTCAGCCAAATTCTCCCTTTCGGGCCGTAAAAAAAAACCTGCTTTTTTTGTGCATATTGTTGAATGACTCACAGCAAAAATCCGTCACTCTGCGGCGGCTTATTTGATATATTTTTCACAAAACAGCCGGTGCTTTCGTACTTCAAAGCATGACCGCTTTTCCGTGTAAAATTGCGGCGGAATCTTGACTTTTTTTCGGGCTGCTAATATAATGTACACTGTCGATCGGCAAAGACAAGCACGGCTTTGACGGGCAGTGATACGCCCATACAGCGGCAAGACTCTCGGGGATGCAGCAAGTACCCTCCTCCGGTCTTTCCCCGCCCGGGCACGCTTCTGCTCCGGCAAAGCTGCTTTGCACCTGTCAGTGATGGATTTTCAGGTGTTTTTTGGCTTTTGAGGTGCAGGCTTGCTGACGCAGGCCAAGGCGAAAAGGGCAAAAAGCGCCGGAAAGACGCGCTGACAGTCCTGTTTGCCCTTGTTGATCGATGGTTTGTTGCTGCTTCGTGCAGTGCGACCATACTATGACGGCAGACGGCCATATGGCGGCCGCGCCTGAAAAGGAGTTTTGAATCATGCCTGTTTATCCCATCACCGTGGCCGGTCTGCAGCGCGATCTGCCCATCTGTAAGGTCACGGACGACCTGTATATCGGCGCTTTTATCTGTTTCGGCGACGCAGAGCTGACGGTGGCCTGTGCCCGGGAAATGCTGAAGCTGGTGGACCAGGACAGCTACGACTACATGCTGACCGCCGAGGCCAAGTCCATCCCCCTCATCCACGAAATGGCCCGCCAGAGCGGCGCCGCCAAGTACTTCATCGCCCGCAAGGGTCCCAAGGCATACATGCCCGATCCCATCCACGTGGAGGATAAGTCCATCACCACCGCCGGCGTACAGAAGCTCTATCTGGGCCGCGACGACGCCGACATGATCCGCGGCAAGCGCATCCTGCTGATGGACGATGTCATCTCCACCGGCGGCTCTATCCACGCCATGGAGGAGCTGGTGAAGCTGGCGGGCGGCATTGTGGCCGGCCGCGTGTCCGTGCTGGCCGAGGGCGATGCCGCGGCGCGCAAGGACATCAAGTTTCTGGCTCCCCTTCCGGTGTTTAATGCCGACGGCAGCGTGAAGTAAAGCGTTAAGAACGCATACATAAGTAAAACGTGTGGCAGCCCGCAGGCTGCCACACGTTTTTTATAGCAGAAGGGCTGGACAATCTTTATAAGCTGTGGTAATATTTAGAATTAATAAAACTAATGGCTTTGGAGGGCCGCACCGGGAAAGGAGTCTATTGCATATGTCTGTCAAGGAAAGCTACGCCGGGAAAATCAACCGCAAGCTCAACAAGAAGCTGCGGGTCATCGCCGTGGCCGCCGGTCGGGAGCCGGCGGATCTGGTGCTGAAGAACGCCACCTATGTCAACGTGTTTTCCAATGAGCTGTGTCACGGAGATATCGCCGTGGCGGAGGGCCTCATCGTGGGCATGGGCGAATACAGCGGTGCGGTGGAGGTGGATGTCTCCGGCAGGATCGTGCTGCCGGGGTTCGTGGATGCCCACATCCATCTGGAGAGCTCGCTGGTGAGCCCCACGGAGTTCGCCAAGGCTGTGCTGCCTCACGGCACCACCACGGTCATCACAGACCCCCACGAGATCGCCAACGTCATGGGCACCGACGGCATCGAGTACATGCTTCAGGCCACGGAGGATCTGCCGGTGGATGTGCGGTTCATGCTGCCCTCCTGCGTGCCGGCCACGCCGCTGGATGAGTCCGGCGCCAACCTGGACTACCGTGCCATTGACTCCTTCTACGACCATCCCCGGGTGCAGGGCCTGGCGGAGATGATGAACTTCGTAGGCACCATCAACGGCGACCCCCAGGTGGTAGAGAAGATCGTGGCCAGTCAGGCCCACCACAAGAAGATCGACGGTCACGCCCCCGATCTGAAGGGCAACGACCTTAACGCCTATATCGCAGCAGGCGTGTACTCCGACCACGAGTGCCACGATCTGGCCGACGCCATCGCCAAGCTGGAGCGGGGACAGTTCATCATGATCCGCGAGGGCACCGCCGCCCGCAATCTGGAGGCGCTGGCCCCCCTGCTGTGTGACAAGTACGTGGAGCGGTGCATGTTCTGCACCGATGACAAGCACCCCAACGACCTGCTGGAAAAGGGGCATATCGACTACATCGTCAAGAAGGCCATCGCACTGGGCGCGGATCCCATCACCGCCATCAAGGCCGCCTGCCACAACGCGGCGCGGTACTTCCTGCTGAACAACCGGGGCGCTATCGCCCCCGGCTATCTGGGGGACTTCGTTGTCATCGACAGCTTCGAGCACTTCAACATTGAGAAAGTGTTCAAGAAGGGCGAGCTGATGTACAGCGACGGCGTGCTGAAGGACTTCCCCACGCCGGAGATCGACCCGTATCTGGTGAAGCACGCCCATGACACGTTCCATGTGGCCCCGCTGACTGCGGCGGACTTCACCGACAGCCGCCCCCACGCCGTCATTGGCATGGTCAGCGGCGAGATCACCACCACCGACGGCGGCTACACCGACCGCATCGACGTGGATTACGACATTCTGAAGATCGCCGTCATCGAGCGGCATAAGAACACCCACCACATCGGTCTGGGCTACATCAAGGGCTACGGTCTGAAGAAGGGTGCGGTGGCCACCAGCATCAGCCACGACAGCCATAACATCATCGTGGTGGGCACCAACGAGGAGGACATGGCCTTCGCCGCCAACCACATCGTACAGAACCACGGCGGCATCACCGTGGTGGAGGACGGTCAGGTGAAGAGCGATGTGCTGCTGGCCATCGCGGGCATCATGTCCGATGACAGCCTGGTCAACGTGAACCGCGATCTGGAGGCCGCCAAGGCCGCCGCCTACGCGCTGGGCGTGTCCGAGGGCATCGACCCGTTCATGACCCTGAGCTTCATGGCGCTGCCGGTGATCCCCACGCTGCGCATCACCACCCGCGGCGTGTTCGACGTGGGCTCCCAGCGGTACGTATAAAAAAAGAAAGCATACGCAAAAGGAGAACGGCTTCCGCCGTTCTCCTTTTGCGTATGCGGGGCTTGGGTCAGCGGGCGGTAACCCACCACTCGCCGCCGCCAAAGCTGCTGTAATGGCCGTTGTCATCATAGCAGCCAACGCCGTAGTAATAGCCGGTGCCGCTGACAGCGGTGGTGTCCGTCCAGGTGATGGTGTCGGAGCCGGTGGGAAGCACCGTGCCCATGGGAGAGTAGGAGAAGCCGTTATCCTCCGAGCGGAACACCTGATAGCGGGCGGCACCCTCCACGGTACGCCAGGTCAGCACCGGCTTGCCGCTGTCATCCAGCTCCAGAGACGTGATCTCCGGCGTGTCCATGGTGGGAGGCGCCTCGCAGTACCGGCGGGCCGCCTGACTGAAGTCGCTGTACGTGCTGCCGCTGACGGCGCGTACCTTATAGTAATACCAGGTGTCGGCCTCGGCGGTGGTATCCTTGTGGAACGTGACGTCCGCCGACACGATGAGGGTATAGGCGGAAGCGGCAGGGGCGCTGCCGTCGGAGGCGGCCTGTGCGCGCCAGATCTCGTAGCGCTCCGCACCGGTGACGGCGGGCCACCAGACGGTGGGCTTGCCGTCGCTGCAATCCTCGCCCAGCGTCATGGCGGGCACATCCAGCCGGCTTGCGGACTGGCCGGTGCAGTGGAGCGCCGCGTTCAGCAGCGGGTCGTTGCGGTCAGCCACGGAGATGGCCGCCCACTCCGCCGCCGTACCGCTGTAGTACACGTCGGTCAGGCCCTCGCAGATCCGGAACGCGGCCTCTCCGATGCTGGTAAGGCTGCGGGGGATATAGACCTTGGTCACGGCACGGCAGCCCACAAACGCCTCGGAGCCCAGTGCCTCCATGCCGTCGGGGAGCCGTATCTCCGGCAGCGCTTCACACGCGGCGAAGGCGGCGTTCCCGATGTGGGTCACACCAGAGGGAATGGTCACGTTCTTCAGGCTGCCGCAATTTTCGAACATGCTGGGGCCGATGACCGTCAGGTCGGCAGGCAGGGTCACGTCCGTCAGATTCTCGCACTCCTGGAACAGGCTGTCACCCAGCGTTACCCCGCTGGCAGGCAGCTTCACGGAGGTCAGGCTCGCGTTGTAGAATGCGCCGGTCCCGATGGAGGTAACGCCATCGGGGATGGTAAGTTCGCGCAGCGAGCAGAACAAAAAGGCGCTGTTGCCGATGGTACGCAGGCTCTCCGGCAGGGTCAGAGAGGCCATGCCGCTGCCGGAGAAGGCGAAGTCGCCAATGGCGGTCAAGCCCTCCGGCAGGGTCACTGCGCCGCCAAGGCGGCACTTCTCAAATGCATGGGCACCGATGGAGGTGATGCTGCTGGGGATGGTCACGGAGGTGACATAACTCAGATTTGCAAAGGCGTGGTCACCGATGGTAGTCACACCCTCCTGCACCACTACCTTTTTGATGTCTGTGAGGTGGGCGATGTACCAGGGACCGTATGCACCGTAGTCCGCCATGGGGCCGGCGCCGGTGATGGTCAGAACACCGTCGGCATCCAGCTTCCAGCTGGCACTGTCGCCGCACTTGCCGCTGGCCACCAGAGCGGAGCCGGTGCAGTGGAGCGCCGCGTTCAGCAGCGGGTCGTTGCGGTCAGCCACGGAGATGGCCAACCACTCCGCCGCCGTGCCGCCGTAGTACACGTCGGTCAGGCTGCGGCAGGCGCTGAACGCCCCACTCTCAATAGTGGTGAGACTGCGGGGCAGGTACGCTCCGGTCATGGCGACGCAGCCGGAGAACGCAATAACCCCAATGGTCTCCACGCCCTCAGGGAGCCGGATCTCCTCCAGCGCACCGCACATGGCGAACGCCTCCCGCTCAATACGGGTCACGCCGGAGGGAATGGTCACATGGGTCAGCTTGGTGCAGTTTTCGAACATGCTGTCTCCGATGACTGTCAGGTCAGCGGGCAGAGTCACGTCTGTCAGCTCATAGCACTGATAGAATAGCATGGCTCCCAGCTGCGCACCGTCGGGCAGTTGGATGGATGTCAGGTGCGAGCTTTTGAATGCGCCGTTTCCAATGGAGGTGACGCCGCCGGGGATGGTCAGGGTCTTTAGATGAGATTTCTCAAAAGCAGCGCCGCCGATGGTACGCAGGCTCTCCGGCAGGGTCAGGGAGTCCATATAGGAGCCGCTGAAGGCGCTGCTGCCGATGGTGGTCAGCCCCTCCGGCAGTGTCACCGCGCCCAGACCGCCGTAGGCCATAAGGCCGCAATTCTCAAACGCGCTGCTCCCAATGGAGGTGACGCCCTCGGGGATGGTCACGGAGGTAACGCGCTCCAGACTGGCAAAGGCATAGCTGCCGATGGCGGTCACGCCCTTCTGCACCACCACCTTTTTGATGTCGTTGGCATAGGTGCGCCACGGTGCGCAGTTGTCCGAAGCGTGCTGGCCGTAGTCCGCCATGGGGCCGGCGCCGGTGATGGTCAGAACGCCGTCGGCATCCAGCTTCCAGCTGGCGCTGTCGCCGCACTTGCCGCTGGCCACCAGAGCGGGCCGGGCGGTGTATGTAACGGAGACCACATCACTGAAGGGGCCGGCCTCGCCGTCGCTGTCCAGTGCGCGGACCTTGTAGTAGTAGGCAGCGCCGTCCGTCAGGACGGCGCTGTTGGTGTAACTGTTGGAGGTGATGGCGGCGAGCTGGGCGAAATTGCCGTCCTCGCTGGCAGCGCGATAGACCTCATACCGGGCCGCATCAGGCACGGCAGGCCAGGTCAGGGCGGGATAGCCCTGATCGTCAAGGCCGGCAGTGACGGTGGGTGCGGCCAGAGATGCGGCGGGGTTATAGGTGAAGGTCACCTCTTTGCTGAAGGAGCCCACAGCACCGCTTGACGTAACGGCGCGGACCTTGTAGGTGTAGGTCCGACCCTTCTCCAGCTCCCGGTCATCGGTGAAGGAGGCAGTTCCCTTGTCCAGATTGGTGAGCCAGTGGTACCACGGGCCGGTCCCATCTCCGCTGTCATAGCTACACCAGAGCTGATAGCCCGCCGCGCCGCTGACGGCGCTCCACTTCAGGGTGGGCTGGCCCTTCTTGCTGACGCTGAGGGTCAGGGTGGGTGCGGTGAGGACGGTGCTGCCGGTGCATCTGACGTTGGCGCGAGTCAGCGCCTCATTGCCGGAGTAGATCGTCAGGGCCTTCCAATCGGCGGTGGTTCCGGTATAGGTCACGTTTTTCAAAGCGGTACAGCCGGAAAAGGCGTCCTGCTTAACATCTACCACGGAGCGGGGGATGGTGAGGGACGTCAGGCTCTTGCAGTCCTTGAACATTTGCCAGGAAATGCTGAGGAGGGTGGCGGGCAGACGGACGCTGGTCAGGCTGGTACAGTACATGAAGGTGCAGCCGCCGGTCTCCCGCAGGCTGTCCGGCAGGGTGACGGACTTCAGGGACGTGCAGCCCCGGAAGAAATCACCGCTAATAAATGTCACGCCGTCGGGGATGGTGACGGAGGTCAGACCGGTGCAGTACATGAACACATCAGCGCCCATGGTCTCCAGCGTTGTGGGCAGGGAGACGGAGGTCATCTCGCTGCAGTCATAGAACGCCCAAGTTCCAACGTAGGTGATGCCCTTCTCCACCACGACCTTTTTGATCCGAAGCCGCAGGGAGACGTCGTACCAGGGGGCATTGGCGTTCCAATCCTCGTCTATAAAGTCCCAGGTTTTGCCGGAGCCGCTGATGGTCAGGGTGCCGGCGGCGTCCAGCTTCCACGCTGCGCTGTCGCCGCACTTGCCGCTGGCCACCGTAGCGGCGGCAGGCTTTCGGTAGGTCACGGACACAATGCTGCTCCACGCGCCTGCTGTGCCATCGGATTTCAGGGCGCGGACCTTGTAGTAGTAGGTGTTGCCGTTTTCGATGTAGCTGATGTTGGTGTAGCTGGTGCCGGTGACGGTAGAATACTTGATGTAGTCACCGTCCTTGCTGCGGGCGCGGTACACCTCGTACTTGGCCGCGCCGGTGACGGCTTTCCATTTCAGGGTAGGACGGCCCTGCGCATCGTTGCCGCCGGTGACGCTGGGGGCGGACAGGGTCTGCTTGTAGGTCACGGACACGATGCTGCTCCACGCACCTGCCGTGCCGTCGGATTTCAGGGCGCGGACCTTGTAGTAGTACGTATTGCCGTCCTCGATATAAGATGTGTTGGTGTAGGACGTGCCGGTGACAGTGGAATACTTGACGTAGTCGCCGTTCATGCTGCGGGCGCGGTACACCTCGTACTTGGCCGCGCCGGTGACGACCTTCCATGTCAGCGTGGGACGGCCCTGCGCATCGTTGCCGCCGGTAACGGTGGGAGCGGACAGAGTCTGCTTGTAGGTCACGGACACAATGCTGCTCCACGCACCTGCCGTGCCGTTGGCGTCCAGAGCGCGGACCTTGTAGTAATAGGTGTTGCCGTTTTCGATGTAACTGGTGTTGGTGTAGCTGGTGCCGGTGACGGTGCTGTACTTGATGTAGTCGCCGTTCAAGCTGCGGGCGCGGTACACCTCGTACTTGGCCGCGCCGGACACGGCGTTCCATTTCAGGGTCGGACGGCCCTGACTGTCGTTGCCGCCGGTGACGATGGGAGCGGGCAGGGTCTGCTTGTAGGTAACGGACACGATGCTGCTCCATGCGCCCGCCGTGCCGTTGGCATCCAGAGCGCGCACCTTGTAATAGTAGGTATTGCCGTTTTCGATGTAACTGGTGTTGGTGTAGGACGTACCGGTGACGGTAGAATACTTGATGTACTCACCACTGCGGCTGCGGGCGCGGTACACCTCATACTTGGCCGCGCCGGACACGGCGTTCCATTTCAGGGTCGGACGGCCCTGACTGTCGTTGCCGCCGGTGACGGTGGGGGCGGGCAGGCCGGTGCAGTGGACATCCGCGTTATACAGAGCGCTGTTCCCCTCGCCGGCGATCTGGATGGAGGTCCACTGGGTCACGGAGCCGTTGAAGTAGACATCCTTCAGCGCAGTGTCATAGCGGAAGGCGCAGATGCCGATGGATCTCACCGTGTTGGGCAGGGTGATGGTTTTCAGGCTGGGGCAGTCGTTGAAGGCGTAATTGCTCAGATAGGTGACGCCGCCGGACACCGTGGCGGTGGTCAGCTTGGCCATCTGGCTGCAGACGGCATCGCCCATAGTCCGCAGGCCGCCGGGCAGCGTGATCGCGGTGATGCTGTCGCAGTGGGTGAAGGCGTTGGACTCGATGGTGGTAACGCTGCTGGGGATGGTGATGGCGCTCAGTCTGGTGCAGCCCAGAAACAGGCAGGAGCCGATGCGCTTCAGGCCGCTGGGCAGCGAGACGGAGGTCAGCTGGGTGCAGTTGGAGAACATGGAATAGCCCAGCTCCGTAATGCCGCTGTTCACCACGACCTTGTTGACGCGCTGGATGCGGGCCTTGGTACACCATGGCGCGGCACTGTTGCCGTCGTCATCCATGTCGTAGTTATACGTGGCGCCGGTACCGCTGATGGTCAGGGTGCCGGTGTTGTCCAGCGTCCAAGTGGCGCTGTCGCCGCACTTGCCGCTGGCCAGCGCGGCGGCGTAGGCGGTGTCCACCATGCCCAGCGGAAGGGCGCTGAGCAGCATGAGAACCGCCAACAGGATGGATAGGATACGTTTTTTCATAGAAACTCCCCTTTTCTTTATGATCTCCGCCGGTATGTGCCGGCAGGTCATTACAACGATAGAATACACCTGTTTTTGTACGATTTCAATAAGCTGGCTGCATAGTATCGAGGGTTTTTTTGCAAAAAACGGAAAAATCGCATAAATAAAGAGAACGGCGGAAACCGTTCTCTTTTTTGCGTATGTGGGCGGTCACAGGATGGGGCCGCGGCGGTCGGGGTCCTGGGGTGCGAAGTCCGACAGGCCCTTGCGGCACACCACGCAGCCCACCACGCCCACCGCCGCCATGGCGGCCAGCGCGGCTCCGACGCCGCCGGTGCCGTTGAACAGTCCCAGCGGATCGTTCATGGCGTTGAAGGCGGCGTGGGCGGCGAAGCCGGGCAGGATGCTGCCGGTGCGGCGGCGGAGGAAGCCGAAGGCCAGACCCATCAGGAAGGCGTAGACCATTTGGATGGGCGTCCCATGGACCAGGCCGAAGATGGCGGCCTGTAATACCAGAGCCAGCCAGGGCGGCATGGCACGCTCCAGACGGGTCTGGATGACGCCGCGAAACGTCAGTTCCTCCGCCAGCGGGCCCAGCACCGCCATGGTCAGGAACGTGTTCAGGCCGGTGGAGGTCAGGACGGACATATCCGCGTTGTACGCGGCCATCCACGCCTCCGGCAGGAGGGACAGCGCCAGATCCGTCAGGACGTACAGCACGATGCCGGCAAAGGAACAGAAGCCGGCAGTCCAACCGGAGCAGCGGCGCAGGCACACGGCCTCCGACAGCGGCGTCTGGCGTATTTTGAACCACAGCAGCAGTCCCGCCGCGATGAAGAAATCGGCCAGCAGCGCGGCGGTGTCCGCGCCGTCCAGGATGCTCTGGGGATCGAAGCCGCCGGGACGCAGCGCGGAGCCGGCGATGGCGATGGCGGCGTAGATCGCGCCGGTCAACAGCTGCACTCCCAGAAAGAACAGCACGTACAACGCGGATTTCCCCAGCGCGGTCAGCACGCCTCTGGCGGTATAGGGGTGTCGGTGTTCCATACAGTCTCCTTTCTCACAGATCAGGTCTGGGTACGGTCAGGGTCAGTATAGCAGGGCGCGGCGGTTGGTGTCCAGCAACTCTGCGTTGCGTTGGTGGTTTTTGGGCCAAAACGGCGCAACTTCAGGTTGTCAGGGATAGAAAACAGGGGAGCGGCCCGTGTGCCGCTCCCCTGTTTTTACAGCTTGATGTCGCAGGACATACTCATGACAGCGCGTCCGCCCACGCGGACGGTGACGGTATCGCCGTCTGCATACAGGCGGCTGCGGATCTCCGAGGGACGGTGCATATGCTCGCCCTGCAAAAATACGTTCTCCTGCTCCGGCTGCACCATACCGTGGCGGTAGAGGTAGTAGGTCAATGCGCCGTTGCTGGTGCCGGTGGCGCACTCCTCCGGGATGTCGTACAGCGGCGCATAGTTGCTGCAATAGGCGGTGCAGCCGTCGCCGAGGCAGAACATGTGGACGCCGGTGACGTCATACTTCTTGGACAGCGCCGTCACCGCCGGTTCATTCTGGACGGCGCGCAGCAGCGTATCGCGGTCGCGGACGGGCATCATGATGTCGGCCAAGCCGGTGGACACGATGGCGGGCAGCAGGCTGTCGGGGCGATCCGCCGGAGTCAGGCCGTAGGCTTCGTACAGCTCCGGCAGCTCCGGCTCCGTCAGTTCCCGTATCCAGTGGGGCGGCGCCATATCCATCCACACCGTATCGCCCCGAACGCCGATGGTCAGATCCGCGGCCTTGGTGTGGGCGGTGATATCGCCGTCACCGATGCGCCCCAGCGCCCGCAGCAGCGCGAAGGAGGCGATGGTGGCGTGGCCGCAGAGCTCCACCTCCCCCGCCGGTGTGAAGTAGCGCAGGATCACGCTGCCATCAGGGCTTCGGGTGACGAAAGCGGTCTCGGAGTGCTTGAACTCGGCGGCGATCTGCTGCATCACGCCGTCGTCCAGCGGGCGGTCCGGCAGCACCACGCCGGCCTGATTGCCGCCGAACAGGCGGGCGGAAAAAGCGTCCATGACATAGGCTTCCATAAAAAATACCCCCACAGATTTTTTAATCAAGATCATTATAAACTGTCTCGCCTTTCATGACAAGAGTATTTGACAGAACGGCTCTTTTTCGTTAGAATAGAATTGTATATCCGAAATGGAAATCAAAAAGGAAAGGAATCTCATCCAAAATGCTCAATGAGCGCAGTCTGTTATCGCAATTCCTGCATTTCGCAGCCGCTACGGTGGCATCCCTCATGGTTTTCAGCCTGTATTCCATCGTAGACGGGCTGATGGTGGCCAAGGGCGTAGGCGAATACGCCATGGCGGCGGTGAATCTGGCGGTGCCGTTCACCAACGTGCTGTTCTCCATCGGCGTCATCTTCGCCGTCGGCACCAGCACCATCATCGCTATCTATCTGGGACAAAACCAGGGCGAGAAGGCCAACAGCCTGTTTTCCCAGAACATCGTGCTGCTGACCTGTATCGGCCTGACCATCACTGTCCTCGTCTTCGTATTTCTGGAGCCGTTCGCCGTGCTGCTGGGCGCAAAGGGCGTAACGTATCAATATACTATCGATTATCTCAAGGGCCTTGCGCCCTTCGCCGTGTGCTTCATCATCTCCTATAACATGGAGGTGCTGATCAAGACCGACGGCTTTCCCCGTCTGGCCATTCTGACGGTCATCACCGGCTGTCTGGCCAACTGTGTGCTGGACTACGTGGCCATCTTCGTTCTGGACTGGGGCGTTTGGGGCGCGGCCTTCGCCACGGGCCTTTCCCAGCTTCTGACGTGCATCATCTACCTGCGCCACTTTCTGGGCGAACACAACACGTTCCACTTCGTAAAGTTCAGGATGGACTGGAGCATCTACAAGCGTCTGATCCCGCTGGGCTTTGCCGACGGCGTGACGGAGCTGTGCAACGGCGTGATGATCTTCCTGTTCAACCGGGTCATCCTCCGGTGCCTCGGCGACGACGGACTGGTGTGCTACACCATCATCGCCTATGTGAACACCCTCATCATCAACACTATGCTGGGTATCTCGCAGGGCAGCCAGCCGCTGGTCAGCTACCACTACGGCAAGGAGGACGCGGCAGGCTGCAGGAAGCTGCTGCGGTACGGCTTTACGGCGGTGGGCATCATGACGGCGGTGATCTTCGCCGGTGTGATGATCTTTGCCCCCCAGATCGCCGGGATCTTCCTCGGCGCGGAAAAGCCGGAGCTGCTGGGCAGCGCGGCCGGTGCGCTGCGGCAGTACGGTCTGTGCTACATACTGCTGGGAAGCAACATCCTCATGGGCGGCTTCCTGACGGCGGTGGAGCGGCCGGAGGCTGCCATCTCCATCTCCGTGGGCCGCGGACTTGCGTTTCAGGCCGGTGCGCTGCTGCTGTTGGCAGCAGCCGTGGGCGGCACGGGCATCTGGTTCGCGCCGGTGATCTCCGAGGCGCTGTGTGCGGTGATGGCGGTATGGTTCCTCCGTCGATTCCTGCGGAAAACCGCGGCATAACGAGCATGCAAAAAGTATCCCACGGCACAGCCGTGGGATACTTTTTGCGCTCTATGGGATGTGTGCCTTACGCCTGCGCGGCCTTTTCCGCCATCATGCCCCGTATCACCTCGTCGATGCGGCGGGCAATGCGGCAGAAATCCTCCGCCGTGTAGCCCCTGGTGGTCATGGCGGCGGTGCCGATACGGACGCCGCTGGTCTGGAACGGGGAACGCCGGTCTCCGGGGACGCAGTTCTTGTTAAGCGTGATGCCGCAGCGGTCCAGCTCCTCCTGCACCTCCTTGCCGGTGAGACCGGTGTCCGTCAGGTCCAGCAGGAACAGGTGGTTATCGGTGCCGCCGGTGACCACGCGGTAGCCCATGGCCATGAACTCCGCCGCCATGGCCCTGCAGTTGGCCACCACGCTGCGGGCGTAGGCGCGGAAGGCCGGCGTCAGGGCCTCCTCCGCCGCTACGGCCTTGCCGGCGATGACGTGCTGCAGCGGGCCGCCCTGAGTGCCGGGGAATACGGCGCTGTCCACCTTCTTGGCCAGCTCCGGACGGCAGAAGATCAGACCGCCGCGTGGCCCCCGCAGGGTCTTGTGGGTGGTGGTGGTGATGACATCCGCCAGACCGAAGGGACTGGGGTGTTCCCCTGCCGCCACAAGCCCCGCAATGTGGGCCATGTCCACCATAAAGCAGGCGCCCACCTCCTGCGCCGCAGCGGCGAAACGGGCAAAGTCGATGGTACGGCTGTACGCCGAGGCACCGGCCAAAATCAGTTTGGGATGCAGCCGGCGGGCCAGCTGCTCCATACCGTCGTAGTCGATGAAGCCGTCATCGTCCACATCGTAGAAGTGCAGGTCGTAGAGTTTGCCGGAGAAGTTCACCGGCGAGCCGTGGGTCAGATGACCGCCGTTGGAGAGGCTCATGGACAGCACGGTGTCGCCGGGCTGCAGCAGAGCCATGTAGGCCGCCAGATTGGCCGACGAGCCGCTGTGGGGCTGGACGTTGACGTGGTAGTCGGTGGAAAAGACCTCCTTCCACTTGGAGACGCAGTACTCCTCCAGCTCATCCACGATATGGCAGCCGCCGTAGTACCTGCCCTGATTGCCCATGGCCCGGTGGGCCGGATACCCCTCTGAATATTTATTCGTCAGGCAGCTGCCCACCGCGCGGAGCACATCGCTGCTGACGAAATTTTCGCTGGCGATGAGCTCCACCGTGGTAGCCTGGCGCAGTTCCTCCTGACCGATCAGGTCAAATACGCGGGACGCCATAGACCTCTCCCCTTCCCTATTGTGGTAATGTGATTCCTATTATACACTATCTTGTGGTTTTGGCAAGAAAAATCTTCTCTCCATGGCAGATGGCACGAAAACGCCTATATCCTCTGTGGGTTTTTTAGAAAAAATGCAGAAAGAGAAAAAAAGGGTTGACATTTGCCGCCAAAAGCGGTATGCTACGCCCAGCTTCGGCAAAATACAGTGAGGAGGAAAGCAACATGAAGCGTCGCGGCACCGCTATGATGATGTGCGAGATGTGCATGGGTATGATGTCCATGTGCATGTTTCTGCGCGCCCAAAATGATCGGTTGCTTTCCAAAAACTGTTTGTCGGCTTGAAAAAGCCGGTGTGTGAACAAGCAGCGGAAGGTCGATCGACCTGCCGCTGTTTTTTTGTTTGTTCCGGTGGGCAGCTGGGCACGTGCACAGTCCTGCGGCTCGCCGTCAGCAAGATCATACAATTCCTTCAAAACACATTTGAAAAGGAGACATAAACCCATGAAACACAACACTTTCACCCGTTTGGCCGCTCTGGCCCTGTCCCTGGTGCTGGCCCTGAGCCTGGCAGCCTGCGGCAGCAAGGACAACAACAATGACACTACTGGCGACAAGGATGCCACCGCTGCCACCACCGTGAAGATCGGTGTACCCAACGACACCACCAACGAGGCCCGCGCTCTGCTGCTGCTGCAGGAGAACGGCATCATCAAGCTGGCTGACGGCGTGGGCATCACCGCCACCAAGAACGACATCGTGGAGAATCCGTACAATGTGGAGATCGTGGAGGCTGAGGCTGCCCAGCTGCCCAACCTGCTGCCCGACGTGGACTACGCCGTCATCAACAGCAACTACGCCATCAACGCCGGTCTGAACCCCGTCAATGACTCCCTGCTCATCGAGGGCAGCGCCTCCGCCTATGCTAACATTCTGGCGGTGAAGGAGGGCAACGAGAACGAGCCCAAGATCCTGGCCCTGAAGGCCGCTCTGGAGAGCAAGCAGGTGGCCGACTACATCGCAGAGAAGTACGCCGGCTCCGTGGTGTCTGTGGTGGAGAATCCCACCGACGGCTATGACGCCTCCGTGGATTACGACGCTCTGAAGGGTCAGACCATCTCCATTGCCGCCTCCCCCACGCCCCACGCCGAGATCCTGGAGGTGGCCAAGGAGATCCTGGCTGCCAAGGAGATCACCCTGGATATCCAGTCCTTCAACGATTATGTGGTGCCCAACACCGTTGTGGATGACGGTACCGTGGACGCCAACTACTTCCAGCACCTGCCCTATCTGGAGGACTTCAACACCCAGAACGGCACCCACATCGCTTCCATCGCTGCCATCCACGTGGAGCCCATGGGCCTGTACGGCGGTAAGCAGACTACGCTGGACGCTCTGACCACCAAGTAACGAAGAAAGGAGGGAGACGCCCATGATCGAACTCAAGCATGTCAGCAAGACATTTGATGCCGGTACAGCCGGTGGGGTAGACGCTCTCAAGGACGTCTCCCTCACCATCGAGGACGGCGACATTTACGGCATCATCGGTATGTCCGGCGCCGGAAAAAGTACGCTGGTGCGGTGCATCAACCTGCTGGAGAAGCCTACCAGCGGTGAGATCATCGTCAACGGCCAGCGGCTGGACACCATGACCCCCGCCCAGCTGCGGGCGGCGCGGCGGGAGATCACCATGATCTTCCAGCGGTTCAACCTGCTGATGCAGCGCACCTGCCTGCGGAACGTGTGCTTTCCCATGGAGCTGGCGGGCGCGAAGAAGGCTGAGGCCGAGCAGCGCGCCCGTGAGCTGCTGGAGTTGGTGGGTCTGCCCGACAAGGCGGACTCCTACCCCGCCCAGCTGTCCGGCGGACAGCAGCAGCGCGTGGCCATCGCCCGTGCGCTGGCCACCCATCCCAAGGTGCTGCTGTGCGACGAGGCCACCAGCGCCCTGGACCCCAACACCACGCGGCAGATCCTGGAGCTGATCCGCGACATCAACCAGAAGCTGAACATCACGGTGGTGGTCATCACTCACCAGATGAGCGTGGTGAAGGAGATCTGCAGCCACGTGGCCATTCTGGACGAGGGCCGTGTGGCCGAGTCCGGATTGGTAGGCACGGTGTTCGCCGCCCCCAAGTCCGCGGCGGGCCGTCGGCTGGTGTTCCCCGGCGGCGCGGACGCCCAGGTGTACGATCCGTCTGAGGAGAAGCTGGTGCGGCTGGTGTTCAAGGACAGCAAGACCACCAGCATTCCCCTGATCGCACGGCTGGCGGCGGAGGAGAACATCTTCTGCAACGTCATCTCCGCCAGCACCCAAAAGCTGTCTGAGGAGGTCTACGGCAGCATGATGCTGGGCATCCCCAGCAGCCAGTTCGACAAGGCCGTGTCCTTTATTCACAACGTAGCCAACGTGGAAGTTGAGGAGGTGGATTGAGTATGTACAGCGATTTGTTTTCCCAGAAGTCCGTGCAGGATCTGCTGACCGTGCTACCCTCTCTGCCCCTCGCCGTGTGGGAGACGTTCTATGTCACCGTGGTGAGCACGGCGCTGTCGCTGGTCATCGGCCTGCCCTTGGGCGTGCTGCTGGTGGTGGGCGAGAAAAACGGCGTGCTGCCCCTCCCCCGCTGGCTGATGCAGGTGCTGAACGTCATCATCAACCTGCTGCGCTCCATCCCGTTCCTGATCCTGATGATCATGGTATTCCCTCTGTCCCGTCTGCTCATCGGCACCGCCGTGGGCACCACGGCCACTATCGTTCCGCTGGTGGCGGCGGCGTTCCCCTTTGTGGCGCGTCTGGTGGAGAGCAGTCTCCGCGAGGTGGACGGCAACATCATCGAGGCCGCCCAGAGCATGGGCGCTACGCCGATGCAGATCATCTGCAAGGTAATGATCCCCGAGAGCGTACCCTCTCTGATCCAGAACGTGACCATCGCGCTGACTACCATTCTGGGCTACTCCGCTATGAGCGGTATCATTGGCGGCGGCGGTCTGGGCAAGATCGCCATCGACTATGGCTACTATCGGTACAAGTACCTGGTAATGCTGGTGGCCGTGGTGATCCTGGTGATCCTGGTGCAGCTGTTCCAGAGCATCGGCACGTGGCTCAGCAAGAAGTGCGACAAGCGCCTGAAAAAATGAAAGCAAAAAGGAAGGACCCTTGTGGGTCCTTCCTTTTTGCGCTCTTTCGGGGTAGGTTTGTCCCGGTCAAAAAAAGAGACGCCCGCGGGCGTCTCTTTTTTGCTTTACTGGCAGATCAGTCGATCATGCTCTTGAGGTCAGCGGAAACGGTGATGGGGGCTGCGGTAGCGGCCTTCACCTGCTCCACGGTGAACTCGGGGTTGATCTCGGTCATCAGCAGGCCCTCGGGGGTGACTTCCAGCACGCACATCTCGGTGATGATCTTGTTCACGCAGTGGGAAGCGGTCAGGGGCAGACGGCACTTCTCGAAGATCTTGGGGTTGCCCTTAGCGGTGTGCTCCATGCAGACGATGCAGTGCTTGGCGCCCACGCACAGGTCCATCGCGCCGCCCATACCGGGCATCTTCTTGCCGGGGATGATCCAGTTGGCCAGGTTGCCCTCGGCGTCCACTTCCAGAGCGCCCAGGAAGCAGGCGTCCACGTGGCCGCCGCGGATCAGGCCGAAGTTGGTGGCAGAATCAATGAAGCCGCCGCCGTAAGCCACGGAGGAGGGGGTGCCGCCGGCATCCACCACGTGATAGGGATCGTAATTGGCGTCGCCCTCCTTGGGGGCCACACCGGCGGAGACGATACCCAGCTCAGCGTGGATGATCACCTCAACGCCCTCGGGCAGATAGTTGGGGATCAGGGTGGGCAGGCCAATGCCCAGGTTCACGACGTCGCCGTCCTTCAGCTCTTTGGCGCAGCGCTTGGCGATAAAGCCTTTGATCTCGGACTTTTCCATTACTTTCTGTCTCCTTCCACGATGTAGTCAACGCACATACCGTAGGTATGGATGTTCTCGGGCTCAAAGTCACCCACGGGAACGATGTACTCGCACTCGGCGATAACGGTGTCAGCGGCGGTGGCCATGACAACGTTGAAGTTGCGCATGGTACCCTTGTACCAGCAGTTGCCGAACTCATCGCACTTGTAGGCGCCCAGCAGGGCGAAATCAGCGCGGATGGGCTGCATCAGCAGGTAGTCCTTGCCGTCGATGGTCTGACGGCCCAGGCAGAAGGGGCTGTCCTCCACCAGGGTGTCGATGCCCACGGGGGTCAGGACACCGCCCAGACCAGCGCCGCCGGCGCGGATGCACTCAGCCAGCGTACCCTGAGGCAGCAGGTTGACCTCCAGCGTGCCCTCGGTGTTCTGCTGGCCCACCTCGGGGGTCATTCCCACGTGGGTGGCAATGACGCGCTTGACCTGATGATTGTGGATCAGCTCCGCAATACCGAAAAACTCCTCGCCCTTGGGACCGGTGGCGCGGCCCATGTCGTTGGCGATCAGGGTCAGGTCCTTGGTACCGCGGGCTACCAGCTCCTTAACGATGGCACGGGCCTGGCCGCAGGCCAGAAAGCCGCCGCACATAATGGTGGCGCCATCAGGGATCATTGCCGCTGCCTCTTTGGCAGTCAGTACAGGTTTCTTTGCCATTTCTGTTCCTCCTTGTTTTATCCCGCCCGCGGTCAGGACAGTTCCCGCCGCAGACGGTATTCGGTCACGAAGACTCCCGCTTCGCAACGTTTCTAACAATAGCATCATACCATCCTTTGCGTGAAAACGCAAGGGATGGACATGGGATTGCTGCGCAAATTAACCATGCCGGTCCATGGCGGGACCGGACGCATTCTGCCAATCGATAGCAAAATGGGTCAGCGCGAAAAGCGGAGAGTCGTACAGGCGGCTCTCCGCTTTGCTGAGGATCTTATTTCATGCCGCGCTTGACCATCTCGGTCACGGCGAAGGAAGCCACGTCATCGGCGTACTTGCCGGCGCCGAAGCCGGCATCGTAGCCCAGCTCCTTGGCCAGCTCATGGGTGATACGGGGACCGCCGCAGCAGACAACGAACTTGTCGCGCAGGCCCTCGGCCTCCAGCAGCTCGATGAGGTTGGTCAGGTTCTGGATGTGAACGTCCTTCTGAGTAACGGTCTGAGAGACCAGCAGCACATCGGCGTGCAGCTCCAGCGCCTTCTTGATGAATTCCTCGTTGGGGACCTGAGAGCCCAGGTTGTATGCCTCGATCATCTCGTAGCGCTCCAGACCGTAGTGGCCGGCGAAGCCCTTGCGGTTCATGATGGCGTCGATACCAACGGTGTGGGCGTCGGTGCCGGTAGAGGCGCCGACCATCACGACCTTGCGGCCGATGTGCTCACGGATGTAGTCGTTGGTGTCCTCCATGCTCATGACATCGGATTCCACGGTGATAACGTGGATATCCTCGTAGTTGACGGAGTGGACGCAGCTGCCGTAGACCACGTAGAAGGTGAACTCTTTATCCAGCGGGGTGTGGTACGCCACGTTGGGTTCCTCGAGGCCCATCTTCTTGGCGATCTGGCGGGCAGCCTCCTCGCCGCGCTCATCGTCCTTGATGGGCAGGGTGAAGCTGGTCTGCACCTTACCGTCGTTCATGGTGTCGCCGTAGGGCTTCAGGCGGGTCAGGTCCAGCGTGGTATCGAAATCGATCTTATGGGTATTATACAGTCCGCTGCTCATGCTCCCACCTTGCCTTTCATGACTTCAATGAACGGATTGAAGTATTTGTCGTCCTTGACCACAACGCCGTTCAGACCCTTGCCGCCGTCCTTGGGACGCTTGACATCGGCGAAGATGCCCTTCTCGATGGTGGTGAACAGGCCCAGCTTCTCGATCTCCTTCAGCAGATCGGTGGCCTTGGTCAGCACTTCGTTGGCACGGTTGCGGATAATGCCGTTCTCCTTGTAGGTCAGCTCGCTGCCCAGATCCTTCATGGTACGGAAGATGTACTGGGCGTTCTCGATAGACAGAGCACGGTCGGACATGAACGGGGTGTGGATGGCCTCGGTCATCATGCCCAGCAGGCACAGCCGCTGGTTGGTCAGGATGGTCACCATATTGAACAGGGCATCCTGGATGTGGCCGCGGAAGATGTTGCCGGTCATGAACTTCGTGGGAGGCATGTACTTCAGAGGCGCGTTGGGGAAGATCTCGCGGGCCATCTGCGCCTGCGCCAGCTCATACAGGAAGGTGTTCTCCACAGCGGGATCCATCTCGAAGGCGTGGCCCAGGCCCATCTGCTCCTCGCGCATGCCGGCGGTCCTGGCGAATGCCTCGTTCAGGAACTGGGAGGCCAGCACGGTGTGAGCGGCGGTAATGGCGTCGTCAGTGGTCAGGTAGTTATCCTCACCGGTGTTGATGATGACGCCGGCGTAGCCATTGATGACACGGGAGAAGTACTGATCCACGATGGTACGCTGCATGTTGATGTCGCGGAACAGGATGCCGTACAGAGCGTCGTTCAGCATGACGTCCAGACGCTCCAGAGCGCCCATGGCGGCGATCTCCGGCATGCACAGGCCGGAGCAGTAGTTGCACAGCCGGATGTAACGGTGCTGCTCCTCGCCCACCTCGTCCAGCGCGGCGCGCATGAGGCGGAAGTTCTCCTGGGTGGCGTAGGTGCCGCCGAAGCCCTCAGTGGTGGCGCCGTAAGGCACGTAGTCCAGCAGGGACTGGCCGGTGGTACGGATAACGGCGATGATGTCGGCGCCCTGCTTGGCACCGGCCTTGGCCTGAATAATATCCTCGTAGATATTGCCGGTAGCCACGATGATATACAGGTACGGGCCTTCCTTATCGCCCCATTCCTTCAGGTAGGCGTTGCGCTTGCCTACGTTCTTGTTGATGCGCTCCACGGTGGCGTTCACCACGGGGGTGATGGCTGCGCGGATCTCCTCGTCGGAGTGAGCGGGAACCTTGCTCAGATCCAACTCGCCGCTGCTGACAGCGTCCGCCACGCCTTGGGGATCCTTACCGGTCTCCACCATGGCGTTGCCGATGGCCCACGCGGTGCCAACGGGCAGCAGGGAGTTGGCCATCAGGTGATCCACGACCACGTTGGGCAGGGGGACATCCATGTCATTGACCCCATCAATACCCAGCAGACGGCAAACAGCGCGCTCCACCGTGACGGTGGTGTGCTGGTCAATAAAGTGCTGCACATCGTCCGCCACCTTGGCAGCGGAGGCACGCGCCTGATCGACCAGCTCAAAATTCAAGCCGAGTTTGCTTTCCATAGTTAAACCTCTCTCTTACTTCTTGACGTGACGCTCGTTACGCAGCAGCTTGGTGGGCTCCAGATAGCGCTGCTTCGTGCCCTCGGCGACCCATGCCACGCCGGTCTTCTCCACCTTCTTCTTGCCGGTGCAGACATCGCAGTGGCAATCCTGCACGTAGTATTCGGGCTGGGTATAGGAGGTGATGACGCCCTCGAAGTTGCGCAGGATGACCTTGCGGGGAGTCTCGGAGATCAGGTAGTTGGGCATAACAGGGGTCTTGCCGCCGCCGCCGGGGGCGTCCACCACGAAGGTGGGGATGCAGTAGCCGGAGGTATGGCCGCGCAGAGCTTCCATGATCTCGATGCCCTTGGACACGGGAGTGCGGAAGTGGCTCAGGCCCAGGGAAGGATCGCAGGCGTAGATGTAGTAGGGGCGGACACGCATCTTGACCAGACCGTGAACCAGCTCCATCATCACGTGAGAGCAATCGTTCACGCCGGCCAGCAGCACGGACTGGTTGCCCAGGGGGATACCGGCGTCAGCCAGCATGGCGCAGGCCTTGGCGGCTTCGGGAGTGAACTCCTTGGGGGTGTTGAAGTGGGTATTCAGCCACACGGGATGATACTTCTTCAGCATGGCGCACAGCTCGGGAGTGATACGCTGGGGGCACACAACGGGGGTGCGGGAGCCCAGACGGACGATCTCCACGTGGGGGATGGCGCGCACGCGCTTGATGATGTACTCCAGGACCTCATCGGAGACCATCAGGGAGTCACCACCGGACAGCAGGACGTCGCGGACCTCGGGATGAGCGGCCACGTAGTCGATGCACTTGTCGATCTGCTGCATGGGCACTTCGCAGTCGTTCTGACCGGCGAAGCGGCGACGGGTGCAGTGACGGCAGTACATGGAACACTGGTCGGTGATCAGCAGCAGCACGCGGTCGGGATAGCGGTGAGTCAGGCCGGGGGTGGGAGAGTCGGTATCCTCGTGCAGAGGATCGGCGTCCTCGTAATCGGCATACTCCAGCTCCTCCGCGCGGGGGATCGCCATCTTACGGATGGGATCGAACGGATCGTTCAGATCGATCAGGGACAGATAGTAGGGGGTAACAGCCATGCGCAGCTTGCCCAGCGTCTTGCGGACACCCTCCTCCTCATCGGGGGTCAGGGTCATATACTTCTTCAGGTCCTCAACCGTCTCAGCGCGGTTGGCGACCTGCCAATGCCAGTCGTTCCACAGATTCTCGGGAACATCGGCGAACAAACCGTTGCGAGTCTTCATAGTGTTTCTCCTTCACAAAATCATGTTGTTGAGGGGGGGGTAGGTCAAAGGCTGGGAGGCCTTCTGGGCCCCCCAGCTTTTGAAGGAAGTCGTTTAGCAGTACTTCTCGTCGAACAGCTTGCGCAGCTTGGGGTTCTCACGCAGCACGTCCAGAGTGATCTGAGCGTGGTTCTTGGTGTAGCCATTGCCGATGATCATGGTCACGTCCTTGCCGATACCCTCAGCGCCCAGAGCAGCCTTGGTGAAGGAGGTAGCCATGGAGAAGAAGTACACCATGCCGTCATCGCGGACGGGCAGAATGGCGGACATCTCGCAGGACTCGATGTTCACGCAGCAGATGGACAGATCGTACTCCTTACCATTGTTGACGGCCAGAGCAGCCTCCATGACCTCAACGGGCTTGGTGCAGTCGGCCACGATCACGTCGGTATAAACGCCCAGCTCCAGCAGACCGGGGACCTGCTTGGGGTTGCGGACAACGCCCACGACCTTGCCCTTGGGGCCGACCTTCTTCATGGCCTCCCAGCCGCACAGCACGCCGGACTTGCCGTTGGCGCCCAGGATCAGGACGCTGTCGCCCTCGTGGGGCAGCTTGCGGGCCTGCGCGGGAGCGCCGGCCACGTCCAGAGCGGCCAGAGCCAGAGGCTCGGACATATCATCGGGCATCTTGCAGTACAGAGCGGACTCGAACAGGATGGCCTTGCCGACGATGTCCACGCGGTCGATATCCTTGTGGATGGCCAGGATCTTCTCGATCTTCAGCGGGGTCATGGACAGGGACACCAGAGAGACGATCTTGTCGCCTTCCTTCAGGTCAAAGCCGGGCTTGTTCTTCAGGTCCTCGCCGACGTGAGCGACGACGCCCTTGAACATACCGCCGGAACCGGTAACGGGGTTCTGCTGCTTGCCGCGCTCGGCCACGATGCCCATGATCATCTCGCCGATCTTCTTCTCGTCGCCGCCGCAGGCCTCGGAGATCTGGGTGAAGGAGGCGGAGTCGATGTTCAGGGAGGTCACGTCGCAGACGATCTCGTTGGAGTAGACCTTGCTCATGTCATTGTCGATCTTCCAAGCGGCCTGGGTCAGCACGCCCTTGGGCTCGATAACGCGGTGGGTACCGTACTTGTTGCCTTTCAGTTCAGCCATGGTAATATCCTCCTAAGTTATGATATGTATGAGTTTTGAATTTTTAACTTACTGCAGGGGCTTGAGGCTCAGGATCTCGCGGGCCTCGGCGGGGGTAGCGATCTCGCGGCCCAGCTCCTTGGCGATGCGGACGACCTTGGCCACCAGCTCGCCGTTGGACGCGGCCTTCTGGCCCTTGCCCAGATAGATGTTGTCCTCAAAGCCGACACGGACGTTGCCGCCCATGGCGATGGCCGCAGCGGCCATGGTCCACGCAGCACGGCCCACGCCGGACACGGTCCAGGTGGCGTCAGCGGGGATCTTGCTGGCGAAGAACGCCAGATTCTCCACGGTGGCAGGGGTGCAGCCGTGCACGCCCAGCACGAAGTTGAACTGCATGGGGTGGCCGGGGACCTCGCCCTTCTTGGCCATACCCAGAACGGTGTCAATGTGGCCCAGCTCGAAGCACTCGTACTCGGGCTTGATGCCGTTCTCGATCATGCGCTTGCCGAAGGCGCGCATGGTGGGCATGGTATTGTCGAAGATCTCATCACCGAAGTTGCAGGTGCCGCAGTCCAGAGTGGCCATCTCGGGGAACAGCTCGGTGGGCTGCAGACGCTCCTCGGGGCTCATGCCGGTGGCGCCGCCGGTGGAGGGGATCATGATGACGTCAGGCAGCTCCTTGCGGATAGCGTCCATGACGACCTTGAAGCGATCGCGGTTCTGGGTGGGGGTACCGTCGTCCTCGCGGACGTGGATGTGCAGGATGGCAGCGCCGGCCTCGTAGGCGGACTTGGCCTCGCGGACCATCTCCTCCACGGTGTAGGGCACAGCCTCGTTCTGGGCCTTGGTGACCTCGGCGCCGCAGATGGCGGCGGTAATAATGAGCTTCTCCATCGTTCCGCTCCCTTACTTCTCGATCTTGTTGCGCTGGCAGTCCTTGGGAGTGACGCAGGTGCCGTGGGCACGGCAGACCACCACGGGCTCAGCCAGAACGTCAGCAGCGGAAGCGCTGATGTCGGGGCGGGAGACGATGACCTTACGGGCCTCAAACTTCATGGTGCGGGAGGTGTTGCCGATCTTCTCGATCTCGCCGTAGGCTTCGATGTAGTCACCGGCGTACACGGGAGCCAGGAACTCCACGTTGTCGTAGGCACAGAACAGGCCCTCGTCACCATCGCACTTGATCAGCAGCTCCGTGGCGACATCACCGAACAGGTGGACCATGTGGGCGCCGTCCACCAGATTTCCGCCGTAATGAGCATCCTTGGCGCTCATACGCAGGCGAAGCATAGAAGTCATCTTTTCCATAAGTTTTTCCTCCTTCAGAATTTTGGACGTGCAATTTCGCAAACACCAGATCCGGCCGTTACCGCTTCTTTTTGGGTATGAAAAAAAGCGCTATCGGTCAAGGTCATTGACCAATAGCGCTCCATGTATGGACGTACATGACAGCAGCGCCGCTTACACCGCGCTGCCAAGCGACAGAACGCAGGCGGTCCTGTCACTTTCGGCGGAAAACTCCTTCCTGCAACGCTACACAGGTGCCTGTCCCCACACGCTGCAGTACCCCGTTTCCCGCGCCTCTATTGACTGATATCTATGAAATTTTACTCTTAAATTATAGCGCTTTTGGGGCATTTGTCAAGACAGTTCGTGACAGATTTGACAATAATATTTTTGCACGGTGCAAAAATTTCTCTGTTTTAACTCTTGAATTTTTCGCGCAGTGAAAATCAGTAGGATTCCTCCACCATTTTCAGGATTTCCGGCTTCAAAGACAGCATTCTGCAGATATTCAGGGCGTCCCGCGGGCAGTCGGACCGGCCCTCTACGCGGTAGAGACCGTAGTTCATGTGGCGGGCAATGACGGCCACGCCGTCCTCGTCGGTGACGGACAGCTCGCGGCGGATCTTCTCGGTATCCACATCGCGCAGGCCGATGATCTGGTAGTGCAGGCGGGCGTACTCCGCCACCTTGTCGTAGTGGGTGGTCAGCAGAGAAATGGCGTTGACGCCGTTGAGATAACGGGTGACGGCCTGCACGATGACGGCGCCCTCGTCGGGGTTGGTGCCTCGGGCGAACTCGTCCAGCAGGAACAGGGAGTAGCCCTTCTCCACCTCTGTCAGCGCCTTCTGGAACTGGACGATCTCGGAGCCGAAGCCGCTGAGTCCCGACTGGATGGACTGGAGATCGTCAAAGAGCATTTTCACGCTGTGAAACAGCGGCATGCGGGCCTTCTTTGCGCAGACCAGGAAGCCCGCCTGAAGCAGCAGGGCGTTGAGGGCCACGGTCTTCATGGCCACGGACTTGCCGCCCATGTTGGCGCCGGTGATGACGGTAGCCCCCTGCTCCAGACGGATGGAGACGGGCACGAAGCTGCGGCCCTGCTCCGACAGCAGGTCGCAGATCTCGGGATTGATCATGTCGGTGAGCTCCAGCTCCGTCTCCGTCAGCTCGGGGCGGATGCCGCCGTAGCGCACGGCGAACAGAGCCTTCTGGATGATGAAGTCCAGCCGACCGGAGGTCTCCGCGTCCGCCAGCAGGTCGTCCACCATGGGGGCCAGCGCCGCGCCCATGGCCCTGCGGACGTGCATTTCCTCGGCGTCCTCCTCGGCGCACAGACGGGTGCGCTTCAGGCGCAGGTCGTCCTTCTCCGCGTCGGTGCGGGCGTGGAACAGGCGCTCCTCCACGTCCTTCTTGGCCTGCCGTACCTCCTTGAGCCTGGCGGTAGCGTTGTCGGGGATGTAGAAGCCGCGGCTGCCGGTGCCGTCGGGGTCCAGGATGGCCAGCGCAGGCTTGGGGTCGTGGAGGGCGATGCCCTCAAAATGAGTAACGGCGTCGATCTCCGCCAACAGCGGCCGCAGGCCGTCCAGACGCTGGAGGTAGCCCTTGATTTCGAACAGCTCCACGTGGTCCGGCGTCTCTCCCTCCGCGCAGCGGCGCAGGGATGTGCGGATGTCCTTCATCTGGCACAGACCGGTCATCAGTTTGGTGTACTGGTCCTTCAGCCGGTCCGCCGCCGCCGCGGCCCGCTCTACATTATACAGCTCCGTCTCCAGCTCAGCCCGCTCCTCCGGCATATAGAACCGCAGGCGGCGGATCTTCTCCTGCCCGAAGGGGGAGCAGCCGTGCAGGGACTCCAGAACGTATTGCAGGCCGATTTTTACGCGTTCCTCAAATCGGATCTCGATCATGCCAATTCCTCCTTTACATTGATGACGGGAACGTCTACCGCCTCCCGCATGCGGTGCAGAAAATCGTCCTTGTCGAACTTCCAGCCGTAGGCCGACACGGGGTTCACCGTGATACACAGGGTGCGGGCGGCCTCCTCCGTCTCCAGCCCCACCTGACGGGACGCCAGCTTGTCCAGCGTGTCGGCGGTGAGCAGCACCTTGCTGGGGTCCTTCACCACCAGGCGGCAGTTCCGCAACACGCCGGAGCGCAGCAGAGGCAGCACCATGGTGTCCGTCAGCGCGCCGGTGATCAGCGCCGCGCCGTGCTCCTTAACGCAGGCCTCCAGCCCGTCGGACGCCTCCGGCGGCAGTTCCGCTGCCTTGGGCAGGTTCATCAGCCGGTAGATGTGAACGGTGTCGGCGATGACCTTTTCCATGCTCATGTGGTAGCTGGCGCCGGTGCAGAGGATGACGCCCTCCGCCACGGACCGTGCGCCCAGACTCTTGCGGCCCAAAGCGCCGTCGATGATGGAGCGGTCGGCTCCCAGCTCAAAAAACGCCTGGGATACAGACTTGAGCTGGGTGGTGATGGACGGCCCCGCCAGCTGCACATGTCCGGCACTGCGGGCCCGCAGGATCACCACCTCCCCCAGCGGAGTGGGGATGCCGGTGGTCATCAGGATCTCCTTGGTCACGTCACCCAGCCGCAGCATATCCTTGGCTGTGGCGATCAGCGTACCCTCCTTCACGAAGATGCCGGGCTTTTCCGTGCCGGTGACGATGTCGGTGGACTCGCCGTCGCGGCCGATGGAGGTCAGGCCCAGTGTGCCGTGCAGGTGGCCGCCGGACAGCATCCAGTTGAGCATGGTGGTCTTGCCCGCGTTCTTGCACATGCCCACGATGGACATGGTCTTTGTCTCATTGAGCCGGCGGAGCAGCTCGTCGTGCATGTCGTACACGCCCTTTCCTTGTTATTCGATTTATCATCATAGCATATCGTTCCGGAAAAAGAAAGGGGTGAAACGTTTTTTGTCCCCTCTCCCCTGTTCCCTCTCCCCTGTTCCCCTGAAGCACACGCAAGAGTGGCCGGGACACCTGAGCTCTCGCCGAAAACCATGTACGCCGATACCTTGGGAGGAAAAAGCCCAGTCGTGTATCGAGCGGCCGGAGAACACGCGGGTTCCGCTCGAAAGCGCAAAGGCTGAGGTACAGAAGCCATTCCCCCAGGAGGAAGAGCTTGCGGCGGAAACGGCCCGTCTGAACGAGCTGAACGCCCTGTCAAACCCGGATAAGAAGGAAAAATGAGATCGTGGACGGTGAGCGAGGCGAGGCAGCGCCGCAGAAATCATCCGCAGGCAGAGAACGCTAAAAAATCACAGCGGCAATGTGGAATACCTGCATTGCCGCTGTGTTCGCAAGCTGGAAAATGTGCCGGGTATGTGATATAATGATGCTAACAAAATCGGTATTTATGGAGGTTGCTAAAATGGAAGCAGTTATTCGGAAAGTTCAGCAAGGTGATG
>ENA-UOJQ01000428-UOJQ01000428.1-human-gut-metagenome-genome-assembly--contig:-P63-NODE-428-length-49346-cov-25.964639_pt1 | contig 49346 bp, 30 predicted proteins | sample MGYA00242352_ERZ723899 | MGnify/ENA metagenome assembly ERZ723899
CAAAGTGGTCATTTTAATTGAGCTGGATAACGGACATTTCAATTGAGCCTTGACAAAGATTGTAGGGGCTCAATGATAATGTCATTTGTGGCTCATTAGGAATGTCCAGGCTAAAGTTCTCAGACCTATATGCCTAGTCAACAACTCACTTTTCTTGATGAGGAGTTTTCTGTGGCTATACATGACACCGGGATGTTCACCGTGAAAGAAATCAACCGCCTCAAAATCCTTCAGGATGTCATCGACCGCAACCGTCAGTCCGGGCCACTGGGCATGAATAACCAGAGTCGTGGTCGCACCGGAAATCGCCTGCTTCCCGCATCATTGACTGATCAGGCCCTGAATATCATCCGTGAACGCTATGCCGATTTTGGTCCCACACTGGCGCGGGAAAAGCTCGCTGAAAATCACGGTATTGTTCTTGGTAAGGAAACACTCAGACGGCTTATGATAAAAACCGGGCTCTGGGTTCCCCGCAAGCATCGTGCGCCAAAAATTCAGCAGCCACGCTATCGCCGGGCTTGCTGCGGCGAACTGATCCAGATTGATGGTTGCGACCATCACTGGTTCGAGAACCGTGCGCCTGCCTGTACTGCCCTGGTCTACGTTGATGATGCGACGAGCCGCCTGATGCAACTCCGTTTCGTGAAATCGGAATCGACTTTCACCTATTTTAAAGCCACGCGGGGCTATCTGGAGAAGCATGGCAACCCCCTGGCGCTGTACAGCGATAACCAGTGAGCTTTGACAAAGATTGTAGCAGCTAAATTGAGATGTCCGTCTCTGACCAGATGCAGCTTCTCTTCGTCAGTTCGGAGTCCACGTTCACCTATTTTGAAGCCACCCGGGGATATCTGGAGCGCTACGGTAAGCCTCTGGCATTCTACAGCGACAAAGCCAGCGTCTTCAGAATCAACAATAAAAACGCCACCGGTGGCGACGGCTATACCCAGTTTCAAAATTCCTGACGGTGCAATATGACAAAGCGTTATATCTGATTGAAGATACTGAATTAAGCCGAAGGGCTATCGGGAAATATATCGAAGTCTGGCACTATCCTGATGGGAGAAAGGAGCTCAGGCTTAACGGGACAGCGTATCGACAGAATTATAATGCACTAATTATCAGAAATAATCTAATAAATAGAATCTTTAAATATTATAAATTAGAAGATTACCTCGATGCCATAAGGAAAGATGCTGATTCAAAGTATGATAAATGGGTTAACCACCTTACTGTTTTCAACGATACAAACCATTTCTGGAAAAGAAAAATCTTGTTCAAACATTTTCTTTATAGCCTCTTTCCCAATAACTGGCTCATTGGCTACCTGATGGTTTATTGCATTATCATCATATAATTCTGAAATAATTTCTACATCTGCATTATTAAATGCGTCAACCCATTGGCAAAGTATTTCTTTTGGCGTCATATAAATTACCTCCAGACCTGTAAATAATTCTTTTCCATAGCATAACATCAAAATCCTATCAAGCTCAAAAATTATTGGCACGCTCGATGCCATGTTCCTCGACTACGAAGCGGCCAAAGATTATGCGACCCGCTTCAGGCTGGTCACGGCGGCGAATATCCCTTCTTTCGACGCGCCAGAATGATGTTGGTCTGGCCGGATTTTCACATGGCGGGAACCACGTTGTGTCTCAAAATCTCTGATGTTACATTGCACAAGATAAAAATATATCATCATGAACAATAAAACTGTCTGCTTACATAAACTGTCTGCTTACATAAACAGTAATACAAGGGGGGTTATGAGCCATATTCAACGGGAAACGTCTTGCTCGAGGCCGCGATTAAATTCCAACCTGGATGCTGATTTATATGGGTATAGATGGGCTCGCGATAATGTCGGGCAATCAGGTGCGACAATCTATCGATTGTATGGGAAGCCCGATGCGCCAGAGTTGTTTCTGAAACATGGCAAAGGTAGCGTTGCCAATGATGTTACAGATGAGATGGTCAGACTAAACTGGCTGACGGCATTTATGCCTCTTCCGACCATCAAGCATTTTATCCGTACTCCTGATGATGCGTGGTTACTCACCACTGCGATCCCCGGGAAAACAGCATTCCAGGTATTAGAAGAATATCCTGATTCAGCTGAAAATATTGTTGATGCGCTGGCAGCGTTCCTGCGCCGGTTGCATTCGATTCCTGCTAGTAATTGTCCTTTTAACAGCGATCGCGTATTTCGTCTCGCTCAGGCGCAATCACGAATGAATAACGGTTTGGTTGATGCGAGTGATTTTGATGACGAGCGTAATGGCTGGCCTGTTGAACAAGTCTGGAAAGAAATGCATAAGCTTTTGCCATTCTCACCGGATTCAGTCGTCACTCATGGTGATTTCTCACTTGATAACCTTATTTTTGACGAGGGGAAATTAATAAGTTGTATTGATGTTGGACGAGTCGGAATCGCAGACCGATACCAGGATCTTGCCATCCTATGGAACTGCCTCGGTGAATTTTCACCTTCATTACAGAAACGGCTTTTTTATAAATATGGCATTGATAATCCTGATATGAATAAATTGCAGTTTCATTTGATGCTCGATGAGTTTTTCTAACAGCTAGTCTTTGGTTTCCCTGTCAACAACAACACCAAAATGAGAAACGGCGATGGCCCGAATCGTATAGAGACACAAACCTGAATATTCCGGACGCCGCGCTTCAGGACATCGCTCAAGACGCCGATAGCGGGCAGTATCCGGACGGTTCTATTGAACGCCGGGGCAACGGTACTACCCTGCCCTTTATGACTGACGACCGGCTATCTCACCCACGCACTTCTCCCTGAAATTTAGCATCGTCGCGGTTAATGTCGAAAATTTGCCACCTGACGTGGTTGGCATCGAGGGTGAAAACTGCCGTGGCGAGGGTGTTCTCCTCATCCGGATCGTCGGCAGCCAGCCGGTAAATTGGCAGTTTGGCGTCATGGGTATCTGAGAGAATGGCTTTTGCCGCCGCGGCGTCAAACGGAGGTTGCGTTTCCCGCCACTGCACGAAGCGTAACTGCCGCGAAGCTGAACTGTCGGTAACGATTTGCTCAACGCCAGCCAGTGCCGCATGCACCAGATGGTTGGCATGCCCGGTTACCGTCGTCACGGATTCATGGCGTATCGTTATCATCCGTAAGAGTGGCTGCGGCGAAACCGGGCCGCAGAAAGGGATATATATAACCATAATTCGCCGTAATTGCATTATGGCAGAGACGGAGGCTCATCTCTGCGCCACGGAGTATCGCCCCAGGCGAATGATCCGAAGCCTCTTTATTCGGCGCCTGAAACCGCGGGATTCGCAGGAACGACCCTATACCCAACTCTTTGATGGCATTGGCAAAAAACATTGTCGCCGCTATCGCAAAAGAGAAATTATTCGCTTTATTTATAAATTGGCTTGCTAAATAATTAGTCAGGTTTTATTACGCAGTAGAGGAATTAAGATGCGTTTCAGTACCATGCCCGACAGTGAAATTATTTCTGAACTGTGCCGAAGAATTAAAGAAACGCGTATACAGCTGGGCCTGTCACAGATTGAGCTGGCCGAACGCGCTCAGGTCGGCGCGGCAACCATTAAACGCGTTGAATTAGGCGAATCCGTTACCCTCAGTACGCTGATTGGTATTTTGCGCGGTCTCGATCGGCTGCATCAGCTGGAGTCGATTTTATTTGACTCGCACATGCGTACATTTAAGGCACAGCTCAATGCCGGAACCCCTTCCCGTATCCGTATTCGGAAAAAAACGCATCAGCCAAAAGAGAAATTGCCCGCCGCTGCCCAGACCAACGAGGCTGATGCCACGATTAACGAATGGTACACCTCATCGGCTTCTAACAGCGTGGTGTGGTCTTTTACGCCGTCCGACGGAGAGAAAAAAAGCTAACAGGCTTCAGATGATTTTAAAGATCAGGGAAGAGAAAACCGCCTGCGGCTCAGGCAGGCGGTTTTTAGGGGACTCAGGATTCACACACCGCGACTTTAATCGCCAGACCGCCCCGGGCGGTTTCACGGTACTTGGCGTTCATATCTTTGCCCGTCTCAAACATCGTTTCGATAACTTTATCCAGGGAGACTTTCGGATCGCTGGTACGGTACATCGCCATACTGGCCGAGTTTATCGCCTTCACTGCCGCAATCGCGTTACGCTCGATGCACGGCACCTGCACCTGGCCGGCCACCGGATCGCAGGTCAGGCCGAGGTTATGCTCCATGCCGATCTCCGCGGCGATGCACACCTTCTCCGGACTGCCACCCAGCAGCTCGGCCAGTCCGGCAGACGCCATCGAGCAGGCCACGCCCACTTCGCCCTGGCAACCGACCTCTGCCCCGGAAATGGAGGCATTCATCTTGTACAGAATGCCTATTGCGCCCGCCGTCAGGAAATAGCGCATATAGATTTCCGGCGTCACCTCTTTGATAAAACGATCGTAATAGGCCAGTACCGCAGGAACAATGCCGCAGGCGCCGTTGGTCGGCGCGGTTACCACTCGCCCGCCCGACGCGTTCTCTTCCCCCACCGCCATGGCGAACATATTGACCCAATCCATCGCGCTCAGTGGCGTAATCGACTGGCTCTGCGGCGCCAGCACGCGGTGCAGCGCAGAAGCCCGGCGCGGCACTTTCAGCGGCCCCGGTAAAATACCTTCCGTATTCATCCCCCGGTTAATGGCGTTTCTCATGGTCTCCCAGATTTTCGCCATATTTTGCTCAACGTTCTCCCGGCCGTGGCGGGCGATCTCGTTTTTCATCATCACGGCGGAAATCGACAGGCAGTTGTTCTGGCAGTGCGCCAGCAGGTTGCGGGCAGAATAGAACGGGAACGGAATATCAACCTCCGCCTCCAGGTTCTTACCAAAGTTTTCCTCCGTGACGATAAAACCGCCGCCAATGGAATAGTAAGTCTGGAAGTGGACGATTTTGCCATCGCAAAACGCCGTAATGCTCATCCCGTTTTCGTGCAGCGGCAGAAACTCATTGTGAAAGCGCATGCATTCCGCCACCGGGAACTGTATCTCGCGCTGGCCTTCTTCAATAAACAGACGATGCATGGTGTTGACATCGCGAATAATGCCCGGAATGGCGTCGATATCAACGGTATCCGGTAGATACCCTGACAGACCAAGAATAATGGCGATATCGGTATGGTGACCTTTACCCGTCAATGAGAGGGAACCATACACATCCACCACCAGCCGAGTCACTTTATGCAGCAGGCCTTTTTCCTGCAGGGTATCAACAAACTGTTTTCCCGCTTTCATCGGCCCAACGGTATGTGAGCTGGACGGCCCGATGCTGATTTTGAAAATATCGAAAACGCTAATCATATGGCACCCACGCGGTTACATAGCAAAACGGATGCGCCGCCGGTGACAGGCGGCGCTGAAAACTTAGCTGAACAGAGAGAAGAAAATAGCGGAGATGGCAATCAGTCCCATCACCACCACAAACGCGTTGCTGATGTGGCCGCTGTACTTGCGCATGGCCGGTACTTTGTTGATGGCATACATTGGCATCAGGAACAGGATCATCGCGATGACCGGGCCGCCCAGCGTTTCAATCATCCCCAGGATGCTGGGGTTCAGGGTGGCAACAATCCAGGTGGTCACCAGCATGAACAGCGCGGTGATCTTGTTCAGTTTGTTGATTTCGATCGATTTCCCTTTTCCGCGCAGTGACTTAATCACCATGCCGTTGAAGCCTTCACGCGCGCCGAGGTAGTGGCCGAGGAAGGATTTAGTAATCGCAATCATCGCGATGATCGGCGCCATCCAGGCAATCACCGGCGCGTTAAAGTGGTTCGCCAGATATGAGAGGATGGAGATGTTCTGCGCTTTCGCTTCCGCCAGGTTTTCCGGGGAGAGGCTCAGTACGCAGTTGAACACAAAGAACATCACCGTCAGCACCATCATGATGTGGGCGAAGCCCAGAATACGGGAGCATTTGCGCTCGGCGTCCTGGCCATATTCTTCACGTTTAGCCACCGCAAAAGAGGAGATAATCGGCGAATGGTTGAAGGAGAAAACCATGACCGGGATAGCCAGCCACAGGGTCATCCACAGACCATTTCCCGTTGCCGAAGCGCTGCTCAGTGACAACGTATCCAGTACCGCGCCGTTCCATTGCGGGATCAAATACAGCGCCAATATCATCAACGCGAACACGAACGGAAACACCAGCACGCTCATGGCCTTAACAATCATTTTTTCGCCAAAACGGACAATCCCCATCATGCCGACAATTAAAATCAGCGACAAAATAGCGCGCGGCGGAGACACCAGACCAAGCTGGTGAGTAATAAAGCTATCGACGGTGTTGGTAATAGCAACGCTATAAACCAGCAGAATCGGATAAATAGCGAAGAAATAAAGCAGCGTGATAAGCTTACCTGCACCGGTGCCGAAATGTTCTTCCACCACTTCGGTAATATCTTCTCCCGGATTTTTGCCCGACAGGACAAAACGGGTTAAACCACGGTGGGCAAAAAAGGTCATCGGGAAGGCAAGAATGGCCATGATGATTAACGGAATTAAACCGCCGACCCCGGCGTTAATTGGCAGGAAAAGCACCCCTGCACCAATTGCGGTACCGTACAGGCCCAGCATCCACACGGTATCACTTTTTCTCCAGCCGCTGCTCTCGCGAGCAACGAGGGTATTTTGAACGGTTTCCATAATATGGCCTCAGTAATATAGAGTAGGGTCAAATTAATTTGACTCTGATTCAGGTAATAAAAACGCTGTGTTTGTTTGGCTATTTTATAAAATGCAACTATGCTGATTCACTAACAGCGATCACATAACCTGATTTATAGTGGCACCTTTTAACGCATCAAAATTAGTACTGAAATCTTATTATTTTTTAAAGTATCATTTTTAATACGTTATTATTTATATGGGTGTGCTTAACTTGCTGGATATTTATATAATTCACGTGCAGAGATAACAACCACTATTTGTCATACGATTAATAAAACGCAAAAAATCAGGGGCAAGGAAATAAACGCCCTCCCCCTCAATTTTCGCTAAAAGCCCTTGTAGTGCTCTTTACTCAGGCCATATTTCTTCATTCTGAGATAGAGTTTTTTACGCGGAATAAGCAGATACTCCGCTACTTCATTAATGCGCCCCTGATGGAGATTCAGCGCTTCGGTGATGATCTGCCTCTCTACGTCCTCAACCCGTCGATCGAGCGGCGTTGGCTCGCCGACGTGCATCAGCGGATTCACCGTATCCGCGAGCGGTAATACCCCCACCGCATACAGTTCGGCAGCGTTCGCCAGTTCGCGGACGTTGTTCGGCCACGCCCGACGTATCATCCCTTTTAACAGATGGCGATCCACCTCCGGGACGGGATGATTCAGTCGCTGACAGGTTTTTTGCAAATAGTGGTGGAACAGCGGCTCGATATCATCAGGCCGCCTTGACAGCGGCAGGCAGGCAATTTGCGTCATCGCGAAGCAGTAATAGAGCTCCGCCACGATCTGGCTACTGCCCGCCAGCGCCACTAGCGACGCGCTGCCGATACCAATCAGGCGAAAAGGCCGCTTCTCATGGCTCTGCGCCTGTACCAGCAGATGTTGTTGCTCATGAGTCAGGTGCTCCGGACGGCTTAATACCAGCGTTCCGCCCTGCGCCTGCGCGATCGCGTCATTCAGCTTATGGGCGTTGGCCGCAGTCAGTTCGCAGTAGACAAAAGGGCCTTCGGCGTTACGCCCCAGCTGGTGCAGGTAACGTGCGCCGGTCATACGCCCGGTTCCCGCTTCGCCGTAAAGCCAGACCGCAATATCCGTCTCTGCCAGCTGCTGTAAACGCTGGCGATACTGTTCCGTCCATTGGCTGCGCCCGATCAGCTCAACCCGTAATTTTTGCTGGCCGTACTGGCGACGCGCGATCACCGCTTGCCGCTGGCGCAACGCGGCGTCCACCAGCGAGAGCAGCTTACCCGGATCGACCGGCTTTTGCAGAAAATCCCAGGCCCCCTTTTTCACCGCATCCACCGCCATCGGTACGTCGCCATGACCGGTGATAAGCAGAATCGGCAGCTGCTCGTCATCCTGATGAAACAGCGTCATCAAATCGATGCCGGAGCAGCCGGGCATGCAGACATCGCTCAGCACAATGCCGGGCCAGTCCTTCTGCACCCACGCCCGCGCATCAAAGGGGTTATCGCAGGCGTGGACGTGATAACCCGCTTGCTCAAGCAGCTGCGTATAGGCATCCAGCACATCGCGATCATCATCAATCAGCAGAATCGAACACTCATTACTCAACATCATTTACATCCGTTAAATTAAATTGCAGCACCACGCAGGCATTGCGCGTTAACGTCGACGCCAGGCGCAGCGTCCCTTCCATTTGCGTCATCAGCGAAACAGAAATCGACAGCCCAATCCCCAGCCCCACATCTTTGCTGGTGGTGAACGGCTTCAGCAGTGACGGTAGCAAGGCCGCAGGCCAGCCGGGACCGTTATCGGCAATCAACACGCACAGGGTGTCGCCGTGGATTTGCCAGCTCACCGTTATTTTCGCCGCGTTCGGACAGGCGTCGAGCGCATTCGACAGTACGTTGACCAGCACCTGATGAACCCGCACTTCATCGCCGCGGATCCAGACGGTTTCATCCGGTATCTCCAGCGTCCCCTGCTGCGGCTTATGGCGCATCGCCAGCAATTCCCACGCCACCGTAAACGTCTGACGCAAATCAACCGGATGCAGCGGCGTTTCCAGTTCAGCGCGGCGGGTAAACTGACGCAGCGAGCGGATAATCGCGTCAATGCGGTTAATCAACCCTTCCGCTTTACTTAACGTCGCCCGCGCCTGCTCCGTCTGTCCCTGCTCAATCGCCCGTCCTGCCGTAAACAGATACATCGACAGCGCGTTCAGCGGCTGATTGATCTCATGCGCCAGGGTGGTCATCGTCTGCCCCACCACCGCCAGTTTAGCGGTCTGGATCAGCTCGTCCTGGGTGGCACGAAGATCGGCCTCAATCGTTTTTCGCTCGCCAATCTCCTGTTCAAGCTGCTGTTTTTGCGCGTTAAGCTGACCCAGCGTATGGCGAAGCAAACCGGCAATACGCCCCAGCTCATCCCGGCCATAAACCGGAATGGTGGCATCCGTCCGGCCTAAACCAATCTGCACCACCGCCTGGTTCAGCGCGGTAAAGCGTTTCACCAGCCGCGATCGGATGAAATAATGATTCAGCACCCACGCCAGCAGCAGCGCCAGCAGCGTCGCCACCAGAATCAACCCGCCGCTCACGCGGACAATCTGTCCCATACGCTGATTAAACATCTGCATTTGCTGATGACTGCTGCCAAGCTGGGCTTCAAGCAGCGTCCTGAAGCGCCCCAGCGTGGCTTCCCTGGCGCGACTGGCGTCCACTAACGCTTTTTGCGCTGTAACGTAGTCGCGCATGGTATCCGGCATCTTATTTTTCACCATGCCGATTTCCAGCAGCTCATCAATCGTTTGTCGCAGCGTGATCGTGCTCGGCCAGTCGTCAAGCGCGCGAATATTTTCATCCGACGTTTTCTTCAGGTTTTCGAGATAGCGGATATGCGTCTCCACCAGCATGCCGTCATCATTTCCGGATTTCAGTTCATTAAGCCTGTCGCGCAGGTCGTCAACGATTTGATTCTCAATGCGGGCCAGCGTATAGACCTGCTGCTGTTCATTCTGGACTTCTCTGGAACGCTTCAGGTACTGCGCCGCGTCGCCCTGGCGGGCTTCTATCTGATCGAGCAGCGTTCCCTGCTGCCAGGTAAAGTCCTGCACCAGTGAATTCAGCTCAGTGGTAAAATCATCGTGCAGCCAGTCGATACGCGCCGAGAGTTCCCCCACCTTTTCGCGTACCAGAAACATGTTGTAGAGCACGCGATCCAGCTCCGACAGCAGCGCGCGGCTGTCCTGTAAAATAACCCCCAGCTGCTGGCGTTCCGCGGGCGACAAGCCCTGGCTCAGCCGCTCGATTTTATCCAGATGCTGAATAATCTGGTTACGCAGCTGCAGGCGCACCGTGGTATTCGGCGCCAGCAGAAATTCATTCAGCTGATCGACCACCAGATTGAGATTGCCTTCAATCAGAAAAGCAGAGTGGATGCGGGGAAAATACTCGTCCAGCGAATAGCGTATCTGCGAGCTTTGCTCATGCCATGAATAAAGGCTGACGCTGCTGACAATCAGCGTCAGCAGCGCGCCCATCAGAAAGGCCCCGCGCAGGCTGCTGCTGATACTGATTTGCCGCAGACGTTGCAGTATGGAACGGGCCATCATTTCAGCTCTTCCAGTTTATTGATCGCCTGCCGCTGGTTGTTGAGAAACCAGAGCTGCCACTCCATCATTTGCTGCTCCGCAAAGCTCTTATTATCGAACTTAGCCAGCCAGGCTTCATCCTCGCTGCTTGCCGGATTGACCGGGACGCCGGTTAGCAGCGCGCGTATTTCGGGCAGCGGACGCTTAAGGCGAGCCTCCGCGCTGTGCAGCGCTCGCCAGGCATCTTTCAGCTGGGCGAGACGAAAGCTGATCGCCGTATCAAACATCCGCTGAACCAGACGCTGACGCTTAAGGATCAGGCGATAGTTCAACGGCGGTTGATTCATCAGCACCGCCTGCTGCGCCGCCCGTGGATTGCCTGCCGTCAGCGGCGTCACCGGGTATTTCCCGGTATTCGCGTCGGCGAGGATCCGCTGGCCTTCCGGGCTCAGCAGATAGCGAATAAACCGCCGCGCCTCGCTGGCGTGCTGGCTATTTTTGAGCACCGCGACGTAGGTAGGCGACACCGCCGACTGCGGAAAATAGATAAAGGCAAGGTGCGGATCGTTCAGCAACAGATTGGCATAGTTATCAATCACAGGACCGGCTACGCCCAACCCGCTTTTGATCTTATCCGCCACGCCAAAGCTGCGGGATGAAATCGTCACCAGATTTCCCGCGCTTGCCAGCAGCGTTTGCCATCCCTTAAGCCAGCCCTTTTGTTGCAGCAGCGACTCCACCATCAGATGATTGGTGTCCGAGCGCGACGGGCTGCTCATCAGCAGCGCCCCCTGATATCGGGGATCGGTGAGATCGTCCCAGTCCGCTGGCGCAGGCAGATGCCGCGTCGCCAGCGCCGAGCGGTTAATCAGCAAGCCAAACCCCGACATCGCCACGGCAACGGAGGTGGCGCGGATGGATTCCGGCACCAGGCGTTGACTGGCCGCCGGCGCGCCGCTGAACGGCGCCAGCTTTTGATGCTCCTGAAGATGCTGCAGCAGCATCGGTGATGAGGTCAGGACCAGATCAACGTTCTCCGCATTTGCCGTATCAAGCAGCTGTTCCAGCGAGGCGCTGGTGCGGTTGAGGGTGCGAATCATCACCGACCCCGGCTCCGTTTGCCAGCGTGCGATAATCCACGCGGTGGCGCTGGGGGAAAATGTTGTCGCCATCACCAGTTCGTTCCCCTGCGCCGCACAGGAGCTGAATCCGGCGGCCAGCAGCAGCAACGCGAGCGTTTTGCCGGGCGCCCGACTCCGCCGCAGAAACATGTTTGTGATCCCGTTCATAAATATTGAAATACCGAAAAAAGAGCGTTGAGACAAAACTTACCCGTTTATGACGCCTGGCGGATTAATCACCGCTAGCCTCGAAATAGCCGCGCTGGCCTCCGGGAATATCAGCAAACATTACCAGATAATGAATGTGGAATTTGTTAATATCCGCACATGCCTGACATAAAATCAGCGGAAAATTAATTATTCGCTATTTCATTGATGTTCAATGCGTTAAAAATAACCCCTGAATTCATCAATTTGAGTCAATTTTGGCCCATTTTGACGATTTGAGTTTTCTGACCACTTATTTCACTCTTCATGCCGAATACTCCTGATGTTCATATCAATATAAAATACAGGTGACGACATGTTATCAATATTAAAAAAAGGGCCGTCGGCAAATAAAGTGCCGGCTGAGAAAATTCAGGCAACTTATGGCCGCTACCGCATGCAGGCGCTGCTAAGCGTATTTTTGGGTTATCTGGCGTACTATATTGTGCGCAACAATTTCACCTTATCCACGCCTTATCTGAAAGAGCAGTTAGATCTGAGCGCCACCCAGATCGGTTTGCTCAGCAGCTGTATGCTCATTGCGTACGGGATCAGCAAAGGCGTTATGAGCAGCCTGGCGGATAAAGCCAGCCCGAAAGTCTTTATGGCCTGCGGCCTGGTGCTGTGCGCGATCGTCAACGTCGGATTGGGGTTCAGCACCGCATTCTGGATCTTCGCTGCGCTGGTCGTTCTGAACGGTCTGTTTCAGGGGATGGGCGTCGGCCCCTCTTTTATCACCATCGCTAACTGGTTCCCTCGCCGGGAGCGCGGTCGCGTGGGGGCTTTCTGGAACATTTCCCATAACGTCGGCGGCGGGATTGTCGCCCCGATCGTCGGCGCCGCGTTTGCGATTCTCGGTACCGAGCACTGGCAGAGCGCCAGCTACATTGTCCCGGCCTGCGTGGCGGTGGTGTTCGCCATCAGCGTACTGGCGCTGGGTAAAGGTTCGCCGCGCGAGGAAGGCCTGCCTGCGCTGGAAGAGATGATGCCGGAAGAAAAGGTCGTGCTTAACGCTAAACACGCGGTAAAAGCGCCGGAAAATATGAGCGCATTCCAGATCTTCTGCACCTACGTTCTGCGCAACAAAAACGCCTGGTATGTCTCCCTTGTGGACGTGTTTGTCTATATGGTGCGTTTCGGCATGATCAGCTGGCTGCCTATCTATCTGCTGACGGTGAAACATTTTTCCAAAGAGCAGATGAGCGTCGCGTTCCTGTTCTTTGAATGGGCGGCGATTCCGTCGACCCTGCTGGCGGGCTGGCTCTCCGACAAGCTGTTCAAAGGACGGCGCATGCCGCTTGCCATGATCTGTATGGCGCTGATTTTTGTCTGCCTGATCGGCTACTGGAAAAGCGAATCCCTGCTGATGGTGACGGTATTCGCGGCGATCGTGGGCTGCCTGATCTACGTGCCGCAGTTTCTGGCCTCCGTGCAGACCATGGAAATTGTTCCCAGCTTTGCCGTCGGCTCCGCCGTGGGACTGCGCGGATTTATGAGCTACATCTTTGGCGCATCGTTAGGCACCAGCCTGTTTGGCGTGATGGTGGATAAAATGGGCTGGCACGGCGGGTTCTATCTGCTGATGGGCGGGATCGTCTGCTGCATTCTGTTCTGCTACCTCTCTCATCGCGGCGCGCTGGAGCTTGAGCAACAGCGTAAGAACACGCAACAGCAAGAAGCCGAACTGGCGCTGGCCGACGCACAATAAGCGCCTGAACCCGGCAAAAGAGAGTGCCAGCTTACTGGCACTTTTAACCTTAAACAGGGTCGATAACCGTCACGCGGGCACCTTTAAATAGGGCGCAATGCTCGCTAATTTCTCCCGGGTTTCCGTCAGTTCGCGTTCCGGCGTAGATTGCTCGATGATACCCGCCCCCGCCTGTATCCAGCAGCGCTGGCTATCCTGAAACACGGAACGCAGTACTAACGCCGCATCGAAGCGCGTATCTTCCAGCAGCAGGATTGCGCCTGAATAGAGCTCCCGCGGCGTTTTTTCAATTTGCATGATCGCGTTGAGGGCCGCTTTTTTAGGGATACCTGACGCGGTAATTGACGGAAACAGCACGGTAAACGCATCCCAGGCATCCTTATCTTCCGCGAGCTGGCCGCTGACGCCAGACCCCAGATGCTGGACGCTGCCGCGCTGGCGAACCGACATCAAATCCTCGACCACCACGCTGCCGGGCTGGCAAACCGCCTCCAGTTCGGCAATGGCTTCTTTGACCGAGAGGATATGTTCAAGCACCTCTTTACCGTCGTGCAGCAGCTCCCTCTCATTTGCCTGATTATGCGCCGTATCGCCCATGCGATCGCGGGTGCCCGCCAGCGGTTCAGTGACCACTTTGTTTCCCGTCACCGACATCACCAGTTCCGGACTAAAACCCAGCGCCTCGCGTCCTTGCTGGCGAAACATAAACGTACGGGTGGGCGTGTTGGCCTGTCGTCCATATAGCAGCGTAGCGGGCATATCAATTCGCGCTGGCAGAGGAATCGCGCGTGAGACGATGACTTTAACGTAATCGCCGCGGCGGATCGCCGAAACGGCGCGCGCAACCTGCTGTTTATACGCTTCACCGTCCAGGGCGGTATCCACAACCATTGGCCCGCATGGTGTCGCCGTATCGACCTCTTTTACCCACTCGCACAGACGGCGGCATCCGTCGGCGGAGTCCGCGTAAACGGTAACATTTCCTTTCTCAAAAATAAGTTCTTCACGGGGAGCGGTTAACGTTAGCAGCGGCCACTCGCCGGCATCAAAGGCCATTCCCCGCGCATGAGCCGCAAAGTTGAACCCAACCTGGCCATATACCCGGCATCCTCTTACCCGCGGATGCGTCATAAAACGACGCGCGCAGTCGGTAATCGAATCTACCGCCCACTTTTGTTCTCCGGCATCATCAATGAATGTCGCCTGGGTGCCGTCGGCATTAATCTGCAGTTGCGCCTGGCATCCTCTACCTATGTACCAGCAAGGTTGGCGCTCATAGACATAGCACTCTTCATCTCCGAACTGACGTAAGACGCCAGAAATCATCGGCAGCCATTGCTCCTCTGGTAACGCCAGGTGTAAAAATTCACTGATTTTCATCCCTTACCTCTCTGTGTTATTCCCGGATCAATCAATTGAGCTTGTCATCAGTTCTTCTGCCGAACGCAGTCGGATAGAAACAATCCACGCCGCCAGCAACGTGAATACGCCGGCAAACAGGAAGCAGGCCGCATAGCCAAAGCGCTGCGCGACAACGCCGCCGACTACGCCGGCCAGAATGGCGATGGCGGCGTCAGTACATTGAAAGAGCGTAAAATCGACACCGGCCTGCAAAGGCGAAGAAAGCGCCATCAGCGTGGCGTAAAGACAGACCAACGCGCAGGCCAGCGAAACAGATTGAACAACGATCAACCCCTGGAGAATCGGCAGCAGTAGAGGACCCGGCGCTATCAGCAGCGTCATCACTACCGCCAGCAGCGCGATGCCCTGCACGCCATAAGCCGCAAACAGCGCTCTGCCGGGTGAGAGGTATTTCATCAGCAATCCACCCGCCAGCGTTCCGGCTATGCCCGCCGCAATATTACCGCCGCTGAACAGCGCGCCGAGCGCTGACATGCTCAGACCATGATCCAACAGCAGCGGCGCCAGAAGAGGCAGCACAAACCGCATGCCTGAATTCAGCATCAATACCAGCATTAAGCCCAGACGAGCCTGTCGCCTTCTAAGCGCATAACCCAGTGCCGGAACATGCGGAACAGATGCTGCGCGCGTTGGTTCGGCAATGCGCCATAGGGGTACGGATAAGACCAGGATCAGCGCCGCCATCATCAGCATGGCCGCAGGCCAGCCGACGGTCGCCGATAGCATCAGAAACACCCCGCCGCCGCACATCATTCCCAGATAGCTGCCGCCGACCTGCACGCTGTTTCCCCAACCGTACCCTGCGCGGGTCAGCTGATCGACGCAAAAACCGTCGCTGGCGATATCAATAGTGGAGGCGACCGTACCTGCCACCATAAACAGCGCAAATAGCGCGACGACTAGCGTTTCGGGCAATCCGCCTTCTCGCCCTGTCCCGCCAATCGCGGCGGCAATCGCCAGGATCGCCGCGAGCGCAGCCTGCCCGCGCAGGATCAGCATGCGGGAACGGCGCTGCGGGCTGCCAGGAGGTAGCCGCCAGCGCTCGACCCACGGTGCCCAAATAAACTTCAGCGCCCAGGGCAGCATGAACAGGGTTGTCGCCCCGGCAAGCGCAAGCGATCCGCCAGCAGCGCGCACCAGCGCGGGCAAGGACTGCATCGAGAGCGCCGATACCAGACTCTGTGTCACATAGATGCCGGCAATGGCGAAAATCACCCGCCCGGTGGTTAACGTCAGCGGTTTCACATTCGACGGAACGTCACTCATGCGCCACCTCCTCTGACGTGGAACCCCCTTCGGCGCGCCAGACGCGGGCGGCCATTTGCGCGTGCCACAGCGCCTGGTAACGCCCATGAAGAGAGAGCAGCTGCGCATGGGTGCCCTGTTCAACCACTTTGCCCTCCTCCATCACCAGGATGTTTCCGGCCCCGACGATGGTAGACAGGCGATGGGCGATAATAATCACCGTCCGGTTGTGAACCAGGTTATCGATAGCTTTCTGTACCGCCAGCTCGCTATCGATATCCAGCGCGGCGGTCGGCTCATCAAGAATGACGATTGGCGCATCTTTCAATAAGGCCCTGGCAATGGAAATCCGCTGGCGCTCGCCGCCCGATAGCTGTCCGCCCATCTCGCCCATTGGCGTCAGCCAGCCTTGAGGAAGGCGGGTAATGAATTCAAGACACTGCGCCGCGCGGGCGGCCTCTTCCACTTCCTGCTGGGTCGCCTGCGGGCGCGCAATCAGGATATTCGCCAGCAATGTGTCATCAAACAGCCAGACATCCTGGAAAACGACGGAAATCAGGCTGTTGAGCTGCTCCGCCGTCAGGCGACGAATATCGACGCCGCCGATAGAAATCCGCCCTTGCTGCGGATCGGCATAGCGCATTAACAGTTTGCTGACCGTGGTTTTACCTGCGCCGGAAGCGCCCACCAGCGCGCTCATACTGGCCGCCGGAAAGGTCAAAGAGAGGTCATTGAGCGCGGGATCGCCGCTGTCGTCATAGCGGTAATGAATATTGTCAAAGCGGATATCGTAACATTCCGGCATCTCCCCGCGTTCGGCAACGGGAAGCGGCGCGATCGCCATAAATTGCTCAATACGCTGTAAGGCGCTGGCAATCAGTTCCACCACCGAGGTGTAGCTGATAAACATGGCCATCGGTTCAGCAAAACGCATAATCATCGCGGCGGCGGCAATCAGAAAGGCGAGGTTCAATGTGCCCGTGACCACCCAGATAATTCCGCATAACACCACCACCTGTAGTCCCAGCTCCACAACGCCGGCGATCAGCATCGTCGCGCCCGCGCTCTGGCGGTGAGTGCGGGTCTGTAAGTTTTCCAGAGCATTAAAATGATCCCGCAGCGCCCGGCTTTTATCGGCATCGCTACCGCAGGCACGCAATACCATCATCCCCTGCGCAAATTCAACAATATCCCCGCTCAGCCGCTGGTGCGCTTCGCCCAGGGTCTGCATTTGTCGACGCATCGCCGGGCGGCGCCAGTAATAAAACGGCGCCAGCAAGGGGAAGATCAGCAGCATCACCAGCCCCAGCCGCCAGTCGATCCACAATGTCGCCAGCGACGCCGTCAGCGGCGTGACGATGGTCAGCAGTAAAATATTGGCTATCGCAATCACATAATTTAGGTTTTCATCCACGGAGCCCAGCAACAAGGCGTTCGTTTCGCCCGCTCTGCCGCGCTGGAGCCTCTCCAGCGGCACGCGGCGTAATTGTTCGCCCAGGCGCAGGCGCAGCTCATGGGTGGCCTGCGCCAGATGCCCGCGGTATTCAAAGCCCAGCCCATACCAGCGGAGCGCCAGCGTCACCAACGCCGCAATGCTGAAGGCCAAAGCCCAGTGAAGAAGCCGCGATGCTTCATTCCGTAGCAGCGCATCAACGATCGGATAGAGACAGGCGAAGGCGATCCCCTGCATCAATGCCGCCAGCAGCAGAGCAACCAGACTGCGCCGCAGCGTTCCCGCCTGACTGCCCACGCTGGAGATAAGCTGGCGCCAGATCGCGCGCCAGGCCAGATTATCCGCCGGGTTAGTGTCTTTCATTTTGCACCGCCTCTTCCTGCGTTCTACCCGGCGCCCACTGCTGCGCCTGCTGATAGCGTTGCCATAGCCGTTGATACAGGCCACCCTGCGCCAACAGCTGCCCGTGGCTCCCGCTTTCCCGGAGCTGACCGTCGGAAAACAGCAATATCACATCGGCCTGAGTCACCATGGAGAGACGATGCGCGACCATGATGACCGTCCGGCCGCGCATGGCCGCCGCGAGGGCTTTGATAAGCGCCGCTTCACCTTCCGGATCGGCAAACGCCGTCGCTTCATCAAGCACCAGAATGGGACGATCCTGCAAAAGCGCCCGGGCGATGGTGATGCGCTGCCGCTGCCCGCCGGAGAGAAATACCCCTCGTTCCCCGACCCGCGTGCTGTAACCCTCCGGCAACGCGCTTATAAACTCATGCGCCTGCGCCACTCTGGCCGCCGCTATCACCGATTCCAGCGGCGTATCCGGCGCGCCCAGACGGATGTTATTGGCGATCGTGTCGGCAAAAAGAAAATTGTCCTGAAACACAAACGAGATTTGCTTCATCAGGGTCTCTATCCGCATATCGCGCAGATCCACGCCGCCAATACGAATATGGCCTTTGTCGGGATCGGCGTAACGCAGCAGCAGCCGCGCCACGGTGCTTTTCCCGGCGCCGCTTGGCCCTACCAGCGCCACAATTTGCCCGACAGGCACATGAAAGCTCACCTCCTGCAACGCGGCGCCACTCCGCGCTTGCGGATAATGAAAGCTTACCTGCTCAAAGGTGATACTCGCCTCTTCCGGCTGTCGATCGGCTCGCGGCCGCGAGAGTTCCGGCATCGCGAGAACCTGATAGATACGCTGAACGCTTAAACGCGTTTGCGCGACCAGGTTATTAAGCATCATCATCGGCATTACCGCTTCGGCCATTCCGCTGGCTATCAGTAAAACGGCTACCCAGGCGATAAAATCGAGACTGCCAGCGTGCAGCAGGCCGTATCCGCACCAGATAAGAACGAATATGGTCGGCAGCGGGTTCAGAATTGAGAATGAAAAGCGCGCTGAAAATCCGGCCTGTCGATACCAGCTTTTGAGCACATCGACCCACTCTTCGAGGGCATGTTGATAGCGCAAAAAGCTGGTACTGCCGCTATCAAAGGTCCTCACCACCGGCATGGCCTGTACGAACTCAATCACCGCGGCGCTGACCCGTTCACGCGCCTGATGATAACGCTGAGCCATGTTTTCCGAGCGCTGACGGGCGAGTACCAGCACCACCGAACCAAACGCCAGTACCCCCAGCGTCGCGATGGCCAGTCGCCAGTCCAGCCAGAATACGAGAACAACTGTCGCCAGCGGCATGATTATGGCGCGGGCATAGAGCGGCGTGCTGTCAGCAACAAAAATATGTAACGACTTCACATCATCCAGCATTACTTTCGCCACCGATCCGCTGCCCATTTGCTGTAACGCGCCCGGCGCAAGCTGTAGGGTCTTGCGGGCTAATCTGCTGCGCAGAATATTCTCCAGATGGAAAGCCGCATAATGAGAGGTATTGAACGCCTGCAGGCGCAGGATAAAGGTCGCTATCACGCAGCCGACTACGCCGCTCAGCGGCCAGACGGGGATGATGTAAGGCGCCCCGCGCAGATCGCGCAGGCACCATGCCAGAAAAAGCAGCGCCCCCAGGCTGGTGAAGGCCGCCAGCCCCGCCAGCGCCATAGCCAGGAGCACCTTCCGGCGAACCGGGGTAATCACCTGCCAAAGAGGAAATCGGGACAGCGATTCAGTATTGGATGAGTGAGATGACATGGGAGTGGCTGATTTTCCTGATGAATTTTTATGGATGCCAAAAACACTATTTCAAGGTGGCGTTCCGGGAATTAATGTGAATAATAACCATTATCAATTACTCATCTACCCCATTCGGTTCTATTTATACCCGCATTGGTCTAAGCCACAGGGAGATAACCCGGTCATGACGGAGTCACCACAAACGCAATCTGCAATCTCTGTTCACCAGCTAGTGGTTGGAAAACCCGCGAACGACGGCACTATTCCTGCCCAGTGTGAGCTGCTGCGCTGCTCGTTGCAGGAAGGTATGGATATTTTGCTCTGGCGGGGCCACTTTGCTCAGCCCGAGACGTTGCAGCTGCACGACGACCTGGGCAGGATTAACTTCTCTTGCATTCTGGAAGGCACATCGCGCTTTGCGATCCAGGGACTCAGCCGCCACACCGACTGGGAACTCGCGCGCGATCGTCATTACATTACCCATACGCCAGACTGCCGCGGCAGCGCCTCCTACTGCGGCCGGTTCGAGAGCATTACGCTCTCTTTCAGCCCTGAAGCCCTCGCGCTGTGGGTGCCGGATATTAGCTCGGTCATTAAAAATAAGATCGACTCCCACTGCTGTTGCCAGCAGCAGCGTTGTAATGCCGAAACTCACCTAACGGCTCAGGCCCTGCGGCACGCGCTGATGCGGATGCACGGCGGCTTCAGTCATGAACAAAAACCGTCGACGTTATGGCTACAGGGACAAAGTCTGGTGATGCTCAGCCTGGTGCTGGATGAACATCGCGAGGACGCCAGCTGTTCCTCCTGCCACTTCAATCCGATGGAACGCCAGAAACTGCTGCGGGCAAAGGATCTGCTGCTGGCCGATTTGACGCAGGCGCCGGGGGTCACCGAACTCGCCAGAGAGTCCGGTTTAAGCGTGCTTAAAATTAAGCGGGGATTTCGCGTTCTGTTCAACAACAGCGTCTATGGTCTTTTTCAGGCTGAACGCATGCAGGAGGCAAGAAGACGGCTGGCCAATGGCAATACTTCCGTTATGACGGTGGCGGCGGATCTAGGCTATGCCAACGCCAGCCATTTCTCCGCCGCATTTCAGAAGCAGTTTGGCGTCACCCCGTCGACCTTCAAACGTCTGATCTAACCAGGGCTTACCCCAGAAACTCCTCCGTTAACAAGGCCCGGATTCGCCATCCGGGCCTTGTTTTTTGCCGACCGTAAACCGAAACGGGCACAAATAAACCCGATTCGGGTAGCGCTCAATTGTTAATAATAATTATTCTCATATAAGCAATGCTTTTGGTATGACGTGCCATCAGGAGGAAGAATGATTTCTGGCGCCCCCTCTCAGGATCCGCTGTTATCGGACAACGGCGAAGCGGCCGATTATCAACAATTACGCGAACTGTTAATACAGGAACTGAATGTAGCGCCGCAGCAGTTACAGGAAGAGAGCAATCTGATCCAGGCGGGCCTGGACTCCATAAGATTAATGAGATGGTTACACTGGTTTCGTAAAAAGGGCTACCGCCTCACCCTTCGCGAGCTGTATGCCGCCCCCACGTTGGCAGCATGGCGCCAGCTGATGCGCAGCCGTTCGGGTGAAAAACCGGATGATGCAAGCTCCCCGGCGGAGGCGGCGTGGCCAGTCATGAGCGAGGGTACCCCCTTCCCGCTGACGCCGGTACAGCATGCCTATCTGACGGGCCGAATGCCCGGACAGACGCTGGGCGGCGTCGGTTGCCATCTGTATCAGGAGTTTGCCGGCCATTATCTGACGGCGCCAAAGCTGGAGCAGGCTATCACGATCTTACTGCAACGCCACCCGATGCTGCATATCGCCTTTCGCGCCGACGGGCAGCAGGTCTGGCTACCGCAGCCATACTGGAACGGCGTCACCGTTCATGATTTACGCCAGACCGACGAGGCAAGCCGCCAGGCCTATCTGGAAACATTGCGCCAGCGCCTGAGCCACCGTCTTTTACGCGTGGAAATGGGCGAAACCTTTGATTTCCAGTTGACGCTCTTGCCGGACAATTGCCACCGCCTCCATGTCAATATCGACCTGCTGATTATGGATGCTTCCAGCTTTACGCTGTTTTTCGATGAACTTAACGCCCTGCTGGCCGGAGAGTCGCTGCCGCCCGGCGACCCCCGCTATGATTTCCGCGCTTATCTGCTGCACCAGCAGAAGATCAATCAGCCGCTGCTCGACAAAGCGCGCGCGTACTGGCTGGCGAAAGCATCAATGCTGCCACCCGCGCCGGTTTTACCGCTAGCCTGCGAACCCGCCACGCTGCGTGAAGTCCGTAATACCCGACGCCGCATGATTGTCCCGACAACACGCTGGAACGCCTTTAGCCAACGGGCCGGTGAGAATGGCGTGACGCCGACAATGGCGCTGGCGACCTGTTTTGCTGCCGTTCTGGGGCGCTGGGGCGGCCTGACGCGGCTGCTGCTCAATATCACGTTATTTGACCGCCAGCCGCTGCACCCGGCGGTTGACGAAATGCTTGCCGACTTCACCAATATTCTTCTGCTGGATACCGCCTGCGATGGCGATACCGTCAGCAACCTGGCGCGTAAAAACCAGCTCACGTTTACTGAGGACTGGGAGCATCGCCACTGGTCCGGCGTCGAGCTCCTTCGTGAACTCAAACGCCAGCAAAGCCATCCCCACGGCGCCCCGGTGGTATTTACCAGCAATCTGGGGCGCTCCCTGTACAGCAGCCGCCCCGAGTCGCCGCTGGGCGAACCGGAATGGGGCATCTCGCAGACGCCGCAGGTCTGGATAGATCATCTGGCGTTCGAGCATCGGGGCGAGGTCTGGCTACAATGGGATAGCAATGACGCGTTGTTCCCTCCGGCGCTGGTCGAGACGTTGTTCAACGCCTACTGCCAGCTGATTAACCAACTCTGCGATGATGAAAGCGCCTGGAAGAAGCCGTTCGCGGACAGGATGCCCCAAAGCCAGCGGGAGATACGTCAACGGGTTAACGCAACCGACGCACCCGTTCCTCAGGGCTTGCTGCATGAAGGCATTTTCCGCATCGCCCTCCGGCAACCGCAGGCGCTGGCGGTAACGGACGCGCATTATCAGTGGAATTATCGTGAGCTGACCGAGAACGCACGCCGCTGCGCTGGCAGGTTAATCGCGTGCGGGGTTCAGCCCGGCGACAATGTCGCTATTACAATGTCGAAAGGCGCGGGGCAGCTGGTTGCGGTCCTCGCCGTTCTGCTGTCCGGGGCGGTGTACGTTCCGGTTTCGCTCGACCAGCCCGCCGCGCGGCGCGGGAAAATCTACGCTGACGCCAACGTCCGGCTGGTGCTCACCTGCCAGCACGACGCCAGCGCCTGGTCAGACGATATTCCCCACCTGACCTGGCAGCAGGCCATTGAGGCGGAGCCGCTAGCCGACCAGGCGGCGCACGCGCCGACGCAGCCGGCCTACATTATCTATACCTCCGGGTCGACCGGCACGCCGAAAGGCGTGGTCATTTCTCACCGTGCAGCGCTGAATACCTGCTGCGATATCAATAGCCGTTACCAGGTGGGTCCCGGAGACAGAGTGCTGGCCCTCTCCGCCCTGCATTTTGATTTATCGGTTTACGACATTTTTGGCGTTCTGAGCGCCGGCGGCTCGCTGGTTATCGTTATGGAAAATCAACGGCGCGATCCCCGCGCATGGTGCGAATTGATCCAGCGTCATCAGGTTACGCTCTGGAACAGCGTCCCGGCGCTGTTCGATATGCTGTTGACCTGGTGTGAAGGTTTCGCCGACGCCGCGCCGGAGAAACTGCGGGCGGTCATGCTTTCCGGCGACTGGATCGGCCTCGATCTCCCAGCCCGCTATCACGCCTTCCGCCCCCAGGGACAGTTTATCGCCATGGGCGGCGCCACCGAGGCGTCTATCTGGTCTAACGCCTGTGAAATTAACCGGGTCCCCGACCACTGGCGCGCCATCCCTTATGGCTTTCCGCTGGCCAACCAACGTTACCGGGTGGTGGATGAACTGGGCCGGGACTGCCCGGACTGGGTACCGGGCGAATTGTGGATTGGCGGTATCGGGGTCGCGGAAGGCTACTTTAACGATCCTGTACGCAGCGAGCAGCAGTTTGTAACGCAATCGAACGCGCGCTGGTATCGCACCGGCGATCTCGGGTGCTACTGGCCAGACGGTACGTTAGAGTTCCTCGGTCGTCGCGATAAGCAGGTCAAAGTCGGGGGATATCGCATCGAGCTGGGTGAAATCGAAAGCGCGCTCAGCCAGCTGGCTGGAGTGAAACAGTCAACCGTTGTGGCGATCGGCGAAAAAGAAAAGACCCTGGCGGCCTGGGTTGTGCCTCAGGGTTCGGCTTTCTGTGTTACCCATCATCGGGACCCGGCGCTGCCCCAGGCGTGGCGCGGGCTTGCCGGAACGCTGCCCTGCTGCGTCTGCCCCCCGGAAATCTCCGCCGGCCAGGTCGCTGATTTTCTTCAGCATCGCCTGTTAAAACTGAAACCGGGTCAAACTCCTGGCGCCGATCCTCTTCCCCTGATGAATGCTCTCGCTATCCAGCCTCGCTGGCGGGCCGTGGTGGAACGCTGGTTAGCCTTTCTCGTGACCCAACAGCGGCTGCAGCCCGCCGCTGAGGGTTATCAGGTTTGTGCGGGGGAAGCGCCGGAGAATGACCCTCCTTCTTTCAGCGGGCATGACCTCACCTTAACGCAGATCCTTCGCGGCGCTCGCCACGAACTGTCATTACTGAACGATGCGCGGTGGTCGCCGGAAAGTCTGGCTTTCGACCATCCGGCCAGCGCCCTGTATATCGAGGAACTGGCGACAATCTGTCAACAGCTTTCCCGGCGTTTACAGCGCCCGGTACGCCTGCTAGAGGTGGGTGTCCGCACCGCCCGCGCCGCAGAGTGCCTGCTAACCCGGCTCAGCGCTGACGAGATTGAGTATGTCGGGCTTGAGCACAGTCAGGAGCTGCTGCTGAGCGCCCGACAGCGGATTGCACCGTGGTCTGACGCCCGTCTGGCCCTCTGGAGTGCAGACACGCTGACGGCGCATGCTCATTCGGCGGACATTATCTGGCTGAATAACGCCCTGCATCGTCTGCTGCCGGAAGAGCCCGGGCTCCTCGCGGCATTACAGCAGCTGGCCGTTCCAGGCGCGCTGCTCTACGTGTTGGAGTTTCGTCAGTTAACGCCCTCCGCCCTGCTCAGCACGCTTCTGTTAACCGATGGTCAGCCCGAAGCCTTACTTCACAATAGCGCTGACTGGGGGGCGATATTTACCGCCGCCGCTTTCAACTGCCAGCACGGCGATGAAGTCGAGGGATTGCAGCGCTTCCTCGTACAATGCCCCGTTAGCCAGGTACGCCGCGATCCTCGTCAGCTGCAGTCCGCTCTCGCCGAACGTCTGCCGGGGTGGATGGTACCGAAACGGATCTTCTTACTTGACGCCTTACCGCTGACGGCGAACGGCAAAATTGACTATCAGACGCTAAAACGCTGTCATACCCCGGAAGCTGAAAACCGGACTGAAGCGGATTTACCCCTGGGCGATATTGAGAAGCAGGTTGCCGTCATCTGGCAGCCGCTCTTGTCGATGGGCGCCGTCAGCAGAGAAACCGACTTCTTCCAGCATGGCGGTGATAGCCTGCTAGCCACCAGGCTGATCGGACAGCTCCACCAGGCGGGTTATGAAGCACGATTAAGCGACCTGTTTAATCACCCCCGGCTGGCTGATTTTGCCGCCACGCTGCGTAAAACCGACCTCCCTGTTGAACAACCCTTTGTCCACTCCCCTGAAGAACGCTACCGGCCTTTCGCGCTGACTGATGTGCAGCAGGCTTACCTGGTCGGGCGTCAGCCGGGCTTTGCCCTTGGCGGCGTAGGCTCACACTTCTTTGTTGAATTTGAAATTGCCGATCTGGATATTCACCGGCTGGAGAAGGTCTGGAACCGGTTAATCGCCCGCCACGCTATGCTGCGCGCCGTGGTGCGGGATGGACAACAGCGGGTTCTCGAACAGACTCCCCCGTGGGTGATACCCGCGCACATCCTGCACAGCCCCGAAGAGGCGCTGCAGGTACGCGACAGACTGGCGCATCAGGTTCTCAACCCTGAAGTATGGCCGGTATTCGATCTCCAGGTCGGGTTCGTCGACGGGATGCCCGCCCGCCTGTGGCTGTGTCTGGATAACCTGTTGCTTGACGGGTTGAGCATGCAGATCCTGTTGTCAGAGCTGGAACACGGCTATCGCTATCCGCAGCAGCTGCCGCCGCCGCTTCCCGTTACCTTCAGGGATTATCTGCAGCAACCCGCGCTGCGGACGCCCAATCCCGACTCTCTGGCATGGTGGCAAACGCAGCTTGATGATATTCCTCCGGCGCCTGCGTTACCGCTATGCTGCTTGCCTCAGGACGTTGAGACGCCGCGCTTCGCACGGCTCTATGGGGCAATGGACAGCGCGCGCTGGCGTCGCCTGAAACAGCGGGCGGCTGATGCTCATCTCACCCCGTCGGCCGTACTGTTATCCGTGTGGTCAACGGTTCTTGCTGCATGGAGCGCACAGCCCGATTTCACGCTTAACCTTACGCTTTTCGACAGACGACCGCTGCACCCGCAAATCAACCAGATCCTGGGCGACTTTACTTCGCTGATGCTGCTGAGCTGGCATCCCGGCGAGAGCTGGCTGCAAAGCGCGCGGTTATTACAGCAGCGACTAAGCGAGAGCCTCAACCACCGCGATGTGTCGGCAATCCGCGTGATGCGGCAACTGGCGCGGCGGCAAAACGTACCGGCTGTCCCAATGCCTGTCGTCTTTACCAGCGCGCTGGGCTTTGAGCAGGATAACTTCCTTGCCCGGCGCAATCTGCTCAAACCGGTGTGGGGTATATCCCAGACGCCGCAGGTCTGGCTCGATCACCAGGTTTATGAATCCGAAGGGGAACTGCGCTTTAACTGGGATTTTGTCGCCGCCCTGTTTCCTGACGGGCAGGTGGAGCGCCAGTTTGCACAGTATTGCGCGTTGCTTAACCGAATGGCGGAGGATGACAGCAGCTGGCAGCTGCCGCTCGCCGACCTGGTTCCCCCGCTTAAGGTCACGGAGCGACGCGCCCGCCGGCTGCGCCCTGAGCGCGCTCAGCCGCGGATCGCGGCGGACAAGAGCAGCGTCAGCCTGATTTGCGACGCCTTTCGCGAGGTGGTTGGCGAGCCTGTCGCACCCGCAGAGAACTTTTTTGAGGCGGGCGCCACGTCGCTGAATCTGGTGCAGCTGCACGTCTTGTTACAACGTCACGAATTCGCCACCCTGACGCTGCTTGACCTGTTCACTCACCCTTCTCCTGTCGCGCTGGCCAATTATCTCGCCGGCGTAGCCCTGGAGGAGAAAACCAAACGCGTGCGGCCGGTTCGCCGTCGTCAGCGGCGCATTTGACGCGAAACAAACTGACTTTTCCCGGACGCCATCGCTAACGCATGGCGCGCCACTGACTTTGTCAATTTTAGGAAACGGGACCGATTATGGATAACTTGCGCTTCTCTTCTGCGCCAACAGCAGATTCCATTGATGCATCGATCGCTCAACGCTACCCGGACTGCGAACCTGTCGCAGTCATCGGCTACGCCTGCCATTTTCCTGAAGCGCCGGATGGCGAAACCTTCTGGCGAAATCTGCTGGAAGGCCGCGAATGCAGCCGACGCTTTACGCGCGAAGCGCTTCTGGCCGCCGGGCTGGATACCGCCATTATTGACGATCCTTGTTACGTCAATATTGGAACGGTTTTAGACAACGCTGACTGCTTCGATGCCACCCTGTTTGGCTATTCGCGGCAGGAAGCGGAGTCGATAGATCCCCAGCAGCGCCTGTTTTTACAGGCGGTCTGGCATGCGCTGGAGCATGCAGGTTACGCCCCGGGCGCCGTCCCCCATAAGACCGGCGTTTTCGCCTCTTCGCGGATGAGCACCTATCCCGGCCGCGAAGCCCTGAACGTGACAGAGGTCGCACAGGTCAAGGGCCTGCAGTCTCTGATGGGCAATGACAAGGACTATATAGCCACCCGCGCGGCCTACAAACTCAATCTGCACGGCCCGGCGTTATCGGTACAGACCGCCTGCTCCAGTTCGCTGGTTGCGGTCCATCTGGCCTGCGAAAGCCTGCGCGCAGGCGAATCCGATATGGCGGTAGCCGGCGGAGTGGCGCTTTCCTTCCCCCAGCAGGCGGGTTACCGCTACCAGCCCGGGATGATTTTCTCTCCCGACGGCCACTGTCGCCCTTTTGACGCCTCGGCAGAGGGCACCTGGGCCGGCAACGGTCTCGGCTGCGTGGTGCTGCGTCGCCTGAAGGACGCGCTGCTGTCAGGCGATCCGATTATCGCGGTGATCCTCTCCAGCGCGGTCAACAACGACGGAAACAGAAAAGTGGGTTATACCGCGCCGTCGGTGGCAGGACAGCAAGCGGTCATCGAAGAGGCGTTAATGCTGGCGGCCATCGACGACAGGCAGATCGGCTACATTGAAACCCACGGTACCGGCACGCCGCTGGGAGACGCGATTGAAATAGAAGCCCTGCGCAACGTCTACGCTCCCCGCCCGCCGCAACAGCGCTGCGCGCTGGGTTCCGTGAAGAGCAACGTTGGTCACCTGGATACCGCGGCGGGCATTGCCGGACTGCTGAAAACCGTTCTGGCGGTCAGTCGCGGAAAAATTCCGCCAATGCTGAATTTTCACACGCCAAACCCGGCGCTTAAGCTCGAGGAAAGCCCCTTTACCGTGCCGGTGACGGCGCAGGAGTGGCAGGACGAAGTGCGCTACGCGGGCGTCTCCTCCTTCGGTATTGGCGGCACCAACTGCCATATGATCGTCGCTTCGCTGCCCGACGAACTCAACATAAGCTACCCCGCCGCGGATGACGGCAGCAAGAGTTCCGCGCTGTTGCTCAGCGCCGCCAGCGACACCGCGTTGCGGCAGCTGGCAGCGGACTATGCCGCGGCGCTGAGGGAGAACGCGAATGCCAACAATCTGGCCTTCACGGCGTTACGCGCGCGCCGTCTCGATCTTCCCTTCCGCCTGGCGGCGCCATTAAATCATGACACCGCCGCCGCGCTCAGCACCTGGGCTGGCGCGAAATCGACTTCGCCGGTCTATAGCGGCCACGGCGCCAGCGGCAAACAGGTGTGGCTGTTTACCGGGCAGGGTTCGCACTGGCGCACTATGGGCCAGTCTCTGTACCAGCACTCAACGGCGTTTGCCGATACGCTGGAGCGCTGTTTTGCCGCCTGTCGCGACATGCTCACGCCTTCGCTACGGGAAGCGATGTTTAATCCCGATTCAGCGCAGCTTGACAATATGGCCTGGGCCCAGCCGGCGATTGTCGCGTTCGAAATCGCGATGGCGGCCCACTGGCGCGCTGAAGGACTGAAGGCCGACTTCGCCATGGGTCACTCCGTCGGCGAATTTGCCGCTGCCGTTGTCTGCGGACACTATACCATTGAGCAGGTCATGCCGCTGGTGTGTCGGCGCGGCGCGCTGATGCAGCTGTGCGCAAGCGGCGCGATGGTGGCGGTATTTGCGCAAGAAGAGGCGCTGATGCCGTTGGCCCGTCAGTTCGAGCTGGATCTCGCCGCCAACAATGGCACCCGGCATACGGTCTTTTCCGGGCCGGAAGCCCGTATCGCGGAGTTTTGCGCCGCGCTTTCGCAACACGAGATCGACTATCGTCGCCTGAGCGTAACCGGCGCGGCGCACTCCGCTTTACTTGAACCAATACTCGATCGCTTCCAGGAGGCCTGCGCGGGTCTGCTCGCCGAGCCGGGGCAAATACCGCTGATTTCCACGCTTACCGCCGAACTCATTGACGAGGCGACGCTCAACCAGGCGGATTACTGGCGCCGCCATATGCGCCAGCCGGTACGTTTTATTCAGAGTATTCAGGCGGCGCGCAAGCTCGGTGCCCGCGTTTTTGTTGAAATGGGGCCCGACGCCCAGCTGATTGCCTCCGGACAGCGCGAATACCGCGATGACGCTTACTGGATAGCCAGCGCCCGGCGTAAACAGGAGGCGAGCGCTGTCCTGAATCAGGCGCTTCTCCAGCTATACGCGGCCGGCGTCACCTTACCGTGGGCCGATCTTCTGGCAGGCGATGGGCAGCGTATCTCCGCGCCATGCTATCCGTTTGCGACCGAGCGTTACTGGAAAGAACGCGCCACCTCCGCCTGCGAGCCTGCCGATGCTGTGCTTGCCGCTGGATTAGAGGTGGCCAACAGCGCCGCGACAGCGCTCGAACTCCCACGTCTGGAGGCGCTTAAACAGTGCGCCACGCGACTGCACGCCATCTATGTCGATCGGCTGGTACAACGCTGTACGGGCGATGCGATAGATAACGGCGTGGACGCCATCACCATTATGCGCCATGGACGACTGATGCCCCGCTACCAGCAGCTGCTTCAGCGCCTGCTAAATAACTGCGTGGTCGACGGCGACTACCGCTGCGCTGAGGGGCGCTACTACCGCGCCCGCCCCATTGAACATCAGCAGCGGGAAATTCTGCTGACGGAACTCGCCGATTATTGTGAAGGTTATCAGGCTATCCCCGATACCATCGCCCGTGCCGGCGATCGGTTATACGACATGATGAGCGGCGCGGAAGAGCCGGTGGCGATTATCTTCCCGCAAGGCGCTTCCGACGGCGTAGAGGTGCTATATCAGGAATTCAGCTTTGGCCGCTATTTCAACCAGATTGCCGCCGGGGTACTACGGGGTATCGTCCAGGCGCGTCAGCCCCATCAGCCGCTGCGCATTCTTGAAGTCGGCGGCGGAACCGGCGGCACCACCGCATGGCTGCTGCCTGAACTCAAAGACGTACCGGCGCTGGAGTACCACTTCACCGATATCTCCGCACTGTTCACCCGCCGTGCGCAGCAGAAATTCGCCGACTATGACTTTGTGCATTACGACGAGCTGGATCTCGAACAAGAGGCGCAGTCTCAGGGCTTTGCGGCGCAGTCTTACGATCTTATCGTCGCGGCTAATGTGATCCATGCCACGCGCCATATCGGTCGAACCCTCGATAATTTGCGTCCCTTGCTCAAGCCGGGCGGGCGCCTGCTGATGCGCGAAATCACCCAGCCAATGCGTCTGTTTGATTTCGTTTTCGGCCCGCTGGTCCTCCCGCTACAGGATATCGATGCCCGCGAAGGCGAGCTCTTCCTCACCCCCCATCAGTGGCAGCAGCAGTGCCGCCGCGCCGGATTCTGCAAAATAGCGTGGCTACCGCAGGACGACAGCCCGACCGCCGGTATGAGCGAACATATCATTCTCGCCACCCTGCCCGGCCAGGAGATGTCCACGTCATCAGAATCCGCGCTGGAACAGACGTTGCCGGATAACCCTGATTATCTCGCCGACTGGTCCGATTGCGCAGGTCAGCCGGAACGGTTTACCGCCCGCTGGCAGGAGGCCTGGCGGCGCCTCTCCGCGCGGCACGGCGACGATTCCCCCGTGAAACCGCCCCTCGTTACCGCCCCGCAATGGCTGGGGGAGGTGCGCTTAAGCTGGCGAAACGCAGCCTTTTCCCGCGGCGAGATGCGCGTGGAAGCCCGTCATCCAGACGGCAAGTGGCTGCCGCTGGCGCCCGACGCGCCTCTTCCTGCGCCGCAGACGCATTATCATTGGCGCTGGAGGCCCCTTTGCATCGACAGTAATAGCCGCCCGCTGGTATTCCGCTTCAGCGCCGGTACCCTTGCCTACGAAGAGGCGCTGGCGCAATACGGCATTCTTCACGATCCGCAGGCCCCTTCTGTCCTGATGATTGTCGACGAGAGCGAGGAGACGCTGGCGTTAGCGACACAGGTGAAAGAGGCGCTCACCGCCAGCCCAGGCGGCTTGATTGTCGTCACCCGCCGCGCGTGGCGAATCGAGGAAAACGAGGCGCTATCAGCGGCCCATCACGCGCTGTGGGCTATGCTTCGCGTCGCGGCCAACGAACAGCCGGAACGGTTAATCGCCGCTATCGATATGGCTGAAAACGCCTCGTGGGAAACGCTGCGTCAAGGATTAAGCGCTGTTTCATTGTCACAACGCTGGCTTGCAGCCCGGGATAACGGCTTCTGGCTCCCTTCGCTGGCGCCCAATGCGGGATGCGCCGCCGAATTACCGGCGAAGGTGTTTGCCGGCGATAACCGCTGGCATCTGGTGACCGGGGCGTTTGGCGGACTGGGCCGCCTTGCCGTGAACTGGCTCAGAGAAAAAGGGGCGCGCCGCATCGCGCTACTGGCGCCGCGCGTGGATGCGTCATGGCCAGGCGACACAGCGGACGTGGAGATTCGCGTCTGCCGTTGTGATGTGGGTGATGCCGGAAAGCTGGCCCGCGTTCTTGATGAGCTGGCGACCAGCGGCGGCATTGCCGGAGCGATTCATACCGCTGGCGTATTGGCTGATGGGCCCTTGCAGGAACTTGATGACCACCAGCTGGCCGCCGTTTTCGCGGTCAAAGCGCAGGCGGCAAGCCAGCTATTACAAACGCTGGGCAACCACGACGCCCGTTATCTGATTCTCTATTCGTCCGCTGCCGCCGCCCTCGGCGCGCCAGGCCAGAGCGCCCATGCGCTGGCCTGCGGGTATCTTGACGGGCTCGCCCGGCAGTTCTCCTCCCTTGATACGCCGAAAGTGCTCTCCATCGCCTGGGGCGCATGGGGAGAAAGCGGCCGGGCGGCTACGACGGAGATGCTGACGACCCTTGCCGATCGTGGCATGGGCGCGTTAAGCGATGCCGAGGGGCGCTGGCACCTTGAACAAGCGGTGATGCGCGGCGCCGCCTGGCGACTGGCCATGCGCGTTTTCTCCGACAAAATGCCCCCGCTGCAGCAGGCTCTGTTTAACGCCGCAGCAACAGAACACGCCGCGATTCCGGCCGCGACTCCCGCTGATAACCATGCTTTTCACGGTAGCATCAGCGATAAAGCGGCGGTGATGACATGGCTGAAAAATCGCATTGCGGTGCAGCTAAGACTGAACGATCCTGCTTCGCTGAACGCAGATCAGGATCTGTTACAGCTGGGAATGGACTCGCTGCTCTTTCTTGAACTCAGCAGCGATATTCAACATGACCTGGGTGTACGCATCAACGCGGAACGGGCGTGGCAGGATCTCTCGCCGCACGGGCTCACACAGCTTATCTGTTCTCAGGCAGAGACGGCGCCTGCCGTATCGCCGCCGGAAGCGTTGCAGCACGATGCCGCTGAGCGTTACGCGCCCTTCCCGTTGACGCCGATTCAGCATGCCTACTGGTTGGGCAGAACCCATCTTATTGGCTATGGCGGCGTTGCCTGTCACGTGCTGTTTGAGTGGGATAAACGCCACGATGAGTTCGATCTCGCCGTACTGGAGAAAGCATGGAACCAGCTCATTGCCCGCCACGATATGCTGCGGATGGTGGTGGATGCAGATGGACAACAGCGCGTTCTGGCGACAACCCCGACGTATCGTATCCCGCGCGACGATCTGCGCGCGCTTTCCCCGCAAGAGCAGCGCCAGGCGCTGGAAAAACGGCGCCATGAACTGAGCTATCGCGTTTTACCTGCCGACCAGTGGCCGCTCTTTGAGCTGGTGGTCAGCGAAATCGACGATTGCCGCTACCGCCTGCACATGAACCTCGATCTTCTGCAGTTCGATGTGCAGAGCTTTAAAGTCATGATGGACGATTTGGCCCAGGTATGGCGCGGAGAAACGCTGCCGCCGCTCGATATCACCTTCCGCGATTACGTGATGGCTGAACAGGCGCGCCGACAAACAACAGCATGGCACGATGCCTGGGATTACTGGCAGGAAAAACTGCCGCAACTGCCTTCAGCGCCGGAACTGCCGGTGGTGGAGACACCGCCGGAAACCCCGCACTTCACCACGTTCACTTCGACGCTTGACAGGCAAGAGTGGCAGGCGGCGAAACAACGCTGGCAGCAGCAGGGCCTCACCCCCTCCGCCGCGCTGCTCACGCTGTTTGCCGCCACCCTTGAGCGCTGGAGCCGTACCACGGCATTTACGCTGAACCTGACGTTCTTCAATCGCCAGCCGATCCACCCGCAAATCAATCAGTTGATCGGGGATTTTACCTCCGTCACGCTGGTTGATTTTAACTTCTCAACGCCGCTAACGCTGCAGGAGCAGATGCAACGGACCCAGCAGCGCCTCTGGCAAAACATGGCGCACAGCGAAGTGAACGGCGTTGAGGCGATCCGCGAGCTGGGGCGCCAGCGCGGATCCCAGCGTCAACCGCTGATGCCGGTGGTGTTTACCAGCATGCTGGGGATGACGCTGGAAGGAATGGCTATTGACCGGGCAATGAGTCATCTGTTCGGCGAACCCTGCTATGTCTTTACGCAAACGCCGCAGGTCTGGCTGGATCATCAGGTGATGGAGAGCGATGGCGCGTTGACGTTTAGCTGGTACTGCATGGACAACGTGCTGGAACCGGGCGCGGCTGAAGCGATGTTTAATGACTACTGCGCCATCCTGCAGGCCGCCATTGCCACCCCTGAAGGCCTGAAGACCATGGACAGCGGCATTGCCGAACACATTCCCCGCCGCCGCTGGCCGCTGAACGCGCAGACAGACTACGATCTGCGCGATATTGAGCAAGCGGCGCAGGAATACCCCGGCATCCAACAGGCCAGAGCGGAATTAAGCGAAAATGGCGCGTTAACCCTGGATATCGTGATGACCGAGGATCCACCGCCCTCAGCGCCGTTACATGATGAGCACGATCTCGCCTCACTGGCGCTGCCGTTGCCTGAACAGACGCAACTTGACGAGCTGGAAGCGACCTGGCGCTGGCTGGAGGCGCGTGCGCTGCAGGGGATTGCCGCAACGCTACATCGCCACCGTCTGTTCACCACCCAGGAGGTTGCCCACCCATTTGGCGAAATAGTACAGGCGCTGGGCGCGCAAGCGTCACACCGGCGCCTGCTACGCCAGTGGCTGCAGTGTCTGGCGGAAAGAGAATGGTTAGTGCGCGAGGGGGATAGCTGGCGCTGCCGCATTCCGCTCAGCGAAATTCCCGAGCCTCACGAAGCTTGCCCGCAAACCCACTGGAGCCAGGCGCTGGCGCAGTATCTGGACGCCTGCATCGCCCGGCACGACGACCTCTTCTTCGGGCAGTGTTCGCCGCTGGAACTGCTGTTCAACGAGTCGTTGCGCGTAACCGACGCGCTGTATCGCGAAAACCCCGCCAGCGCTTGTCTGAATCGCTATACCGCGCAGATTGCCGCCCTTTGCGGCGCAGAACGGATCCTTGAGGTGGGCGCCGGAACCGCAGCCACCGCGGAACCGGTGCTGAAGGCCACGCGAAACACGCGGCTGTCATACCACTTCACGGATGTCTCCGCGCAGTTCCTCAACGACGCCCGAACCCGTTTCCACGATGAATCGCGGGTGTCTTACGCCTTATTCGATATCAACCAGCCGCTGGATTTTACCGCCCACCCCGAGGCGGGTTACGACCTGATTATTGCCGTCAACGTGCTTCACGACGCCAGCCATGTCGTACAGTCGTTGCGCCGATTAAAGCGGTTGCTGAAAGCCGGCGGACGTCTGCTGATCGTGGAAGCGACGGAACGAAACAGCGTATTCCAGCTGGCGAGCGTCGGCTTTATCGAAGGGTTAAGCGGATACCGCGATTTCCGCCGCCGGGATGAAAAACCTATGCTCACCCGTTCGGCGTGGCAGGAAGTGCTTGTGCAGGCCGGTTTTGCCAACGAACTGGCCTGGCCGCCGCAGGAATCGTCGCCGCTGCGCCAGCATCTGCTGGTCGCACGTTCGCCTGGGGTGAATCGCCCGGATAAAGCAGCCGTGAGCCGCTATCTGCAGCAGCGTTTTGGCGCCACCCTGCCCGCGTTGCAGATCCGGCAGCGAGAAACGTTATTTACTCCGCTATCGGCCCCGCCTGACGCACAGATTGCGCCAGCCGAATCGACACCGAGCTCCGGGGGAGATCCGGCGCTGGAAAAACAGGTCGCTGAACTCTGGCAAACGCTGCTGTCTCGCCCCGTGGCCAGACATCACGACTTTTTCGCGCTGGGCGGCGATAGCCTGATGGCGACAAGGATGGTCGCGCAGTTGAACCGCAGAGGGATTGCCAGCGCCAGCCTTCAGGATCTGTTCACCCATTCAACGCTCAGCGACTTCTGCACCCATCTGCAGGCCTGTTCGTCGGCAGAGGAGAATCCTGTGCCCATTTGCCAGGGCGGTGGCGACGAAACGTTGTTTGTTTTCCATGCTTCAGACGGCGATATCAGCGCCTGGCTGCCGCTCGCCAGCGCGCTGAATATGCCCGTTTTCGGCCTGCAGGCAAAATCGCCGCAGCGTTTTGCCACGCTTGATCGGATGATCGATGAGTATGTCGCGAGTATCCGCCGCCAGCAGCCGCACGGCCCTTATGTTCTGGCGGGCTGGTCGTATGGCGCTTTTCTTGCGGCGGGCGCCGCGCAGCGCCTGGATGCCAAAGGCGAGCAGGTACGGCTGGCGTTAATCGATCCCGTGTGTCGACAGGATTTTCGTTGCGCAAACCGGACGGCCCTGCTGCGGCTGTTAGCCGAAGGCGATACGCCGCTGGCGCTGCCGGAACATTTCGATCGGCTGACGCCCGACCGCCAGCTTGCCGATTTTATCGACCTTGCCAGAACGGCCGGAATGATGGCGCAAAACCTGACGCTACAGGCGGCGGAAGCGTGGATCGACAACATCGCGCATCTGCTGCGCTTACTGACCGAGCATACGCCGGACGAAACCGTTCCGCTCCCCTGTCTCATCGTGCATGCCGCGATGAGACCCGCGCGCTGGACGCCAGCGGAAACCGAATGGCAAACCTGGATAGACCGCGCCGACAGCTATGCGATTAAAGCCAGCCATTGGCAAATCATGCTGGATCCCCCCCACGTTCAGACCTGTGCGCAGCATATCAAGCGCTGGCTCGGCGCAACCTCAACGCAACCGGAGAACACGTTATGATGCCGTCCGCCGCCCCTAAGCAACGCGTACTGATTGTGGGCGCTAAATTTGGCGAAATGTACCTCAACGCCTTTATGCAGCCCCAGGAGGGGCTGGAACTGGTTGGTCTTCTGTCCCAGGGAAGCGCGCGATCGAGAGAGCTGGCCTGTGCGTTTGGAATCCCGCTGTATACCTCGCCGGAACAGATCGCCGAGATGCCGGATATCGCCTGTATCGTCGTGCGCTCAACCGTCGCCGGCGGGAGCGGAACCCAGCTTGCCCGGCACTTTTTGACCCGCGGCGTGCATGTGATTCAGGAACATCCCCTCCACCCGGATGACGTCCGTTCTTTACAAGCGCTGGCGCAGGAACGGGGCCGCTGCTATTGGGTCAACACGTTTTATCCGCACGCGCGTGCGGGTCGCGCCTGGCTCGGGGATGCGCAGCGGTTACGTCGCAGCCTGGATCAGGCGCCGTCGGTTGCTCACGCTACCACCAGCCGACAGTTGCTCTACTCCACGCTGGATTTGTTGTTGCTGGCTCTAGAGGTTGATGCCGCCAGCGTGGCGTGCGAAGTGGTCGGTAGCTTTAGCGACTTTCACTGTCTGAGACTTTTCTGGCCGGCGGGAGAAGCCTGTCTGCTACTTCAGCGCTATCTCGATCCTGACGATCCTGATATGCACAGCCTGATTATGCACCGTTTGCTGCTGGGCTGGCCGGAAGGTCATCTTTCGCTGGAGGCAAGCTACGGCCCCGTGGTCTGGTCATCCAGCCTGTTTGTCGCAGAACATCAGGCGAATGTTCGTAGTCTCTACCGCAGGCCGGAGATCCTGCGCGACCCGCCGGGTCAGACGCGCAGTGCGGCTCCCCTGAGCTGGCGTGATTGCTGTGAAACCGCCGGACCGGAGGGGGTCGGCAGGTTGCTACAGCAGCTGCGCTGCCATCTGGCGGGTGGAAATCTGCCGGCGGCCTGCCACTCCGCTCATCAGCTCGCGTTATCACAGTTATGGCAGCAGATTTTACGCGCGACCGGCAATGCCGAGATCCGACACCTGAAGCCGCCGCGTCACGACCGGTTAACGGCTTTCTACCGCCACGATGAGGAGTCCCGGTGATGCAATCTACCATGTGTATACCGTTATGGCCCGCCCGCAACGCCAGTACGGCGCATCTGGTGATGTGCCCCTTCGCGGGCGGCAGCAGTAGCGCGTTTCGCCGCTGGCGAGACCACCCCATGGCGGAGATCGCGCTTTCCCTGGTGACCTGGCCGGGGCGCGATCGCCTGCGCCATCTGGCGCCGCTCAGCAGCATTACGCAACTGGCGTCGCTGCTGACGGACGAACTGGAAGAGAGCGTATCGCCTGACGCCCCGCTTTTACTTGCCGGGCACAGCATGGGCGCGCAGGTGGCGTTTGAAACCTGCCGGCTTCTGGAACAACGGGGGCTTCCCCCGCAAGGGCTGATTATTTCCGGCTGCCATGCCCCTCATCTGCATTCCCGGCGCAGGCTCAGCGACCGCGATGATGCCGACTTTATCGCTGAACTGATCGATATCGGCGGATGTTCGCCTGAACTACAGGAAAACAAGGAGCTACTGTCGCTATTTCTTCCTCTTCTGCGCGCTGATTTTTACGCTACTGAGCACTATCACTACGACTCGCTCGACGATTTTCCGCCGCTGCGCACGCCTGCGCTGCTCGTGTGCGGCAGCCGCGATCGTGAAGCCTCCTGGCCGGAGATGGAGGCCTGGCGTCCGTGGCTGAACCATATCGCAGGCGAGGTGGTGATTGACGGCGACCATTTTTATCTGCTGCAACAATCCAGGGCCTTTTTTACGCAGATTATTCACCATTTTCCCCACGTATTTTCTGCGACGACCGCTTTGCAAAATCGGTCCTGCACTTCAGAAAGGTGACGCATGCACTCTTCCTTTGATTCTCTGATAAAACAGTATCCCTTCCCCATTGCTGAACAGCTGCGCCACTGGGCGGCTCGCTATCCCTCGCGAACTGCTGTCGTTGATGCCAAAGGCTCGCTGACCTACAGCGCGCTCGATCTTCGGGTCGATGAGCTTGCAGCAGGGTTATACTCGCTGGGTTTGCGTCCGGGAGAACATGTGCTTATCCAGCTCCCCAACGGCAACGCATTTGTGATCCTGCTGTTCGCGCTGTTAAGACTGGGCGTTATCCCTGTTCTGGCGATGCCCTCGCAGCGGGCGCTGGATATTGACGCGCTGATCGCGCTGGCGCAACCGGCCGCTTATGTGATTCATGGAGAAAGCCACGCGGACCTGGCCCGCCAGATGGCGCGCAAACACGCCTGCCTGCGGCAAGTTCTGGTCGCAGGTGAGACCGAAGGCGACGATTTTACGCCGCTCTTCTCGCTGCGCGGCGAACGGCAGGCGTGGCCGCAGCCCGATGCTGCCGGCACCGCGCTGCTGCTGCTCTCAGGCGGCACCACCGGGACGCCAAAGCTTATCCCGCGACGGCACGCTGACTATAGCTATAACTTCAGCGCCTCCGCCGAACTGTGCGGCCTTAAGCCACAGAGCGTGTATCTCGCCGTCCTCCCCGTGGCGCATAACTTTCCGCTGGCCTGCCCCGGTATTCTGGGAACCCTTGCCTGCGGCGGAAAAGTGGTATTGACCGACAGCGCCAGCTGCGATGAGGTGATGCCTTTAATCGCTGAACAAGGCGTGACCCACGTCGCCCTGGTACCGGCGCTGGCGCAGCTCTGGGTGCAGGCCAGAGAGTGGGAAGACAGCGATCTCTCTTCGCTACGCGTCATTCAGGTGGGCGGCGCCCGGCTTGACCCAACGCTTGCTGAGCAGGTTATCTCGACGTTTGATTGTCCCCTGCAACAGGTATTCGGTATGGCGGAAGGCTTGCTCTGCTTTACCCGGTTGGACGATCCTCTGGCCACCGTTCTCCACAGCCAGGGGCGCCCTATGTCTCCCCTGGATGAAATTCACGTCGTTGACGAAGAGGAGAACGACGTTGCGCCCGGCGAAACGGGACAGTTATTAACGCGCGGTCCTTATACTATTACGGGCTATTATCGCGCTCCCGAGCACAATGCGCGGGCCTTTACCGCGCAAGGATTTTACCGTACGGGCGACAATGTCAGGCTCGATGAGGCGGGAAATCTGTACGTTGAGGGGCGTATAAAAGAGCAGATCAACCGCGCCGGAGAGAAAATAGCCGCTGCGGAAGTGGAATCGGTGCTGATGCGTCTGGAAGACGTAAAGGATTGCGCCGTGGTCGCCGCGCCGGACACGCTGCTTGGCGAGCGGATATGCGCGTTTATCATCGCGCAACGCACTCCCTCTGACTATCAACAGCTGCGTCAAAAGCTGGTCCGAATGGGGATCAGCGCGTGGAAGATTCCCGATCAAATTGAGTTTCTGACCCACTGGCCGCTCACCGCCGTCGGCAAGGTAGATAAAAAGCGCCTGACGGCGCTCGCCATTGAGCGTTATTGCCATTCAGCCCAATAAGCGCCCCGCTACCCGAAACAGGTGGAAATAAACCCGTTTCGGGTAGCAGTGCAATTAGAAATAGTTATCATTTTCAATTCACCATTATCGGTATTTTGGCGTCTCGCCGTTTTTCAGGGATTCATAACAATGAAAATGACACGGTTTTATCCTCTGGTTCTGGGGGGATTTTTACTCCCGGCCGCTGCTCATAGCCAAACCTCACAGCAAGATGAAAGCACGTTGGTGGTCACCGCCAGCAAACAGTCTTCCCGCTCGGCATCAGCCAATAATGTCTCTTCTACCGTTATCAGCGCGACGGAGTTAAGCGACGCGGGCGTTACCGCCAGTGACAAACTCCCCAGAGTGTTGCCTGGGCTGAATATTGAAAATAGCGGCAACATGCTTTTTTCAACGATCTCCCTACGCGGCATCTCTTCGGCCCAGGACTTTTATAACCCCGCCGTTACCCTGTATGTCGATGGCGTCCCGCAGCTTTCGACCAACACCATCCAGGCGCTGACCGATGTGCAAAGCGTGGAGCTGCTGCGAGGACCGCAGGGCACCTTATATGGCAAAAGCGCCCAGGGCGGGATCATTAACATCGTCACCCAGCAGCCGGACAGCACGCCGCGCGGCTATATTGAAGGCGGCGTCAGCAGTCGTGACAGTTATCGAAGCAAACTCAACCTGAGCGGCCCGATTCAGGATGGCCTGTTATACGGCAGCGTGACCCTTTTACGCCAGGTTGATGACGGCGAGATGATTAACCCCTCGACCGGTAGCGATGATTTAGGCGGTACCCGCGCCAGTATCGGGAATGTGAAACTGCGTCTGGCGCCGGACGACCAGCCCTGGGAAATGGGGTTTTCCGCCTCGCGCGAATGCACTCGCGCTACACAGGATGCCTACGTGGCATGGAATGATCTCAAGAGCCGTACGCTGTCTCTCGGCGAGGGTTCACCGGACCCGTACCTACGGCGCTGTACTGACAGCCAGACGCTAAGCGGTAAATACGCTACCGATGACTGGGTTTTCAATCTGATCGGCGCCTGGCAGCAGCAGAATTATTCCCGGACCTTCCCTTCCGGCTCGTTGATCGTCAATATGCCTCAGCGCTGGAACCAGGATGTGCAGGAGCTACGCGCCGCCACCCTCGGCGATACGCGTACCGTGGATATGGTATTTGGGTTGTACCGGCAGAACACCCGCGAAAAGCTAAATTCCGCCTACGATATGCCGACGATGCCCTATTTAAGCAGCACCGGCTATACCACCGCTGAAACCCTTGCCGCCTACAGCGATCTGACCTGGCATTTAACCGAACGTTTTGACATCGGCGGCGGCGTGCGTTTCTCGCATGATAAAGCCAGCACGCAGTATCACGGCAGCATGCTGGGAAACCCATTTGGCGACCAGGGTAAAAGCAATGACGACCGGGTGCTCGGACAGCTCTCCGCAGGCTATCTGCTGACCGACGACTGGCGGGTGTATACCCGCGTAGCCCAGGGATATAAACCTTCCGGATACAATATCGTGCCTACCGCAGGTCTTGATGCCAAACCGTTCAACGCGGAAAAATCCATCAACTATGAAATTGGCACCCGTTACGAAACCGCCGATGTCACGCTGCAAGCCGCCACCTTTTATACCCACACCAAAGATATGCAGCTCTACTCTGGCCCGGTCGGAATGCAGACCTTAAGCAATGCGGGGAGAGCCGACGCCACCGGCGTTGAGCTGGAAGCGAAATGGCGGTTTGCCCCCGGCTGGTCATGGGATATCAATGGCAACATGATCCGTTCCGAATTCACCAACGACAGCGAGCTGTACCACGGCAACCGGGTGCCGTTTGTACCGCGTTACGGCGCGGGAAGCAGCGTGAATGGCGTGATTGATACGCGCTATGGCGCACTGATGCCCCGGCTGGCGGTTAATCTGGTGGGGCCGCACTATTTCGATGGCGACAACCAGCTGCGGCAAGGCGCCTACGCCACCCTGGACAGCAGCATTGGCTGGCAGGCGACGGAACGGATGAATATTTCCGTCTATGTCGATAACCTGTTCGACCGTCGTTACCGTACCTATGGATATATGAACGGCAGCAGCGCCGTCGCGCAGGTTAATATGGGCCGCACCGTCGGTATCAATACGCGAATTGATTTCTTCTGATCCAACGATCCAGGGATGCAATAATCGCATCCCTGTCATCACCGAATTTAACTCGTTGACGTCCGGAAAACGCCCGGGACAACCCCAGCCAGCAACAAAACCTATATTGTCACTGGCCGGCCTTGAAGATAATTCCATCGGCCTGCTGCTGCCGAAGGAATTCAGCGCTTACTTCGCCGGAATAATCAGTACCTGGCCCGGATAGATTTTATCGGGATGCGTCAGCATCGGTTTGTTGGCTTCAAAAATACGTTGATACTCATTGGCGGAGCCATACATCGCTTTTGAAATGGCGCTCAGGGTGTCGCCGGATTTCACCGTATAATAACGACTTTCCGCCCCGCTTTGCGCCACCTTCACGCTGTCATTAACCTGACCAACGCCGGTGACGTTACCTACCGCCACCAGAATTTTTTCCTTATCTTCTTGCGAACCGACATCGCCGGTAACAGTCGCGGTGCCGTCGTCCGCAACATCAATATTGACCTTTTCGGCACCAGGCAGATTAAGACCATCAATATGTTTTTTCAGCTTGTCGGCCTTATCTTCCTTGCTGCCGCCGGAGACGGCGTCCCATATTTTCTCGCCCGCTTCTTTGACAAAATTTAATAATCCCATCGTTCCATACCTCCATTACTGTTTCACGATCAAATATTCATCAGACCGATTAAGCCCATTTCCAGGATGTCGGTTCTGCTACCCCAGAGCGGCAACCGCCTGAAGCAGCACAACCTGCCATCAAAGTATAATCAATAAGCGTCAACGTGCAGGATATTTGCCCGGATACGGCAGGAAAATCGGTACTCTGCCCAGTGGGCATGGCATAAAATCAGGCGTTAACCCGCAGTGATGGCGAAACGGCTCAGGTCGGGACAATCAGCTGCAGGCCTGGATAGCGCTGCAGCCAGCGTTTTTCCGCGACGCGCTGGCGGAAAATAGCCAGCTTATGCTGCGCAAATACCGGCGTGGGCCGCAGACGGAGTGCAAACAGATCGTCCAGCCCGTAGGGCGCAATAACCTCAATAAGCCCTGAACGTCCCATTCTGACCGCGATAGCCGTCGCCGTTTCAGGCCAGTACAGCAACGCATTCTCCGTGGAGTGATAAGGTTTATTACCGTTACGTTGATGCATTCTGGCCTGATTCTTCACCGACCAGTTAAAGACGGATGATTGCTGGCTCAGCCTCTCTTCCAGCACCCTATCGTCGGCGGCGCTGCCGCTTTTCGCGTCGAACCAGACAACATCCACATCACCCGAGACTGGCCTTTGCCCGTAGCCGTGCAGATGATCCCAGACCGCATCTCTGACAAAGCCGGCGCCAATCCAGCCATCGCTGAGTTCCAGCGCCTGAACGGCGTACAGCGCGTTCATTCTTACCGGGTCGTTTAACAATAATCTCTGCAATGCGTCCTGATAGTTCATGATTTCCCTGAAACGGTGATTAACCTGAGTATGCGTCCAATCATAGTATCAACGTTCAGGGGGCGCCGCTTCGGCCCCCCTTTATTTAGCGCACGGCTACGCTTCGTACGCAGCGTGATGGAAATCAATTTCCCACTGCAGCACATCGCCGTAAAGCGCCGACAGCGCCTGCTTTTCGCTTTCACTCAGCGCCATGGCGCAGCGGTCGAGTTCGTTCTTCAGCCAGAGCGCCTGCTGATAAAATTCGTCCTCCGCGTGCATTTCCACCCAGCGGCGCACGTCCGCATCGCTCTGGTGATGTTCGCTCGCCCGTCGGCACCAGAAATAATACATCCACTCCGCACCGAACATCAGGGTAACAATCTGCTCATAGCTTCCCTGCCGGGCCGTTCGCAGCATGCCGTCGCGAAAGCGCCGCACGCCGGGCAGATCGTCCGGATAATCAGCGGGAGTTATCCGCCGTTCTGATAACACCTGTTCAAACCATGCAATCTGCGTGTCAACCAGGGCATTCAGGACGCCAATAAGCCAGCGCTGCTGATGAATACCCGGCGCCTTGCTAACCCCGAGAGCAAAAATCGCGATTGCCGTCGCGACAAAGTTGCCCTCAAACACCAGATAGCGGTTAAAGACGGCTGTCGGCAGACGATCCTGTTCGATATCAGTCACAAAACGGTGCTGCTGCATCGCCTGCCACGCCGGTTGATGTTCGCGCAGCAGGCGTTCGCTAAACGCTTCCATTATGCTTCCTCCAGCGCGGCCTGAGCGACCGACATAAAATGCTTCACCCGGGCCAGCTCAACATCGTTCCACCAGACACCATCGACCTTCATCGTACTGGCCACAATGACCCCCTGGGTCCGCCCGAGGATCTGACTCACGTTGGCGGGCGTCACCCCGGAGCCCACCAGTAGCGGTAGCTCCGTCGCCGCGCGGATCTCGTCAATTTCCCCCATCGTTGCGCTATCGCCCGTGCGCTGGCCGGTCGCAATTACCGCGTCGGCCTCGAAGAAATCCACGTCGCGCGTGAGCTCCTGAATCGAACGATCGGCAACGATGGCGTGGCTACCGTGCTTGACGTGGCTATCGGCAAAGACGCGAATATGTTCAGCGCGCAGCATGCTGCGATAGCGCAGCGCCTTAGCGGCCGCCCCTTCAATAAATCCTTCGTTGGCGATATAGGCGTTGGCCCACTGGTTTACGCGGACGAAATCGGCCCCGCCCGCCAGGGCGATGGCCATCGCCGGGATCGCCGCGTTCGCCAGGACATTAATGCCCAGCGGCACACCAAAACGCTCGCGAACTTTCTCGGTAATCACCGCCATCAGCGCAGAGGTTTCATGACCGATATCCTCAGGTTTGGAAAAAGGAATATCACCATGGTTTTCAATAATCAGGCCGTGAACGCCGCCCGAAATATAATTTTCGGCATCGCGAAGTGCACGCTCAACAATACCGGGGACTGATTTCCCTCGATATTTCGGCGTACCGGGAAAAGGATCGCAATGAATAACACCAATAACAACTTTATTACGTGAAAAAATAGCTTGTATTGCATTCGTTTTTTCTGCTGAGATAGCAACCATCTTATCCATCCTGTTAAGGGAACACTATGCGTGTTTACGTTACTGGTAATATTACCGTAGATGAAACCTGGTCCATTCCGGATATACCGAAAAAAGGCATGTCCATTCACGGCATTAAAGTTTCGCAGGATATCGGCGGTAAAGGCGCGAATCAGGCGATTATATTATCCCGCTGCGGAATCGACACGCGATTAATTGCCGCCACGGGAAATGACAACAACGGCGAGTGGATCCGTCAGCAGATAAAAAATGAACCACTGACGCTACTACCCGACGGCCATTTCAATCAACATAGCGACACCTCGATTATTTTAAATAGCGCTGATGGCGACAATGCCATCATTACCACGACGGCCGCAGCAGATACGTTCAGCCTTGATGATATTATTCCGCATATGGCGGAGGCCGCTGCGGGCGATATTCTGCTACAGCAGGGCAATTTCTCCCTGGATAAAACCCGGGCGCTGTTCCAGTACGCCAAAGCCCGCGGTATGACAACGGTATTCAACCCCTCGCCTGTCAATCCTGACTTTTGCCATCTGTGGCCGCTCATCGACATCGCGGTAGTCAATGAATCCGAGGCCGAGCAGCTTAAGCCTTACGGCGTGAAAACCTTAGTGGTAACCCAGGGCGCGGCAGGCGCCTGGCTGGTTCAGGCGGGTCAGCGCCAGTTTTGCCCCGCCGTCCCCGCCGAGGCGCTAGACACCACCGGCGCTGGCGACACGTTCCTCGCGGTGATGCTGGCGTCCGCGATTCTGCGCGGCGTCGCGCCGGATGCGCTGGCGCTGGCGCACGCCAGCCGCGCTGCCGCCATTACCGTTAGCCGTCGGGGGACGCTCAGCGCGTTTCCCGACGGCCACGAACTCACCGCTCTGTTAGCCGTGAACGGCGCGCGCTGACCTACTTGAACAGCGAACGATAGGTATCGACGTTCGCTTTGGTTACCACCGTGGCCGGAACCAGAATGGTTTTCGGCACGGTTTTACCTGCAGTGATAGCGTTCAGCGCATTCAGGGCTTCGGCCCCCATCTTTTCCGGGTCCTGCTGCAGAACGGCGGTGACGTAGCCGCCGTCAATACCGGAAATCGCCTTCGCCGTCAGATCCCAGCCAAAGACTTTAATATCTTTCTGGCGCCCCTGGTTTTCCACGGCGGCGATAGCACCCAGCAGAGCGGGTTCGCCAGTGGCATAGATCGCCGTCAGATCGGGGTTGCCGGTAATCAGGTTCTCCGCCGCGGTCATTGCTTTATCCTGTACGTTCTGGCCGTCGACGACGTTAGCGATGGTAATTTTCGGATTGCTTTTCAGCGTCTCTTCAAACCCTTTCTGCCGCTGGTTCTGAATGGCCGAGTTCAGCGCGCCGACAATACCCAGCCGCGCCTGGCCACCCATCTCTTTCTGCACGTAGTCCACGAAGTATTGACCAATAATTCTGCCACCTTCGATATTATCAACGCCGACCTGAGCCGCCTGCGGCCCGGCCGGTAATACGGCATCAATCGCAATCACTGGAATGTTAGCGGCGGCCGCTTCTTTTACCGCGGGCATAATTCCGTTAACGTCGATAGCGGCAACCAGAATGCCTTTAACGCCTTGCTGAATATAGTTTTCTATCGCGTCGTTTTGCGCCACGGGATTATCGTTAGAGTTAAAAATAACTAAATCCTTGCCGCTGGCTTTGGCTGCATCCTGCGCGCCTTTATTCATCAGATTAAAGAACAGGGCCTGCTGATTGATTTGTACCAGCGCATAAGTCGGACCGGCGGCGCCGGCGGCAGAAATAAAACTCATGGATGCCAGCATCGTGGTGGCAACAGCAAGTAAACGCAGTTTTCCGGTGTGAAATAACATCATCAGTATCCTCGTCGGGAATAGTTGATAGCCAGCAGAGTTCCGCGCCGCATGCGAACGCAGAAGGATTATTTTTTGGCGGGCAAATATCGTCTATATGGCCAGAACAATCATCGACCGTTCGGCGGATACCTGCTTAATTTCATTCCGGCAACCGGTCCGTGTCGGTGCGCGACTGGAATGAGTTAAACGGGTTTGGGAATGACTTCCCGGATGATGCGGTAAACTGCCTATACAATTCTCCGCAGATTAAATTTTGTCAAGCATTTATTTCCGGTTATTGTTAGCAGAGAAATTGCTGTATCCACCGCGCTTAACTATGTTACAGATAGCCGATTCTGGCAGAAATGGCGCAGGAAATGAGTATAAAACGCGTATTGTTATCCGATGTGGCAAAGCTGGCGGGGCTGTCGAAGGCAACCCTGTCGCGCTATATGAACAACAGTATTGTGCTACCGCAGGACACCATCGATCGCATCGAAACCGCCATTCGCGAACTGGACTATCGCGGCAATAGCCTGGCACGCCGTCTTAGCAAAGGCGGCAGCGAAACGCTCGGCCTGGTGCTCCCCGATATTACCAACCCCTTCTTTGCCGAACTGGCCGATGCCGCCGAAGAGGCCGCTTCTGCCAGCGGTTACAGCCTGGTGCTGTGTATCACCCGCAACAACCCGGAAAAAGAGTGCCAGTTTATCCGCTGGCTGGATACCTGCCAGGTCGACGGCCTGCTGTTCACCACCAACCGCCCCGATAACGGCCTGCTGCGCAAAGAAGTCCAGCGTCACGAACGCATTGTCCTGCTGGATGAAGATATTCCCGGCAGTAAGGTGCCGAAAGTGTTTGCCGATAACGTCCAGGGCGGGCGGATCGCCACCGAAAAGCTGATCGCCGCCGGGCATCGCCATATCGCTTTCGTCGGCGGCCCGGACAAGCTGATGAGCGTACGCGAGCGCTATCAGGGCTTCTGCACCGCGATGGAGCAGGCCGGCCTGAGCTGGCCGCCCGAATGGGTGATGTACGGTGACTACCAGCGCGAGTTTGGCCAGCAAGCGCTGCGGACCCTGTTCAGCCAGCCGGTTCGCCCGACCGCCGTCTTCGCCGCCAGCGACTATCTGGTGCTCGGCCTGCTCGACGGTCTGCGCGCCAGCGGGCTCCAGGCGCCGGAGGCGCTATCGTTAGTCGGCTTCGATGACGCCAACTATGCCGATTTTACCCAGCCGCGGATTTCCACTATCCGCCAGCCCGCCCGGGAACTGGGCCGCACCGCGGTGAACATCATGATGCGTCTGCTGAACGACGATCGGGATATCCCGGCGGAAACCCGCCTGCCGGTAGAGTGGATTGGCCGCGACTCGATCAAGATCTGTTAAGCACGTCCCAAAATGGCGCAAAAGCGCCCACTTTTGGCACAAAAAACGATCAATTAACATTTTATTCACTATAATCAGTAAACCGGTTTACCGGAGCGTAATGAATAAACTCTATTTATTACATAAGGTTAAATCACAGGGCTGCTGTGTTGTTCCTGCCCTGGCACGGATGCTGCAATGTGCTTACTGGCGAACAAATATCTTACATAGCGTTTGTCCTGACTGTGCTGGCGAGTGCTCTATTCCGCAGGTAAACCGGTTTACTAGCATGTAAACCGTGTCGGATAGCATCTCTCCCGCAGGATGGCGAACATTTTCCCGGCAACAGCGATGGGAGTTATCAGATGCAGCAGCCACAAACTACCCCGCCAAGGGTGGAGATGATCAATATCACCAAGACCTACGGGTCGATACGTTCATTGCGCGGAGTCAACCTTGAGCTGGCTCCGGGCGAGGTGCTGGGCTTAGTGGGCGATAACGGCGCGGGGAAATCGACCCTGACCAAAGTGCTCTCTGGCGCGGTGATCCCCTCCAGCGGCACGATTCGTATCGACGGTGAACAGCAGCATTTTACGAATCCTGCCGATTCGCGCCGCTGCCATATCGAGATGGTGTATCAGGATCTGTCGCTCTGCGACACGGTCGACGTCGCGGGCAATCTGTTTATGGGCCGCGAGCCGATGAAATCACGCCTCGGTATCCCCTTCCTCGATGAGGCAAGAATGCACGCCGATGCCAGGGAGATGCTAAAAGGGCTTGGGATCTCCATTCCCGATACCCGGCTGCTGGTGCGAAATCTCTCCGGCGGCCAGCGCCAGGCCATTGCCATCGCCCGCGCGGCGGCCTTTGACCCGAAGGTGCTGATTATGGATGAACCCACCGCCGCGCTGGCCGTCGCGGAAGTCGAAGCGGTGCTGGAGCTTATTCGCCGCGTTTCCGC